>Ga0209075_1005133_pt1 | contig 10150 bp, 8 predicted proteins | sample Stecom2011_FD_187523 | JGI IMG/M metagenome (GOLD analysis project Ga0209075, IMG submission 187523) | Agricultural soil microbial communities from Utah to study Nitrogen management - Steer compost 2011 (SPAdes) (version 2) | ecosystem: Environmental > Terrestrial > Soil > Agricultural land...
CATGTAGGCTCCTGTTAATTGGGTGTTACATCCGCGGAAGATGCATAAACCGAACTTTTTTCGATCTTTATCCTTACCCCGTCTGCTACTTCTACTAAAAACCAGGTGTCGCCCACTTCTTTGATTCTCCCGTGCATACCACCGGCAGTGACTACTTTGTCTCCGCTCTTCATGGCTTCACGGCTTTTCTGAAGATCCTTCTGCTTTTTCTGTTGCGGACGGATCATAAAAAAATAAAATACGGCAAATATGGCTACCATCATCAGTATGGTGCTGCTCATACCTCCCATTCCCCCGCTGGGTGCTGCTTGTAATAAAATATTCATAAGAATAGATGTTTAGTGTGAGTGATAATTTATTGTTTAAACATGCGATTATCTTGTTTTGTTTCCTGCACGATGGCGTCCAAAATTCCGTTAACAAAAGTGCCGCTTTTAGGAGTGCTATACATTTTAGCAATTTCGATATACTCGTTTAACGAAACACTGGTTGGAATTGTTTCAAATGTAAAAATCTCCGCTAGAGCAATCTGCATTATGATGAGATCCATAAATGCAATTCGATCGAAATCCCACTTTTCGGTATGTTTCTCGATAAGTGCCCTGTATTTTTTTTCGTTCAAGATGGTGTCATGCAATAATTTTAACGCGAACTGTTTGTCCTCCTCGTCCCTAAACATGGGAAGCAAGGGCTGGTCGATACCGTTCTCCTCCGAGAACCTTTTGATCGTTTTCAACACGAAGCTTTGAACAACCTCCACGTCGTCGTTCCAATAAATGCATTCATCCTCCAAGAGATCGTCCAGTTCCTCGTACACGTAGATAAACTGCCTGAATACTTTCCGCCAGAACTCTCGATCCTGCTCGTAAGTTGGTGAAGCTATACCTGTGTATGATTGGTAGGTGTCAGACGCTAGGATTTTGTCAAGTAAGTTTTTAACGAATCCTTCGTTCTCCTCCCAAGATAGCGGGCGTTCGACTAAATATTTTTTGAACTGCCGATTCGCTTCGAGTTGAAGTATGAACCGATTTTCCACGAGGTGCGTGTTTGGGTTGAGATCTTCCTCTGACGGTAAAAACTTATTCCGTTTGGCCTCTATCCGGTTTTCGTACATCTTTGTCAACTCTACCATCAGAAGCAGCAAGTAATAATAAAGATCGTACGATTTTTGCAGTCCGAACATCAACTCTTTCTCGGTGTTGCGTAAATCTTTATTCCTATTCTGGTACCACGAATAGATGATCTGTACTATTCTTACTCGAATTAAATTTCTATTTATCATCGTTATAATGAGCGTTTTCTTAAAGAAAAAGTCTGCCTTGGTTGAATGGCTCGCGACAAATCTATCGTGCGAATAACCCACCCCCACTGAACTTTTTAGAACTGCAAAAGTAGCTAATTTTTCGGTATTCTGCATATTAATACTCGAAAAGTAGGGCAGCTTGCGAAAATCGCCTTAAAAACGGAACCGGTATGTAGTTGTGCAGATAAAAGAAAATCATTAACTTTGCGCCGCTTTTTTGAAAGCTCCCGTGTGTGATGGGAAATAAAGAAAGCACTTTATTTTGAGTAACACAAACAAGTTTAAAAATGAAAACATTTGAATTAAAAGGCGAGATCCGGAATGATTTCGGTAGAAGTGCATCTAGAACATATCGTCGCGAGGGCTTAGTCCCCTGCGTGGTATATGGAGGTACCAATGAGGAGAACGTGAACTTCGTTGTAAAGAGTGGCAGCGTGCGTAACTTGATTTATACACCCGAAGTATACTTGGTGAACCTAACCTTGGGAGAAGAAAAAATACTATCGATGGTTAAAGAGGTGCAGTTTCACCCCGTGAAGGACGATGTATTGCATATCGATTTCCTCCATGTGTTTGAAGATAAACCCGTGGTAATCGAGGTGCCGGTCAAGCTAGAAGGTTTGGCCGCTGGAGTTAAAGCCGGGGGTAAACTCTCGCTTGATACGCGTAAGTTGAAGGTAAAGGCACTGCCTTCCAAATTGCCGGAAAACTTGGTAGTTGACGTGACAAATTTAGAACTGGGTAAATCGATTCAGGTAGGGGACTTGAATTTTGAAGATATGGAGATTTTAAACGTTAAGAATGCGGTCATTTGCCGTGTGCAACTCACTCGTGCAGCACGTGGAGAGGCGGCTAAAGCAGATGGCGAGATCGAAACGGAAGTGGAAGCTGAAGCCGAAGAATAAATTCGAGACAAATGAAATATCTGATCGCGGGATTGGGAAATATCGGACCCGATTACGAGCAAACCCGCCACAATATCGGATTTATGGTATTGGACGCTTTAGCAAAGGCGTCCAATGCTGTTTTTGAGGATCGTAGATACGGCTTTGTGGCCACTACGCGCCTGAAGAACCGGTCACTAATCTTGCTCAAGCCGTCTACCTTCATGAACCTGAGTGGCAATGCTATACGCTATTGGCTACAAAAGGAGAAGATCGAGAACCGCAACTTGCTCGTGGTGGTAGACGATCTGGCACTACCCTTCGGAACGCTCCGTATGAAGTCGAAAGGGAGCGACGCGGGACATAACGGGTTGAAGCATATTCAGGATCTGATCGGAACTAACTACCCCCGGCTTCGGTTCGGAATCGGGAGTGATTTTCCCAGAGGCAGGCAGGTGGATTACGTGTTGGAAGAGTTTTCTGACGAGGAAAAGATGTTGTTGCCCGAACGTGTTGAAACGGCGGGTGAAATGGTTCGTAGTTTCTGCTTGGCCGGCATCAACGAGACGATGAACCTCTATAATAATAAGTAGAAGCCGGTGATTAATAGATTGCCGGTAGAGTTTAGGAGCGAAGGGATTTAGAAGCGATGGAATTTAGAAGCGATGGACGAAGTACGAGTAGATAAATGGCTGTGGGCTGTTCGGATCTTTAAAACACGCACGATAGCCGCCGACGTCTGTAAGAAAGGAAGGGTGATGATAGGAGGAGTCGCTGTTAAACCTTCCCGAAATATACGGGTGGGGGAGGTGATTGAAGTGCGAAAACCGCCGGTTACTTATTCGTTCAAGGTGCTTGCTCTCGCCGATAAGCGGATGGGAGCCAAGTTGGTTCCACAATTTATGGAAAACGTTACGACCCCCGATCAGTACGAGATACTGGAATTGAATAAAATCAGTGGGTTTGTAGACCGACAAAGGGGCACGGGGCGGCCAACGAAGAAGGAGCGTCGCGATCTGGAACAGTTTACGGGAGGGATCGATTTTGATGACCTCGACTGGGATGAGTAGCTCCCGCGTTTACCGGGCTGATTACCGGGTTGTTTACCGGATCCTCAATTTGCCTTCGCTTTTATCGAACCATGGAACCACGGAAACGGTATTCTCTTCAAAACAGAAGGCCGCGTCCCCTTCTGCTCCATTATTGACCAGCCGCTGGTAGTGGTCGGATGTTTTCACGAACTCGAGCGGGTTCTTTTTTGCCAAATTCCACAAGCCCCGGGCCATATCCACCCCGTCTGATCCGGGCGTTGCCCCCGCTTCCCTTATGAACTTTTCGGCAAAAGCACCGGCGAACAGCGTATCCTCGATATTTACACGGTTATTCCAACCGGCACAGAGCACTACCACTCTTTCTGATCCCGTCAAGCAGCTGTTCACGACTGCATCGATATTGGAGAAAGCTCCAATATAAAGCTGTCGGCCCTCTTTCGAGGCCTCGATAGCACGCGTGCCGTTCGTGGTGGTAAACACGACCTCCTTCCCCGATACCTTGTCCTCGGTGTATTCGAAAGGGGAGTTCCCGAAATCAGCAAAATCGACTTTCCGGGTATTTCGTTCCGCGCCGACCAAGTACCCCTCCGATTTGTATTTTCTTGCCGATTCGATATCGGCAATTGGAATGATAGCGGATGCGCCGTTCGATAAGGCAGCGCATAGGGTGGTAGAGGCACGAAAAATATCGACTACCACCACTGTATCGTTCTCCTTCTTGTAAAAGGGGTAGAGGGCGGGGGAAAGGCAAATATCAAGTATCATCGCTTTTTCTGGTAAAGATACCACTTTTTATTCTTGACGCAGTAGTTTGCCCTCTTTCTCGTATTCTTTGTAAATACCATGCAGCAGGTCGCCCGCCAAAAGGGCTGCCGACTCTTTCTCCAATGTTCTCAATCCCGCGCATTGAATCGCGTTGACGATATTGGCACCGGTCAACTGGTACTTGCGGGCAATCTCTTCTAAATTCACTTCCGCGTCGATCTCTATTACAGGCGGGAGGTAGTTTTTCCAAAGCTGCAGCCGTTCCCGGGCATCCGGCTGATCGAATTCGATAATGGTGTTGAATCTCCTGGTAAAGGATACATCTATGTTCGACTTCATGTTGGACGCGAGGATCACCAAGCCGGGATGCGACTCAATCCGTTGCAGGAGATAGGAGACCTCTTGGTTGGCATATTTGTCGTGCGCGTCACGCACGTTGGTCCGTTTCCCGAAAATGGAATCGGCTTCATCAAAAAAGAGGATCCAATCTTTGTTGGCAGCCTTGTCAAACAGCTTGGAGAGGTTCTTTTCAGTCTCACCGATATACTTTGATACCACCATCGATAGGTCGATGCGGTACACGTCACGGCCTGTGTATTTGCCTAATAGGCAGGTGGTCATCGTTTTGCCGGTGCCGGACGGCCCGTGGAAAAGCACGCGGTAGCCCGGCTTTATTTTTCCACTCATCTCCCACGTGTCCATCAATTGATCGTTGTATCTCAACCACAACTCTATCTCCTGGATACCCGCCATGGTCTTTTCGCTGAGCACCAAGTCGTCCCATTCCATCTCCGTCTGGATTTGTTCGGCCGGGAAATCGGTGCCAAGCCGCGGTTTTGATACCTTCCCCGTGAGAAAGAGCTGCAGGTACTCGTCGTCCAAGATCAGCTTCCCGCTCATCTTGGGCTCTTGATCTTCGGTCGCCCCGATATGAAGCAGGCTCTTTTTAGCAAATAGGTGATCCTCCTCGAAGTAACGGTATACCTCCCCTCTTTTTTCAAGGTCGCTTCCCGCGAGAATAAAAAGGACTGTTTCTCCCGTGGGTAAGATGCCGCGGTGGTTTTTTCCCTTGGAGCCCCCGAACTCCGGGAAATCGCCCCCGTTGGGGAAATAGGGAACAATCACCGATTGAAAAAAACCGGGGTCGAGATGGGGTACCAACGCCAGTAGCAGGATAATGACTTCCTCCCGATTCAAACGGTTTTCTTGAATAAACCTATCCAGAGGAGAATCGTCCGGCGCGGAGATATACGCGGGAAGATCCTCCTTATCCCCTCTTATTTCGGTATTCAACCGCGCGGTAATAGCCGCTCTCAAAAAATCACGCTGACGAGAATGGTTCATATAGTGAATTATTTAATAGGTGAATTTTAAAGATTCGTTCCGAAGGCGTTTTAATGGAACCCCGTTCGCCGCGTGGCCGCGATTAATCGAAAAGGTTGTCCTTTACGTCCCTTGCCAGTCCCTTCGCCATACCGATCACATCGATCTCGGGATAGATTACCGTGATATCATCGAACGACATATCAAACGGTTCGCCTTCGCGATAGTGGATGGGGAACAGGATGCCGAACTGAATATCGGGGCCCCACGAGAAGGAGACCAAGCTATAGCGCCATGTCTCGGAAAATGATACGAGCCACAGGTCGAGGCTGGCCCGGGCAAACGCGTTCACGTCGAAAGTAAACTTGGGATGAACGGTGATGCTCCCTAACGCGTCCAGCATCACGCCCGTGAGTGGGCTCCAGTTCAGTTCCACACCGGCGGCTGCTTCGCCTGCCAAACCAAGAGTTCCGGCTAACTCTATGCCTCCCGTGAGGCTGGCAAAACCCACGCTCACGCCCAATCCTAAATCCCCTCGGAGGGTTAAGCCCGCGTCCGCGGGGATCACGAACATGCCGCGTCCGACGAGGGTGGTCTCCTCTTCTCGATCGGGGTTATAGGTCACCATAGCCGATAGCTCCCGCAGTTGCCCCGGGCCGAAGCCCGCCGAGAAGTCGAGCCCCCCGGTAATGCGGGCAACAAGCCCCACGCTTCTTGGTCCAAGCGGGATGGCGAAGAGTGGGATCTCGATGGCCGGCGCGGTGAACAGGTGCCGGTCGATTGATTTTCGATCGAAAAGATCCACCCTCTCCGGTATCCCGATCTCTCCGGTGACCTCTATCTCCCCGTTCTCTAAAAATTGTACTCCCGCGGTGGCCTGCAGCCACGGGGTGAGCGTGAGCGTAAGGTTGCCCCCGCCATACACTCGCAACGTTCTACCCGGATCCCCTTCGGGGGTACCTGCTTCGTTAACCGGCCGGTTGGTGGCCCCTACATTTACCGTGCCGGACAACATTCCCCGGCTGTACGCCGCCGATCCCTCGATGGTGAGGGCACCCTCCTGGTAGGAGATCGATAACGAGGTATCTATCCCCGGGATGTCGGGTCGCGCGCTGCCGGCAACGCTCACGCTGTACCCCTCTTCGTTGGCACTTTTGGTTACAGTGGCAGAGATACTCCCTTCACGGATACCGGGGATATCGTCTTTTAACGCGAAATCGCCGCTAATGGAAAATCCCTCCTCGCCGTAGATGATTTCCATGTTTCCCTTTTGAATGCCGGGGATATCGAGTTCTGCCTCCCCGCTCGCGCGGAAGTTACCTTCGTTGTACGCGGCCGTGATGGTGGCGCTTTTTATGCCCCGCACCTTTCCTTCAGGGATACCGATTACCCCGCCGATCGTCCAGCTGTTTTCCTTGTATTCGGCACGGATCTCCGCGGGATCGAACAGTTCCGAGTCGAAGTTAAATGCACCTTCCAACGCGAAGCCACCGGCTGTAGAGGCAGCGGCACCAAAATGGCCTTGCCCCACGTTCTCGATTCCGAAATCTACGCGCCCTTCGATCCCCAGTCCCGCGGTACCCGCGAATATTGTCAAACTGCTGTTTTCGACGATAAATGGAGAGGGGAAGTTGAAATCGCTCCTGCTGAATACTTTACTAATCCTTACGCCCTCCGGGTTGATTTCCACGATAATATTCGCGTCTCTGATAAGGGGTATGGTGGGTGCCACGGTGCCCGTTGCTATTAATCCCCCTTTCTCGTCGAGCTCGGCACTTGTTAAGGTGATCGGGCTCAAGTGTTTTAACTCCAGTGCATGCAGCGCGGCCTGAAGGATGCTCGGCCGTGATATCACCCCACCGTACGAAAGGCCGGGTGCTTGATTAACGGTAAACGCGAGATTCGTTTTTTCCATAATCATCCCCCTTGAACCCGGGAATGCCGTGCAGATCACCGCTCCCGTACCCCCTTGTCCCTCACCGCCGGTGGTAAAAGAGGTATAGAGGACACTGTCGATGATCAGGTTGGCACCCCCTCTTCTTCCCATCGGTCCACTAATTTCCGAAAGGCCGTCTTTCCTTCCCGCCGCTCTCGCCGCTTCATCCCATGGAATCCGCAAGGGTACCCCTCCGTAGCTATTGGTATAAAGGATCAGTTCATCGGGACTCCCTCTGAGACCTGCTTCAGTAACTTCTGCTTCTGTAAGAAATTTCAGCCCCCTTAAATGCAGTCCCTCCTTTACATCACTTAGCGTCCAATGCTGACTGGGATCCGAGGTACTGCTTAGGCGCATGTTGGGTCCGGCAGAGAGCCCGTTTATCACCGTGATCGTGTAGGAGTTTCTCACGGTTGAAAGATCGGGAGGCGAAAGCAAATGGTCACGCGATCCCGCTAATAAGGTGTTGATTCTCCGATCGATCTCGTTTTTAATCAAGGCACCCGATGACCGGTTAGCCGATGATTCCAGCATCCACATATTTTCGGTGTCGGTCTCGGCACCCCCGAGTTGCAATTCGAGTTTGTGATCTACATCGTGCGGTTTGTAGCGTCCACTTGACGTCCAATAGGGTCTTGAAATTCTTCTCTTTATCACCCCTTGATCTCCAAATATCACCCCTTGATCTCCTTCTTCTTGTCCCCTTTTTTTTCTGGTGTTTCCTCCCTTTAAAGTAAGGTAATAGATGGGGGTACCATTAAACATCAGATTCGGCGCATTTTCTTGGTTTATTTTAGTTTCAAACTCGGTGGTGAATCCATCACCGGACATTGCTGCCGTTTCCCAAGCTTGCAGATGGTTGTTCTCCCGTTGTGACCCTCCTACCGGTAAATTAAATTGTGTGTTCGGGGCAAATGGCAATTTAAAGCGTGGAATCCCGATGGTGGGGAGGAATGCTTGTCGCGTGGAGGTGTTGATGGAATAAACCTCTCGAGTCCTGGGTTCCGTGAACGAATAGGAGTTGGATGGGGTTTCGCCTGTTTCTTCTTCTCCCTGCCTTTGCACCATTTTTGTTTGTATCGACGCGCCCTGTTGGATCGTATGGGTAAGCTCGTGGGCTATCAGGTGCTGCCCAGCCGTTGAGTCGGTATTGTATTTTCCTTGGTTGAAGTAGATATCGTTCCCGTGGGTGAAGGCCCGTGCTCCTATCTGCCGGCTCATCTGCACCGCGGTGGAATCGGTGTGTACGCGAACATTCCCGAAATCGGTGCCAAAGGCCGATTCCATCTGTGCCCGTGTGCTTGTCGGGAGTGCAGAACCTCCTCCCTTGCTATTATGTAGATTGGCTTCGAAACCCGGCGGAACGGCCGACTGGTCGGTCGTGTGCCCATCTCCCGCTTGCATCTGAAGCGACTCCTCTTCCTCCGCGAGTGCTTCTTTTTGAATGACTTCTCTCTCTTCATCTTCCAAGGGCTGCATCTGAATGGATTTTTCCACTTCTTCCTCTGCCGTAGCTTGCCTTTGGACGGGATGTTGGGACACAGCCCTATCCGCGAGGAAATCGGCCTCTCTCTCGTAGATATCGCCCGTTTCACCTACCGTCAGCTTTGTTTGCACGCCAAATAATCCCCCTCCTTCCTTGCCAGTGAGGAAGGGAGTGCTTCTACGAGAGGGCTTTTTATTTTCTTTCGCGATTGCCTTCATACAGTTGTTTTCTTTTCACTCAAATTTCGCATGCAATACAACCACAGCTAAATCTTCGGCTGACAATGTTTTATGACCCGTTACAGATTCACTAAAGTTAGACTTTTCCTCTCCATGACATAGCTCAAGCAAGCTTGACTCTGTTCATTTGGCTTAACGGAAAAGATTCATAGGCTATCTGATAAATAACTCGTTTACACTCAAACAGCTTATCAGATTGCGCCTATTTCATCTTACGGGTCCCCATAAAACATTTATAGGCCTCATTTTTAGCTATAATTGTAATAATTAATACATGCGAAACTTGAACTTTTCATTTGTTCAACTACCATTCCACGAACAAGAGCCCTTTCCGCCATGGAATTTTCACCACCGAAATATTCCAGTCCAGTTTATCGAGCAAGATATCCTGCGACTTCCGTTCTACGAGCAGTTTGACGCGTCCTTTATCTTGAATCAGTTTGCCCTTGCGCTGTAAAAACAATTGTTGGAGCCATTCCGGCGAGCTGTTTTTCAGCGCGGGCCAATAGCGTATCACCTGTTGCAATAAGGCGATACTTTCGGTCATGATCTTCTCTGTGAGGAGGCACTCCTTCTCCATGGAGGTGCTCAACGAAACCCCACAAAGGAATTTTTCAAAAACCAGGTTGCCTTCAAAGAACTCCCTGTTTGAGGTGGCCAGGAAGTGGAGTACCTGAACGGCTACCTGCCTTGCCGAGCCTTTTAGCCGATCCTTCTCATCCACAAGTTGTATCTCGCTAAAAAAAGGCTTTAAAAAGGGATGCAGCAAGACAAGCCCCGCGTTCTGCACGCTAATCGCGCCGTTGTCTTGACCGAAAAATGGCTCTTCTTCCCATTCAGTGTCCACTTCCTCTCTATTTGTGGAGATGGTTGTGCTTGATCTTTCCTTTTCGTTGGTCGCGTCTGCCCTATCCGGACGATCCCCCTTATCCAGAAAAGGAATAAGGAGTTCGTCATCACTCCGTTGTAAAGGGAGGATATCCGCTCGGCCGTAGATGGATATAATTTCAGCTAACCCGGTTTGTAGTGTTTGGGCCAACGGGTTATCCAGCACGTGGGGCAGGCTATCCAGCGTGTGGGGCGACTTCTCGTTGAGGATGCTGCCCGCCAGCTCATTCGCTTTGTTCTCCAATGTGTTGTCCCTCTTTTCGAGGGATGCGAC
>Ga0209075_1005134_pt1 | contig 10149 bp, 10 predicted proteins | sample Stecom2011_FD_187523 | JGI IMG/M metagenome (GOLD analysis project Ga0209075, IMG submission 187523) | Agricultural soil microbial communities from Utah to study Nitrogen management - Steer compost 2011 (SPAdes) (version 2) | ecosystem: Environmental > Terrestrial > Soil > Agricultural land...
CTGACGCCCTGCAAACTGCCCAGCAGCAGCAACAGCGCAACCGGCAAGGCAAGGGCCACGCCCATCACGGTCCAGGTCATCATACTGGCCACCGGTGTTTGCCAGAGACGCTGGGCAGAATCCCGCGCCACCTTCCGGTGATGCTCCAGATAGCTGCGGGCCTGGGCATTCAGTGGGGATTTCGCCCGATTAGCAGCCCCGCGCCGGCTTTCCTGCTTCTGCCGTGGTTCAGTAGCCACTGGCACCTCCCGCCGCGGGGGCATGCCCACCGGCTATCAGCCGACCATGATCGAGGGTCAGCTTTCGCCGCCCCATTTCATTGATCAGGGCAATGTCGTGGGTGGCAATCAGCACCGTCACGCCCACCTGACTGAACTCGGTGAACAAATGCATGATGTCTGCGGAGAGCTCCGGGTCCAGGTTACCGGTTGGCTCATCCGCCAGCAGCACGGGCGGTTTATTCACCACCGCCCGGGCAATGCCAACCCGTTGTTGCTCACCGCCGGATAACTGCAGCGGGTTCATCTTCTCTTTGTTGAGCAGCCCCACCTTGTCCAACGCTGCCCGCACCCGACGGCCAATATCATTGGGTGAGGCACCCATGACTTCCAGTGGCATCGCGACGTTATCGAACACCGTGCGATCAAACAGCAATTGGTGGTTCTGGAACACCACACCGATGTGCCGGCGAATGTAGGGAATCTGGCGCCGGGGCAAGCTGTTCAGGCGCTGGCCACCGACGATCAACTCACCGGCCGTCGGGCGCTCCATCACCATCACCAGCTTCAGCAGGGTGCTTTTGCCCGCGCCGGAGTGCCCGGTCAGAAAGGCCAGCTCACCGCGGTCCAGATGAAAACTCACCTGGCGCAAAGCGGTGTGATCGCTGTCATAGCGTTTGGTAACCTGGCGAAACTCGATCATCGGGGGCGCGGGCTCCGTAGCCGGTACTTCAGTCGTCGAACAAGGCGTCGACAAAGGTTTCCGCATCAAAACTGCGCAGGTCTTCGGCCTGCTCACCCACACCGATAAAGCGAATAGGCAGCTGCAGCTGACGGGCAATGGCAAATACAATACCGCCTTTTGCGGTGCCGTCCAGTTTCGTCAAGGTAATACCGCTGACGCCAACCGCTTGCTGGAACACCTGGGCCTGGCTCAGGGCGTTCTGGCCGGTGCCGGCATCCAGCACCAGCATGACTTCATGGGGGGCTGATTCGTCCAGTTTTTTCATCACCCGGACAACCTTGGTCAGCTCGTTCATCAGGTTGTCTTTGTTCTGCAGGCGACCGGCGGTATCGGCAATTACCACATCGGTACCCCGGGCCTGAGCGGACTGGATAGCATCAAAGATCACCGAGGCACTGTCGGCACCGGTATGCTGAGCCACCACCGGCACGTTATTCCGCTCACCCCACACCTGCAGCTGCTCCACCGCCGCCGCACGGAAGGTATCACCGGCCGCGAGCATGACCGACTTGCCTTCCGCCTGGAACTTCCGGGTGAGTTTGCCAATGGTGGTGGTCTTGCCAACGCCGTTCACCCCCACCATCAGGATAACGTAAGGCTTGTTGTCGGTGGCGATATCCAACGGTTTGGTGACGTCCTTCAGCAGGCCATGCAGTTCGTCTCGTAATGCCTTACGCAGAGCCGCACCGTCCTTGAGTTGGTTGCGCTCAAGTTTGTCGGTGAGCGACTCAATGATCTCGGAAGTGGCGGTAACACCCACATCGGCCATCAACAGGGTGGTTTCGATTTCTTCCAGCAAGTCTTCATCGATCTTCTTGCCCACCGAGAACAGGTCTGCCAGGCCGCCGGTCAGGCTGGCACGGGTTTTACCGAGGCCCTTCCTGATTCGCTCAAAAACACTGACCTGGGCTTCCGGCTCTGGAGCCGGTTCTGGCTCCGGCGCCAACTCGGCCGCTGGCGTTTCCTTGACGGGCTCTGCCTCAGCAGCCGGTGCCTCGGGTTGTTCCTCGGCCACCGGCGCTTCTTGCGCGGCTTCCGGCTCTTCCCGGGCTGGCTCCGGTTCCGCTGGAGCCGGGCCCCGAGCTACCTCGGGCTTGCGCTGGACCACCGCTTTCGGCCGGGGGGCACGCTTACGGTTGCCGGCGATATCCAGCACAAAGAACAGAACTAGAAGGGCCAACAGGCCGATTGAAATCCACTCTGCCGTCATAGTCTTACCATCTGTCTGATAGGGGCGGGCGAAAATAAAGCGCACATTCTAGCAGACCTGCAGGACTAAGTGAGGGGCTGGCCCATTATCCCCTGCCGGCTGCTTTCCGGTAACATAATCGCCCACGATTCAACCTGTTCAGAACTCCGGAGCACAGCCATGGCCAGACGCAAACCGGCAAACCGCAAACCCGGCCCGACGCCTGTGGGGCGTGCGCCTTCCGGCGGTACCGGGGAGCTGCGCATTATCGGCGGCGACTGGCGCAGCCGAAAGCTGCGGTTTCCGGATGCCGGCGGCGTTCGCCCCAGCCCCGCCCGCACCCGCGAAACCCTGTTTAACTGGCTCAACTTCCAGATTGCCGGCAGCGATTGTCTCGACCTGTTTGCCGGTTCCGGGGCCCTAGGCCTGGAGGCGCTTTCCCGAGGCGCGGCCAGCGCCACGCTGGTCGACCATACCCCGGCACTGGCCACCGCCTTGCGGGACAACCTGCGGTTACTGAAATCCGACAAAGGCGTAGTGGTGTGCCAGGATGCAGAAAGCTATCTGGCCCATCGGCAGCGACCACCGTTCGACATCGTGTTTATGGACCCGCCCTTCCGCCAGGGTTGGCTGGAACGATTGTTTCCGTTACTGGAGACCGGTCAATGGATCAAGCCGGGTGGCTGGGTGTACGTGGAGCATGAGAGCGAACGGGCAACACCACCGGTGCCGGCCGGCTGGCAGTTACACAGGCAGAAGACCGCCGGCCAGGTGACGTACAGCCTGTATCGAGTCAACCCGGAAACGGATTAGTGCCGCCGCGTCAAAAACAAAAAAAGCCAGATGAGCGAACTCATCTGGCTTTTTGGTGCGTCAATGGTGGTTCGCGTCAGGCAACCGGGCGCAGGGAGTAGGCCCGCAGGTGCGCCGCGAACTCTTCCAGATAGCGAATGCCGCTGGCTTCCGCCTCTTTGCACCACTCCATCAGCGCATGCAGTTTGTCCTGGGGCTTCAGCCCACGCTGACGCCATAGCCTTTGAAGTTCGTGGCTCTTCTCGTAGATCTGGCGCAGAATTTCGTGGCGCTCCAAGACCGTTTCCAGCTGCTCTTTGTCTTTCGGCTTGATCAAACTGGCTTCCCGGGACAACAGTTGCTTTAGCTTCCGGTAGCGGGGGCGAATTTCATCGTCCATCAGTGACCTCTGCTGGCGCAGCACCGGCTCCATGACCCGCTTGCGGTACTGGCGCATGATGTCGAAGCGGCTGTTGGTAATCGCCTGAACGGTTTCCACATCCACCTCCTGCTTGCCCGGAACGTAATGGGCAATTGGCCGGTAACCCTTGGGCTTGGCAAGGCCAAACAGCTGGAACAGGCGAATGTAGCCCCAACCAATGTCCACCTCGTACCAGCGGCGGGACAGCTTGGCCGAGTTCGGATAGGTGTGGTGGTTGTTGTGCAGTTCTTCGCCTCCGATCAGGATGCCCCAGGGCGAAATATTGCGGGCATTATCAGCGCACTCGAAGTTGCGGTAACCCAGGTAATGGCCAACGCCATTGACTACCCCGGCCGCCCATACCGGAATCCACATCATCTGCACCGCCCAGATCCAGATCCCGTGAACGCCGAACAGCGCCAGGTTGAGCACCGCCATCAGCACGATACCCAGCATTTTGTATCGGCTATAGACGTTGCGCTCGATCCAGTCTTCCGGGGTGCGCTGACCGTAACGCTCGAGAGTTTCCGGCGTGGCCGCCTCGGCGTAGAGCTCCGCGCCCTCCAGCAGCACCTTGCGAATACCCAGAACCACCGGGCTGTGGGGGTCTTCCTCGGTTTCACACTTGGCGTGATGTTTACGGTGGATGGCGGTCCACTCCTTGGTATTCTGCGCAGTGGTCATCCACAACCAGAAACGGAAAAAATGCCTGAGCACCGGATGCAGATCCAGGGCGTTATGAGCCGAATGGCGATGCAGATAGAGCGTAACGCTGACGATGGTGATATGGGTGAGCACCAGGGTGACTGCAATCAACTGCCATACCGAGAGGTCAAGGAGACCGTTAAACCACATAAATTATCCTCAAGAATTCATCAACTTCGAAAGGCGATACTGCGGGGGGAGATTCGCAAACACTCGAAGGGAACGTATAACAATAACTCTAGCGCACAGCTGTACGCATCAACAACACCGTTTGGCGGCTTTTTTGTTACTGTTTACACTTATGGCCCTGAAACACGTCTGCCAGTGGAGGCTTCGTGCCCGAATTACCCGAAGTAGAAACCACCCGCCAGGGCATTGCGCCCCACTGTGAAGGCCAGGCCATAACCCGGGTGGTCATTCGCAACGCCCGGCTACGCTGGCCGATTCCCGAGGATCTGCCCGAGCGCCTGCAAGGCCAGATCATCCGGGCCGTCGACCGCCGGGCCAAGTACCTGTTTCTGCACCTGGATGCTGGCACCGTCATAGTCCACCTGGGCATGTCCGGCAGCCTGCGGGTGATCACCGACAACAGCCCGGCCGCCACCCACGACCATGTTGATGTCTGCCTTGGCAATGGCCGCACCCTGCGCTTCAACGACCCCCGGCGCTTTGGCTGCTGGCTGTGGGCCGACGACTGCACCCTGCACCCGCTGATCCGGGATCTTGGCCCGGAACCGCTGTCGCCGGAATTTGGCGGTGCCTGGCTGTTCCGGCTGTCCCGAGGCAAACAGAGCCCGATCAAGTCCTTTATCATGGACAACCATGTGGTGGTCGGGGTTGGCAACATCTACGCCAACGAAGCACTGTTCAAAGCCGGCATACATCCGAAACGCAAGGCGGGGCGGATCAGCCTGGACCGTTATCACAGGCTGGCCGAAGCCATAAAGGAAACCCTGAGCGCCGCGATCCTGATGGGCGGCACCACCTTGCGGGATTTCGTCAACAGCGACGGCAAGCCGGGTTATTTTGCCCAGTCATTGCTGGTATACGGGCATGGTGGTGCCCCCTGCCCGGAATGTAACACCGTGCTGAAGGAGATCCGGATGAACAATCGCTCCACCGTGTACTGCCCTCGTTGCCAGCGCTGAAACTGCAAACCAACATCACACAACTCACACATTACAACGAAAAACCGTTTGAAATTCGGGCAATATGATTCATAGTTAACAGAGAATTAACAGGAGAGAATCGTCATGACCCGCAAGATTTCCCGCACTCTGGTTGCAACGGTGGCAGCCTGTCTGCTGGCTTTTTCATCTTTGGGCCACGCCAGAGCGGTCGATGAAAGCCCCTCGGCGCTGGCCATGACGGCCGATGCGGTCCTGCTGCGTCCGGCCCTGCTGGCCACCACCATTGTGGGCAGTGCCGTCTACTTGGTATCCCTGCCGTTCTCTGCACTCGGTGGCAACGCCGGTGAGGCTGGTGAAGTGCTGGTTGTTGGCCCCGCCAAGGCGACCTTTGTTCGCTGCCTGGGCTGCTCTCGCACCGGCCGCAAGCCAGAAACGGTTGAACAATCTGCTGACTGAGCCTACCCCGGCGATCGGTAGAATCCCGGCTTGCCAGAAGCCGGAATCTGAGGCAGCCTGAAGGAAACCCTTCAGGCTGTTTTTGTTTATGGTGGATTGGTCAACCCTCGATACTGTGTTCCTGGATATGGATGGAACACTGCTGGATCTTCACTTCGACTCGCACTTCTGGCTCGAGCACTTGCCCAGACGTTACGCCGAGCAGTACGACCTGCACCCTCAACAGGCAAAGGAAACCCTGCTGGCCATGATCATGGCCGAACGGGGCTCGCTGAACTGGTACTGCACCGACTACTGGAGCGAGCGCCTTGCCGTCGACATCAACGGCCTCAAGGCCGAAGTCAGTGACCGCATTGGTTACCGCCCCCACGTGCCGGACTTTCTCGCTTCATTACGCCAGGCCGGCCTGCGCTCGGTCATCGTAACCAACTGCCACCCGGACCCACTGGCCCTGAAACTGGAACGCACTGGCCTGGGCCAGCATGTGGATGCCATCGTTTCCAGCCATGAATTCGGCAAGCCCAAGGAAGACCGGGATTTCTGGCGAGATCTTGGCAGAAGGATCCCCTACCGCCATGACACAACCCTGATGGTGGACGACAGTTTCCCGGTGCTGGAGAGTGCCCGCCAGGCCGGCATTGGCCAGTGCCTGGCCATCCTTGAACCCGACAGCACCCAGGCACCCAACGCACAACACCCGGAGATCCCTGGCATTCGACACTTTGATGAGGTGTTGCCTTCCCTGCGTTCGCGACACCCCCTGCCATCCCGATGACAGGCCGGTTATAATCCGGTTAACCCAGAGGCCCGATGGCCGGTGCCAACCCGGTGAGGAGATATGACGGCAACCCGCGGTGACGAACAGGACGAACAGAAGGTAAGGCTCGACAAATGGCTCTGGGCCGCACGCTTCTACAAAACCCGTTCCCTGGCTAAAGAAGCCATCGAAGGCGGCAAGGTGCACTACAACAGCCAGCGCACAAAACCCGGCAAGATTGTTGAAGCCGGCGCCAGGGTTACCCTGCGCCTTGGCTGGCAGGAAAAAATCGTGATTGTGGATGACATCAGTGACCGCCGCCGGGGCGCGCCGGAAGCCCAGAAGCTTTACCACGAGACCACTGACAGCGTGAAAAAGCGCGAAGACCTGGCCTGGCAGCGCAAAACCCTGCAGGCAGCCCAGCTGCCACCTGCCCGCCGGCCGAGCAAGAAAGACCGCCGGGATATCCAGCGATTCCGGGACCAGAACGGCATTTAAAACCGGATCACATCAAATCTCGTAAAGTGTACACCCGCCTCATCCACCCATCCACGCGGGCAGTACCATCAACCCCACAGACAGCGTCAGGAGACACCATGGCATCCCGAGATCAATTCCAGCGTTTCATTTTCGAACACAGCCAGGTTCGGGGTGCCTGGGTTCAACTGGGTAACAGTTTCAGTGACATCAGCACCCAGGCCCCTTACCCCGAGTCCGTTCGCCGGTTACTGGGCGAATCGCTGGTGGCCAGCGTGTTGATGAGCAGCAGCCTGAAGTTCAAGGGCACCCTGTCTCTGCAAGCGGCCGGCGAAGGCTCATTGCGCACCCTGATGGCCGAATGCAGCCACGACCGCCATATCCGCGGCCTGGCACGCCATGACGACCAGGCGGTCACGGGCGATACCCTGAATGAACTTCTGGGCGCCGGCCGCATGGCGATCACCATCACACCTGACCAGGGCCAACGCTATCAGGGCGTAGTGCCCAGGGAAGCCGATACGCTGGCCGGCTGCCTGGAAGAGTATTTCGAGCGTTCCGAACAGATTGCCACCAGCCTGTTCCTGTTTGCCAACGAAGACACCGCCGCTGGACTGATGCTGCAGCGGTTGCCGGGCCACACCGAGGAAGATGATGATTTGTGGAACCGGGTCAATCACCTGGCCCGTACCGTCGAGGCCGAGGAGTTGCTGACCCTCGACAGCGAAACCCTGCTGCACCGGCTGTTCCATGAGGAAACCGTTCGGCTGTTTGATCCCGAGCCGGTGGCTTTCCGCTGCAGCTGTTCCCAGGAGCGAACCCTGGCAGCCCTGGAAGCGATCGGCAAAGACGAGTGTTACAGCATCCTCGACGAGCAGGGCAGCATCAACATGGACTGCCAGTTCTGTCACGCAAACTATCGCTTCAATAGAAATGACATTGATCACCTTTTCACCGGTCATACGTTACACTAAGAAGTCATTCAATTTGCCCGGAAGCCGCGTCTGGCGTGGCTTTCAGGGCAGTCGTTTTTTACCGGCGTCTCTGGCATAATAGCGCGCCTGAATTGACCCGATTGTTCAGATTTCCGTCAATTTTTCGGGGGGACGGCCTGAGCAATCACGAAGACATCCCGAGGGCGAGGTCGAAGTGAGCAACACTTATAATGATCTGAGTACAGCAAGACTGGTTGAAGTGGCACTGGCCAGAAATGAAGGACAGCTGGCTGCCAATGGTTCCCTGGTGGTCACCACCGGCGAACGCACCGGCCGGTCTCCCATGGACCGTTTTATCGTCGAGGAGCCCAGCACCGCTGACGATATCCATTGGGGTCCGATCAACCGCCCGTTCGACGCCGACAAGTTCGACGCTCTCTGGGATCGTGTTGAAGCCTACATTGCTGAAAAAGACAGCTTTGTCTCCCACGTCCACGTCGGCTCTGACCCGGAACATTACCTGCCGGTCAAAATGACCACGGAAACCGCCTGGCAGAACCTGTTCGGCCGCAACCTGTTTATCCGCCCGGATGACTACAACCCGGCCGACAAGCAGGAATGGCAGATCCTCAACGCCGCCAACTTCGAGTGTGTGCCCGAGCGTGACGGCACCAACTCCAACGGCTGCGTGATCCTCAACTTTGCCAAGCGCAAGGTATTGCTGGCAGGCATGCACTACGCCGGCGAAATGAAAAAGGCCATGTTCTCGGTGCAGAACTTCCTGCTGCCGGAGAAAGACGTGCTGCCGATGCACTGCTCCGCCAACGTCAGCGAAAACGGCGAAACCTGCCTGTTCTTCGGCCTGTCCGGCACCGGCAAGACCACCCTGTCTGCCGACCCGCACCGCTTCCTGATTGGTGACGACGAGCACGGCTGGGGCCCAGGCACCGTGTTCAACATCGAAGGTGGCTGCTACGCCAAGTGCATCGACCTGAGCCAGAAGAACGAGCCGATCATCTGGGATGCCATCCGTTTTGGCGCCATCGTTGAGAACGTGATGATTGACCCGGAAACCCGTGAGCCGGATTACACCGACGTATCCCTCACCGAAAACTCCCGTTGCGCCTACCCGCTGGAGCACGTGGAGAAGCGGGTTCTGGAGAACCGTGCCGGTGAGCCGTCACACATCATCTTCCTGACCTGTGACATGACTGGCGTGTTGCCTCCGGTGTCCATCCTGAGCCGTGAAGCGGCCGCGTACCACTTCCTGAGTGGTTATACCGCACTGGTTGGCTCAACCGAAATGGGCTCTTCGTCCAAGCTGAAGTCCACCTTCTCTACCTGCTTTGGTGCACCCTTCTTCCCGCGTCCGGCCGGCGTGTACGCCGAGCTGCTGATGAAGCGGATCGACGAGTTCGGCAGCAAGGTGTTCCTGGTGAATACCGGCTGGACCGGCGGCCCCTACGGCGAAGGCAAGCGTTTCAGCATTCCGACCACACGTGCCATCATTGCCGCCATCCAGAATGGCGACCTGGACGACGTGGAAATTGAGCATCTGGACACCCTGAACCTGAACGTGCCCAAGCACATTCCTGGTGTCGACACCGAACTGCTGAACCCACGCAACACCTGGACCAGCCCGGAATACTATGACGGCAAGGCTCAGGAACTGATTGCCCAGTTCGTGGAAAACTTCAAGAAGTTCGATGTGGCAGATGCCATCGTTGAGGCTGGCCCGAAACTGAGCTGAGCCTGACCCGACAAAAAAAGCGCCCTGCGAAAGCACGGCGCTTTTTTCGTTGCCTGAAACCAAAGGGGCGGACGCCCCCGAGGATCAGGTGGCGTAGAACAGTAGCGGTACGAAGGCCACCAGCAGCAGGGAAATCCCCATGGCAATCAACGGCATGATGATACGCTCATGGCGCTGGTAGAAGGTGCCACCCTCACGCTGGGCAGCGATCACCTCGGCCTCGCCCACCACCTGGCGGGTCAGCAGGTGATTGAGTGCCACCGGCGGGCTCAGGTAACCCAGTTCGAAGGCCACCAGCGTCACCATCCAGAAGTGGATCGGATGAATACCACTGGAATAGGCAATGGTGGCCACGGTAGCAGTGACCAGAATCACGGCACCGAAAGCATCCATGATCATGCCCAGGATCACCAGGATCACCACCATCAGCAACATCGCGGACCAGGCACTATCGAAGGCCTGCGGGAAGGCTTCCATAATGTGGGACCGTTCAATCACGCCACCAATGCTGACCGACAGACCAAGCAGCAACAGCAGTGCACCGATTTCCGCGGTGGTGTCGTTGGTTGCGCCA
>Ga0209075_1005136_pt1 | contig 10146 bp, 9 predicted proteins | sample Stecom2011_FD_187523 | JGI IMG/M metagenome (GOLD analysis project Ga0209075, IMG submission 187523) | Agricultural soil microbial communities from Utah to study Nitrogen management - Steer compost 2011 (SPAdes) (version 2) | ecosystem: Environmental > Terrestrial > Soil > Agricultural land...
CGCGCCTTCAACGAAGTACTGCCGCTGACCGGTGTGATCCTGACCAAAACCGATGGTGATGCCCGTGGCGGTGCCGCTCTGTCGGTGCGTCATATTACCGGTAAACCGATCAAGTTCCTGGGCGTGGGCGAGAAAACCGACGCGCTCGAGCCTTTCCATCCGGATCGTGTGGCTTCCCGGATTCTCGGCATGGGCGATGTGCTGTCGCTGATCGAAGAGGCCGAGCACAAGATCGACAAGGAAAAAGCCGAAAAATTTGCCAAGAAGATCAGCAAGGGCAAGGGCTTCGATCTTGAGGACTTCCGCGAACAGATCCAGCAGATGCAAAGCATGGGCGGCATGATGTCGATGCTGGAGAAATTGCCGGGCATGGGGCAGATGGCCCAGGCGGCGCAGGCCGCACAGGCTGAAAAGGGTGTGCTGCAGATGGTGTCCATCATCAATTCGATGACGCCCCATGAGCGCCGTCATCCGGATATCATTTCCGGCTCGCGCAAGCGTCGTATCGCTCTGGGCTCTGGTACTCAGGTGCAGGATGTCAATCGTCTGCTGAAGCAGCACAAGCAGATGGCCAAGATGATGAAGAAATTCGGCTCCAAATCCGGCATGGCCAAGCTGGCGCGTGGCATGAAAGGCATGATGCCCCCCGGCATGGGCGGGGGCGGCGGTTTTCCGCGTTTCTGAGCTGTTTAAAAACTGATCTTTTTGCTTTTAACGGGCGGTGGTTTCGCGTAGAATCACCGCCCTGTTTAGTTTGGCCTTCGTTTATCTGGGCAGTTTGGCCGGGGAAGCGAAGAAACAAGAACGATGGGCGATCCTAAAACCCATCCAGCGAAATAAAGGGGTCCAGCGCATGGTCACTATTCGTTTGTCTCGTGGTGGCGCCAAGAAGCGTCCGTTTTATCACATCACTGTAGCCGATTCACGCAATGCGCGTGATGGCCGCTTTATCGAGCGGGTCGGTTTCTTCAACCCGGTTGCACGTGGTCAGGAAGAGCGTCTGCGCGTCAACCTGGAACGTGTTGAGTACTGGGTTGGCAAGGGTGCTCAGACTTCTGAGCGTGTTGCTCAGCTGCTCAAAGAAGCACGCAAGGCAGCAGAGTAAGGTCGGATTCGGGCCGTGTCAGTAAACAGTAAAAAACACGAAGGGCTGGTTGTACTTGGGCGCTTCACTGCTCCCTATGGGGTCAAGGGCTGGATCAAAATCCATTCCTTTACCGATCCCATGGAGAACATACTGAACTACAACTCATGGCTGGTTGAGTCGGGTGGGCAGATGCTGCCTGTGCGACTGGAAGCTGGCAAACGCCATGGGAAAGGCCTGATCGCCAAATTGGCCGGTGTGAATACTCCGGAAGAGGCAAAGCTTTGGCATGGGCGCGAGATTCTGGTGCCCCAATCCGAGCTGCCTGATCTGGATGCCGGTGAGTATTACTGGAGCCAGCTGGAAAACCTGTTGGTTTACACCGAATCCGGCGTGTTGCTGGGACGGGTCAGCCACCTGATGGAGACCGGCGCCAATGATGTGCTGGTCGTTAAGGGTACAGCCGAGAGCATTGATCGCGAACAGCGGTTGATCCCCTGGCTGCCTGATCAGGTGGTGAAAGAGGTTGATCTTGATTCAGGGCTGATGCGGGTCGATTGGGACCCGGATTTCTGAGTCATGTGGTTCGGGATCGTCAGCCTGTTCCCGGAGATGTTTGAAGCGGTCACTCGCTATGGCATCACCGGACGGGCAGTGCGCAACGGCTTGCTGCAGGTGGAGTGCTGGAACCCCCGCGACTTCACCCATGATCGGCATCGTACGGTGGATGACCGCCCCTATGGCGGTGGCCCCGGTATGCTGATGAAAGTACAGCCATTGCGTGATGCGATTCAGGCCGCTAAAGAAGCCGCCGGTGAGGGCGCTCGGGTGATTTACCTTTCACCCCAGGGGCGCCGTCTGGATCAGGCAGGTGTGTGTGAGTTGGCCGCAGCCGACAAGTTGATATTGGTCGCCGGGCGCTATGAAGGTATAGATGAGCGCCTGTTGCTGACTGAAATCGATGAAGAGTGGTCACTGGGTGATTTTGTGCTCAGTGGCGGCGAGCTGCCGGCGATGGTGATGGTGGATGCCGTAGCCAGAATGGTGCCGGGAGTACTCGGGCATCAGGACTCGGCAACGGAGGACTCCTTTTTCGAGGGGTTACTGGACTGTCCGCACTACACTCGACCTGAAGAACTGGCGGGACAGCAGGTGCCTGCTGTATTGCTCAGTGGCAACCACGCCGAGATCAGGCGCTGGCGACTGAAGCAGCAGCTGGGCAGGACCTGGGAACGGCGTCCCGACCTGCTGGAAAAGATTGATTTGAACCCCGAACAGCAGACGTTGTTAAGCGAATATGTCCGCGAGGCCCAAGGGGCCGGCGGTAGAGATACTTAGGAGCGAGCGATGAGCAACAAGAGCCTGATTATTCAGCAGATCGAAGCTGAACAGATGAGCAAAGAAGTCCCGGCTTTTGCACCGGGCGATACCGTAGTGGTACAGGTACGTGTAGTAGAAGGCACTCGTAGCCGTCTGCAGGCGTTTGAAGGCGTTGTACTGGGCAAGCGTAACCGCGGCCTGAACTCTGCCTTCACCGTACGTAAAATCTCCCACGGCGTGGGCGTTGAGCGTACTTTCCAGACCTACAGCCCGACCGTTGAGCAGATTGAAGTGAAACGTCGCGGTGATGTACGTCAGGCCAAGCTGTACTACCTGCGTGAGCGTAGCGGCAAGTCTGCACGTATCAAGGAAAAGCTGGGCTGAGGCACGCCTCACTCAACGATCCAAAAAAAGGCAGCCCTTCGCGGCTGCCTTTTTTGTTGATCTGAATGCTCGCCATTTTCGGGCCCAGGGCCTAGAATTTTTGTCTGAATGGATACTGAACAGGTGCGGGAGTGACGCCATGCGCAAGCTGGGTACGGGGTTGGTTGTTCTGCTGTTGGTTGTGGCGGCAGCCTATGGCTTTTACTGGTATCAGGTCAAAAGCAAGGCGGATGAGTGGGTGCAGCAGCTGGCGCCTTTTGCGGAGGTGCGCTATAGCGGCGTATATGCCCATCCTGACGGTACCGTCGGTGTCAACGCACTGACCATCACACCTCGCCAGATGCATGCTCCGGTCAGTATTGATGAGGTTCGCGTGCGTGCCGGCAGTCCGCTGGTATTCATGTTCGGTGGCGATAAACCTCCCGAGCAGCTTGGCATCAGCTTGAAGCAGGTGCGTCAGGGGCTCGACTCCGAGTTGTTTCGTACCGTCCAGCAACAGTCCGATCTGATGCTTGAATCCAACCCGCTCTATGTCAGCCCCAATGCGCTGGGGTGTGGCAAGGTGCGCCAGTTTGATATCAATACATTGCGGCGTATGGGATTCAGCGAGCTGTTGATGGATATCAATTTGAACTACCGTGGTGACTCCAGGGCCCGCAAGGTGGGGCTGGACATCTGGGTCGATATTCAGGATATGGCGGACACGCGGGTTGAGCTTGCGTTCAGTGCCGATCCCGCCCAGTTGCAGAATCCGATGATGGCCAGTGGCAGCGCCCGGCTGGAAACAATGGCGTTCAGCTATACCGATAAGGGCTACAACCAGCGACGTGATCGCTTCTGCGCGGCCGAAGCCGAGCTCAAGCCGAATGAATATCAGCAGCAGCATCAGCAGTTGCTGCAACAATGGCTCTCAAGCAGCGGTGTCGAGCTGCCACAGAGCCTGCTGTCGGCCTACTCCGAGCTGCAGAAGCCCGGCGCCGGCATGACGCTGAGCATGCGACCGGTGGGGGGCTTGGGAGCGGCCGAACTGATGCTGCTCGATCCGGTGGCTGTGCTGGAATCACTCAACTTGCAGCTCAGTGTCAATGACAAGGCGCTGGCGCTGGAGGATATCGACTGGACCGGATTGATGGCGGGATTGGCCGCAGCCGGAAACCCTGCCCGGGTGTCCGGCGCAAGGGAGACCGCTCCTGCTCCTGCCCCGTCAGAGAGTGTCGCCATGACTGAACCCGCCGAGCCGACTTCGACACCGGCAGCGGCCGAGGTTCAGGCGGCCACGCCTGCCGTGCCGCAGCGGTCGAGTCGCCAGCCGGTGGTCAAACGTTTCCAGCCGACACCACTGGCGGAGCTTTCTGAACATGTGGGTGCTCAGGTTCGCATCTTCACCTATTTCGGTAATGACGTAGAGGGGCAGCTGTTGCAGGCGGACGGGCACAGTGTGCGTGTTCTGCAGCGTCTCAGCCAGGGCGTGGCCGAATATCCGCTTGAATATCAACGCATTCAACAGGCCGAGGTCTGGCGTTGAGTGAGGATCGACGACGCACGGCGGTCAATATTGCGGCAGAAGATGAGCAGCTGATCGATTGGTGGCTCGACAGTCTGTGGCTGGAAAAGGGGTTGAGCGAAAATTCGATCGCCTCTTACCGCCGCGACCTGCGCCACTATGCGCACTGGCTTAACCTGCGTGGGGAACACCTGCTGTCGGCAGGGCGTTCCGGCCTGCAGGGCTATCTGAACTGGCGCCTGGAACAGCAGCTGAGAAGCAGCTCAACGTCACGCCTGCTGTCCTGTCTGCGGGGGTTCTATCGTCACCTGTTGCGTGAGTCGCGTATCAGTGCAGACCCGACACTGAATCTGGACAACCCTCGCATGGGGCGGCCACTGCCCAAGACCCTGACCGAACAGGATGTGGAGCAGCTGTTGGCAGCTCCCGATGTGGACGATGTGCTCGGGCTCAGGGACCGTGCCATGCTGGAGCTGCTTTATGCCACGGGGTTGAGGGTGACCGAACTGGTCTCGCTGCAGTTGGAACAGCTCAACCGGCGTTTGGGCATCATCCGGGTGGTCGGCAAGGGGGACAAGGAGCGACTGGTACCGGTGGGGGATGAGGCGCTGCACTGGATCGGATGCTACCTGAGCGATGCCCGGCCATCGTTGTTGCCGCAGACAAGAGAGGAAACGCTGTTCCTCAGTCAGCGTGGTCAGGCCATGACGCGCCAGACCTTCTGGTATCGGATCAAGCGCTACGCCATTGAAAGCGGCATCGACAAGCCGCTTTCACCCCATGTGCTGCGCCATGCCTTTGCGACCCATCTGCTCAATCATGGCGCCGACCTGCGCGTGGTGCAGATGCTGCTCGGTCACAGCGACCTGTCCACCACTCAGATATATACCCACGTGGCCAGCCACCGTCTGCAGCAGTTGCATCAGGTGCATCACCTCCGTGGGTAGGAACCAAATCACCTATTCATGTTCTACTTGGAACAGTTCACCTGAAAATTGAGGTTTACATGCGATCAACAACACTGGCTTCGGCCCTGATGCTGGTACTCACGGGCTCGGTCTGGGCAGCGGACGAAGCCGCTGAAAATATCCGCAAACAACTGAGCAGCGTGGACAGCCGACTGCAGGTGCAGAGCGTCGAGCCGGCCTCCATGCCCGGTCTGTATGAGGTTGTGCTCAGCAGTGGCGAAACCCTTTACGCCGATGCAAAGGGCAGCCATCTGCTGGCGGGTCAGCTCTACCGCGTGGATAGCGAGCAGGGCCTGGTCAACCTGACCGAACAGAAGCGCAATGAGGTTCGCCGGGTGGCGATGGAGTCGGTGGATGAGGCGGATCTTGTCGTGTACAAGCCTGCAGGTGAGATCAAGGCAACCATCAATGTGTTCACCGATGTGGACTGCCCCTACTGCCGCAAGCTGCATGATGAAGTGCCGGCTCTGAACCGCATGGGTGTGCAGGTGAACTACCTGGCTTTCCCGCGTGGCGGTCCCCAGTCCAAGACCTTCTCGCGCATGGAGTCCATCTGGTGCGGAGATGAACAGAAACGTCGTGACCAGATGGACAAGGTCAAGGGCGGCGACTCGATCAAGCAGCAGAGCTGTGACAACCCGGTTCAGGCGCAATATGAGCTGGGTCAGAAAGTGGGTATCACCGGTACCCCGGCACTGGTATTGGAAGACGGCTCACTGCTGCCGGGTTATGTGCCGGCCGCACGGCTGCAGCAGATGCTGGGCCTGAACTGAGCCATTAAAGCGCAACACCGGGGCGGGCGTGCATAGTGCATGGCCCGCCTTTTCGCTATAATGGAGCCCATTTTTTAACCGCCGGTTGGCGGCTGTCTGATCTGACCGAACAATCTGTGAGGTGTTGGCTTGAAACCTGTAAAAGTAGGGATCTGTGGTCTGGGTACTGTCGGTGGCGGTACATTCAATGTTCTGACGCGAAACGCCGAGGAGATTTCCCGGCGTGCCGGTCGGAAAATCATCATTGAGCAGATCGGCACACGCCGTGACAACCCGGCCTGTGATACCTCCGGCATGCAGCTGACCGGCGATGTGTTCGAAGTGGCCACCAATCCCGAAATCGATATCGTGGTTGAGCTGATCGGCGGTTACGATACCGCCCGTGACCTGGTGATGACGGCGATCGAGAACGGCAAGCATGTCGTGACCGCCAACAAGGCGCTGATCGCCGTGCACGGCAACGAGATTTTTGAGGCCGCGCAGGAAAAGAACGTGATGGTGGCATTTGAAGCCTCCGTTGCCGGCGGCATTCCGATCATCAAGGCGATCCGCGAGGGGCTGGCAGCCAACAAGATCAACTGGCTGGCCGGTATCATCAACGGCACCGGCAACTTCATCATGACCGAAATGCGCGAAAAAGGGCGCGATTTTGCCGATGTACTGCAGGAAGCACAGGCACTGGGTTATGCCGAAGCCGATCCTACCTTCGATGTGGAGGGGATCGATGCCGCGCACAAGCTCACCATCCTGTCCTCGCTGGCATTCGGTGTGCCGCTGCAGTTCAGCAAGGCCTATACCGAAGGTATCAGCAAAATCACTCCGCAGGATATTCAGTACGCCGAAGAGCTGGGCTATCGCGTCAAGCATCTGGGCATCACCCGTCGTACCGACAAGGGGATCGAATTGCGGGTACACCCGACGCTGATCCCGCAGAACGTACTGCTGGCTAATGTTAACGGTGTCATGAATGCGGTACTGGTGGACGGCGATGCCGTGGGCCAGACTCTGTACTACGGCCCGGGCGCCGGTGCCGAGGCCACCGCTTCTGCAGTGGTCGCCGACATTGTCGATGTGGTGCGCACCCTCACCGCCGACCGTGACAATCGCGTGCCGCACCTGGCGTTCCAGCCGGCCGAACTGTCGGATGCGCCGATCCTGCCGGTGGAGGAAACCACCAGTGCCTACTACCTGCGCCTGCAGGCGGTGGAGCGCCCCGGCGTGCTGGCCCACGTCACCCGTATTCTGGGTGAAAAAGGCATTAATATCGAAGCGATCATCCAGAAGCAGACCACTGAAGCACAGGTGCCGGTGATCATGCTTACCCAGCGGGTGGAAGAGCGGATGATGAACGAAGCGATCCGTGAGATCGAAGCCCTGCCGGATATTCTGGGTGAAATCATCCGTATCCGTGTTGAGCTGCTGGCTGATTGAGGAACGATCAATGAATTACATCTCTACCCGTGGCCAGGCGCCGAAACTGAAGTTTGCCGATGTGCTGCTGGCCGGTCTTGCCAGTGACGGTGGTCTGTACGTGCCGGAAACCCTGCCGACCTTCAGCAGGGACGAGATCGCCTCCTGGGCCGGTCTGTCCTATGCCGAGCTGGCCTTCAAGGTGATCAAGCCGTTTGTGGATGATTGCATCACGGATGCCGATCTGAAGCGAATGATCGATGACACCTATGCCGGTTTTAACCACAGTGCCGTGGCACCGCTGAAAGAGCTGGGTACCAATGAGTGGGTGCTGGAGCTGTTTCATGGCCCGACCCTGGCGTTCAAGGATTTCGCGCTGCAGCTGCTGGGCCGCTTGATGGACCATGTGCTGGCCGAGCGCGGTGAACGCCTGGTGATCATGGGTGCTACCTCCGGTGATACCGGCTCTGCCGCCATCGAAGGCTGCCGCCACTCGAAACACCTGGACATCTTTATCCTGCATCCGTACAACCGCGTGTCTGAAGTACAGCGTCGCCAGATGACTACCATCAAGGCCGACAATGTGTTCAACATCGCGTTGGAAGGCAACTTTGACGACTGCCAGGAGATGGTGAAGGACAGCTTTGCCGATCAGAGCTTCCTCAACGGTCTCAAACTCGGTGCCGTGAACTCGATCAACTGGGCCCGCATCATGGCCCAGATTGTCTACTACTTCTCGGCTTCGCTGGCCCTGGGCGGTCCGCACCGTCCGGTCTCCTTCTCGGTGCCCACCGGCAACTTCGGCGATATCTTCGCCGGTTATCTGGCCAAGCAGATGGGTCTGCCGATCGAGCAGCTGGTGGTTGCCACCAATCGCAACGACATTCTGCACCGCGTGATCAGCGGCAATGACATGTCCAAGGGCGAACTGGTGCACACCCTGTCACCCTCCATGGATATCATGGTCAGCTCCAACTTCGAGCGCCTGCTGTTTGATGTCTATGGCCGTGACGGTGCCGAAATTGCCGACCTGATGGCACGCTTCAAGAAGGAATCGGTACAGCTGGATCCGGCACGTTGGGAGAAGGTGCGCGCACTGTTCGATAGCCACGCCATTGATGACGCCACTACCTGTGACGTGATCCGCGATGTACATGCCGAAACCGGCTACCTGCTCGATCCGCATACCGCGATCGGCGTCAAGGCGGCTCGCGAATGCTGGCGTGACAAGTCGGTGCCGATGATCACTCTCGCCACCGCGCACCCGGTCAAGTTCCCGGAACCGGTAGTCAAGGCGGGTCTGGAATCGCCTCAGCTGCCGGCCCATATGGCAGACCTGTTCGAGCGTGACGAGCGCTTTGAAGTGCTGGCCAACGACCTGCCAACGGTACAGCAGTATATCGCCGGTAACGCCCACCGCGGCTGAGCCTGCCACCCCTGGCCCGTTCGGGCCGGGTCCGGGCCCGCTGCATTGACGGCGGGCCTTTTTGTTTGTGCACTTCCCGCACGCCACAGAGGCTGACATCGAACTATGACTGAACCGGTGATTCAACAGCGACCCCTGCAGGTCGATCCCAGCCACCCGGGCCTGATGGGTCTGCATCCGGTGCTGGCGCGCGTCTATGCCGCGCGTGGCATTGAGGATCCCGAGCAGCTGGGCCGTCGCTTGCAGGAACTGCTGCCGGACAACCGCATGAAAGGCATGGCGGCAGCAGTGGAACGGTTGGTGCAGGCGCTGGAGCGGCGCCAGTCGATCGTGATCGTGGGTGACTTCGACTGTGATGGCGCCACCAGCACGGCTGTGGCAATGCTGGGCTTGCGCATGCTGGGGGCGGCGCAAGTGGATTATCTGGTCCCCAATCGATTCGAGTATGGCTATGGCCTGAGCCCCGAAATTGTCGATGTGGCGGCGGTGCACAAACCGGATCTGCTGATCACGGTGGATAACGGCATCTCCAGTATCGAAGGCGTGGCGCGGGCCAATGCGCTGGGCATGGATGTGATCGTGACCGACCACCATCTGGCGGCTGATCAACTGCCGGATGCCTGCGCCATCGTCAATCCCAATCAGCCGGGCTGTGAATTTGTGGCCAAATCCACCTGCGGCGTCGGCGTGATCTTCTATGTGCTGATTGCGCTGCGCCGTGCCCTGCACGAACGCGGCTGGTTCAAGGCTCAGGCGCCCAATCTGGCCAGCCTGCTGGATCTGGTGGCACTGGGCACGGTAGCGGATGTGGTGCCGCTGGAGCGCAACAACCGGGCGCTGGTCTGGCAGGGGTTGCAGCGTATCCGTGCCGGACAGGCACGCCCCGGGCTTTTGGCGCTGATCGAAGTGTCCGGGCGCAACCGCGAACGACTGGTGGCGGGTGATCTGGGCTTTGCCATCGCCCCGCGACTGAACGCGGCGGGGCGGCTGGAAGACATGTCGATCGGTATCGAATGTCTGCTGGAGGACGATTACGAGCGCGCACTGGAAATGGCCCGGTCGCTGGATGATCTCAATCGAGAGCGACGTGGGATTGAGCAGGAGATGCAGCAGCAGGCACTGGAACTGCTGGGGCGGCTGAGCCTGAATGATCAGGCGTTGCCCTTCGGTCTGTGCCTGTATGATCAGGGCTGGCACCAGGGCGTGATCGGCATCCTGGCCTCCCGCATCAAGGAACGGGTACACCGCCCGGTGATCGCCTTTGCCCCCGGTGATGC
>Ga0209075_1005137_pt1 | contig 10146 bp, 10 predicted proteins | sample Stecom2011_FD_187523 | JGI IMG/M metagenome (GOLD analysis project Ga0209075, IMG submission 187523) | Agricultural soil microbial communities from Utah to study Nitrogen management - Steer compost 2011 (SPAdes) (version 2) | ecosystem: Environmental > Terrestrial > Soil > Agricultural land...
ACAGTCATTGTCATCAAGCCAATCAAAACAGCAATTACAGGACCTCCTTTATACATCATTCCCAACAAATCACCTGGTAGAGGATCTCCACTTGGATCTCCGTTTTGAAAACGACTTGGACTACCTAATACGAAATGCCAAATAGCAAAACCAACCAAAATACATATCGCAACTGTGATTACTGCCGCAACATTCGATAATCCTGATCCGCTTGGATTTTTCTCAACTTTTTGTGTCATCTTAATTCTAATTTAATTTAAATGTTTACTCAATTTTTTTTATAACTTACTTTTGTTCGCTTTAAGCTCCGCAAATTTACTTTTTTAGTTTAAATAAAAAAATATTTTTCGCACAGACTTTCAAAGAATCGCTAAAGTTAATAAAAAATAAACAGCAAATTTACCTTTTATAAATCTTTTAGCTCCTCTCCTTTTATAAACGGCTCGACTTCAACATTATTGTGTTTTAAGAAAAAAAACATTTTAAAGCGCCTTAACTTTTTGTTTAAACAAGATATTTTTACTCTGTGAGATTATTTGTATTTTTGATTAAAATATTTTTTTGCAATGACTAAAGACCTATTTATAGATGAAATGAATGAAAACTATCATTTCTCTTCTGACTTTATTACCGTGGGTGGCATACAATACAACAAGGAGCTGATTCCTGATTTACACCTAAACATTCCGCTCAAAACATTAAATCGACACGGCTTAATTGCTGGAGCCACAGGAACTGGAAAAACAAAAACGATTCAAGTGCTTTCCGAGCAATTGTCTGCCAAAGGTATTCCCGTATTGATGATGGATATTAAAGGTGACTTTAGTGGTATTGCACAAGCAGGGGTTTTAAATAATTTTATTGAAAACCGACACACTCAAATGAACCTTCCCTTTGACCCCAAAGGTTTTCCGGTTGAACTCTTGACCATTTCTAAACAAAATGGCGTGCGACTTCGAGCGACGATTTCAGAGTTTGGTCCGGTTTTGCTTTCCAGAATCTTGGATTTGAACGATACGCAAAGTGGTATTATGTCGATTGTTTTTAAATACTGCGACGACCACAACCTCCCTTTACTTGACTTGAAAGACCTGAAAAAAGTAATTCACTACATTACAAACGAAGGAAAATCGGAAATTGAACAAGAATACGGAAGGGTTTCTACCGCCTCGACCGGAGCTATCCTGAGAAAACTAATCGAATTAGAACAACAAGATGCAGATTTATTTTTTGGCGAAACTTCTTTCGACATTCAAGACTTGATGCGTCTGGATAGCTCTGGAAAAGGATATGTCAATATTTTGCGATTAAACGACATTCAGGACAAACCAAAATTATTCTCCACCTTTATGTTGTGCCTCCTCGCGGAAATCTATAACACAATGCCAGAACAAGGTGATAGCGGTCAGCCCGAATTGGTTATTTTTATTGACGAAGCACACCTTATCTTTAAAGAAGCAACGAAAGCATTGCTTGATCAAATCGAAACAATCGTCAAATTAATCCGCTCAAAAGGAATAGGCTTGTATTTCATTACGCAAAATCCAACAGATATTCCCGATGCTGTTTTGTCGCAATTGGGGCTTAAAATTCAACATGCTTTAAGAGCTTTCACAGCCAAAGACCGTAAAGCCATCAAGTTGGCTTCTGAGAATTTCCCAACAACTACTCATTATAAAACCAACGAAATCATCACCCAGTTAGGTACGGGCGAAGCATTGGTGACAGCTCTGAATGAAAAAGGAATTCCAACACCCTTGGTAGTTGCGGCCATTCGAGCACCCGAAAGCCGAATGGATGTTTTAAAAGATGATGAAATTGAACGTATCATTAGAAGCTCCAATTTAGCATTAAAATACAATCAGGTCATCGACAGAGAAAGTGCCTACGAAATTTTGAATCAGAAAATAGTTCAAATTCAGAAAGACGAAAAAAGCGTTGAAAACAAAAAAGAAAGAAATAATAAAAGAAAAAGCAACACTTCTACCTTTGAGAAGCAGATTGTTAAAGTTTTGACAAGTGCAACTTTTATCAGAGGAGCATTTGGAGTTTTGAACAAAATGTTTAAGAAATAACATTCCCCCCCTCTTTACGAGGGGGAAATTCAATTGAGTATTTCCTTTATTTAAATGATTTTACTGGTTGTCACCATTTGTGTCTGTCTAAGTTTGAGCATATTAAAAAAGAACAATATATATAGTTTTCAACTAATTACAGATTCACCATCTCATTTTCAGTACGACTTTTAAGAATAAACAGCTGTGGTTTTATTGTTTATTCTTGGTTTAATTTTTTTAAAATTAATTCATCAACCGCATCACTTTGCCAAATTTCTTTGATATTAGGTTGCTCCATTACTTCTTTCATGATTTGTTGCTGACGGTTTCCAATTTCCAGCACTTCACTATAAGGCTGCAACGTAAACGAAACCCTGTCGTAGAGTGGTAACCATGAGTTGGGGTGTTTTTTGGTGAATTTTGCTTCAATTTTTTTCTGTAGCAAGAACATTTCATCAGCTGTATCGGTCCCCATCTCCTTAAAATTTCTAAAAGAAAGTTCTGCAATTGCATCTCCGTTTGGTTTACGAGCTTTTTGATATTCCTGCATGATGGCTGCCCAATCGTTGTTACCGTTTTCAATTTGATGAAACAATTCTGTAATATCTTCAAAACCCGCATTCATCCCTTGTCCATAAAAAGGTACTATGGCATGTGCAGCATCACCAATCAATGCAATTCTATCCTTATAAACCCACGGATAACACTGTGTGGTCACCAATGAACTTGTGGGATTGGTAAAATAATCCTCGATCAAGGAGGGCATCAGTTCTAAAGTATCAGGGAAAAAAGTTTCAAAAAAAGATTTTAATTTTGTTTCGGTATTAATGGTTTCAAAAGAATGCGTACCTTCAAAAGGCATAAAAAGGGTACAGGTAAAAGAACCATCCATATTGGGCAATGCGATCAACATAAAATCTTTACGAGGCCAAATATGAAAAGAATTACTGTCAATCCGATGTGTACCATCTTGATTTGAAGGAATACACAATTCTTTATAACCTAAATGCAAGAAATACTGAGAAAAATTAAATCGGTTTTGACGCTGCATTTTCTGACGAATTTTTGAAAATGCTCCATCTGCTCCAAAGACAATATCGTGTGCAAACACTTTTGCTTCCTCTTCGTTTACTCCTGCTAAAAGGGTAGCATCTTCTAGGGATACATCAAAAATTTTATGATTAAACCGGAACTGGGTTCCTGCTTTCTCTGCTAGCTCAATAATTTTACGATTCAGATCGCCACGTGATACCGAATAAATAGCCTCCCCATTGATACCGTATGGTTGGTTTGTGATTTTCCCGTCTTGATCATGAATAGCTCTTTTATCCATTGGGATAGTAATTTCGCGGATTTCTTTTTCGATTCCCACTGTTTTCAACGCATGCCAACCTCTGGTAGATATCGCCATATTTATGGATTTTCCAGAAAAATTGACGGTTCTAATATCTGGACTTTTGTCGTAGAGCATGACCGAAAATCCTAATTTACGTAAATGAATCGACAATAAACTTCCCACTAATCCGGCACCTACCACCGCTATGTTTTTATTTATTTGCATTTTCAATTATTTGAACCTGTAAATTTAAAGAAAGTTAACAATTATTCCCACCAATAATAATTATTATTTTTCACACAACATTTCACTCAAATTAATTTATTTTTTATACTTTTATATCATTATAATTACTAAAACAAATTGTTATGAGAGATTTAATTTGGTTAATCGCAATTATACTTATTGTTTTATGGGCAGTGGGTTATTTTGGTTTTGGAGAAGCTGTTGGTCAGTTCATCCATATTTTATTGATAATTGCTGTAATCGCAATATTGTATCGTTTAATAACCGGTCGAAGACCTTAAAAAATAAAACCAACTTTATAAAGAGTTGGTTTTTTGTTTTCTGTTACTACGGTTAAAACACGTATCCTATTTTGGCTCTTAATTCAGGTGTTATTCCATTATTCTTATTATAAAACTCTTCAAAGAAGTAATCATATCTTATACCTGCGGAAACCTCATAAATAAAATTGGAATTGGAAATATTTCTGCGTAGATTCCAAGCTGTTCCAAATGCTAAGGTTTCAAGCATATAATAATCTTTGTTTGAAATATTTAATTCCGAAGACTTGTAAGCTATATCTACAGAAATAAAATTCGCAGCATTAAATCGGATACTTTTTCCACTTTGCATCCTTTTATTAATGTTGTAATAATAGCGTGGTTGTACTTTTATAGTTGGTTGCATTACAAAAGTAATGGTCGATCCAGTAGCATTAAAGTTTTTTCTAAAAGAGAGACTTCCGTCGTATTCCAATGAAGAACGCAATGCAAACTTTTCAGAAAAACTTTTTTCATACGAAACTCCTGTTCCTACCAAATGTATGTTTGCTTCAAAAAAATCTTTTTTTTCAGATTGGCTATATGCATTTAAACACAAAAGCGAGGCAACCAAAAAAGAATACTTATTCTTCATTTTTTATAAATTAAAACGTTGATAACTTCTTACCTCACTAACTAGAATAAGTTGTTTGGATATACAAATAAAAACCACAATTTAAGTTAAGCGATATTTTTGCAAAATTATTTATTTTTCACAAAAAAAAGGCTGTTCTTTCGACCAGCCTTTAAAAGTTTACTTTTTCTCAACCACTGTATTGGTATTTTTCTTTTTACTCAATTCTAAGGAAATGGCAGCTTTCTCCATTTTTAATTTTCCAGCCATTGTTTCTACAATGATGGTGGAATCTGCAATTTCTGAAATCCTACCATGAATTCCTGATTTAGTAATGATTTTGTCACCAACCTTAAGGTTGCTTTCAAATTCTTTTTCTTTTTTAATTCTGGTTTGTTGTGGCCTAATCATTAAGAAATACATAGCTGCAAAAATCAGAATAATTGGCAAAAATTGTTGTATATCTCCCATTTCTACTATTCAATTACGTTTGCTTTCACCGTCAGAATTTCACTTCCTGCCTCGGTATTCGTTGTCAATGTTACATTTTTACTTTGCAAACCTGCTGAAGTCGCAGAGAACACTACTTTCATTTTTGCAGTTTCACCTGGTTGAATCGGAGCTTCTGGTTTTTCAGGAACCGTACACCCACAACTTGCACTTGCGTTGATAATTACCAAATCCGCATCACCTTCGTTCGTAATTTCAAATTCAACTTCAGCACTTGATCCCCTTTTCAAATCGCCGAAATCATGTGTGGTCTCGTTGAACGAAATTACCGGAAATCCGGTTTGTGTTGCAGTTGAAGCAACATCCCCAGCAGTATTTTCTACTACTGCACCATCTTGAATGCGTGAAGACGCGTCTTCTTTGGTATTACATGCTACCAATCCTAAAGCTGAAAATCCAGCAATTAACATTAACTTTTTCATAATAAATCTATTCTATTAATCCTCTACCTATTTTGTTTAACTTATTTTCGTTTTTATATTCTTTTACCAATGAATCTAAGATTCCGTTGATAAAGATACTGCTTTTTGGTGTTGAATAATCTTTTGCAAGTTCTAAATATTCGTTAATTGTAACCTTAACAGGAATCGAAGGGAATTTTTGCAACTCACAAACAGCCATATTCAGGATGATTCCGTCGATTTCTGCAAGACGATCCAGCTCCCAATTTCGAGTTTTGTCTTCGTATTCCTTCACAAACACATCGGCATTCAAGGCTGTTTTCTTAAAGAGCTGTTCGGCAAAATCTCTGTCTTCCTCATTTTTAAAAACACGCCCTATCTTTATACGATCTTTTGTTGATTTCAATCCTTCTAGTTGACGCAAAATCTCTGTATTGACCACAGGTATATCGTCAATCCAAGACATCTTATTATCTTCCAAAAAAGCATAAATCTTTTCGTTTGGTGCAATAAAATCTACAAATAACTCTATAACAAACTGTTTGTCATCTTTAAAAGCTTGAGTTTCTTCACCCATGTAATCCCTATACAACTCGCTGTTTTTGATATCGCTCAATAACTCCTTAATATAATGTTCATTTACATTAAAGTGATTGATTCGGAATTCTTCCATCCATCGCCCAAGAGATTCGGACTCAGTCAACATATTCAAAATCGCATTATCGACGAATTTTGTATTTGGATTTCGCTCTTCTTCTGTAGCTAAATATTTTTTTGCAGAAAGTTCTAAAAATTCTTTTTCTGACTGATGTAATTCAGTCAATGTCGAAAGCATTACTAAATACAATTCGCGAATATTTTCAATACTACTCAACAAATATCTGTTATAGATATCCAATTGATCGGATTGATTTTGTGACATTGCATAGATGGTCTGCAATACTTTGGAACGGATATGTCGTCTGTTTACCATTACTTACCTAAGAACTTATTTTTTAATAAAGAAAGCGAAAACCTTATGATCTTCGCTTTGCAAAATTAAAATAATTAATTGATAATCTAGTTGTTTTCTTGTTTTTTCTTTTCAATCCGTTGCTCAGCCAACTTCATAGCAGCTTGATTCGGTGTAATATTTTGCTCTTTGGCATAATTTAATATATCCAAAGCCGTATTGTATATATTTTCTGTTCTTCTTAAAGCTTCATCCGAGCCGTATTTAGCAATTTCTCCAAAAACATTGATGATACCGCCTGCATTTATCAAGAAATCGGGTGCATAGACAATCCCTCTGTCTTGCAACATTTTTCCGTGAACAGCTTCCACTTCCAATTGATTATTAGCAGCTCCGGCAACCACCTTTGCTTTCAGCTTTCCAATTGAATCGTCATTGATTGTCGCTCCCAAAGCACATGGTGCATAGATATCAACGTCTAATTCATATATATCAGTGCCGTTAAAAACCTGAGTATGATATTTTTTCGATACTTCCTCTACTCTTTCCGCATTCAAATCAGCAATAGTAACAAGAGCGCCTGAGTTTGTTAAATGCTTTACCAAAGTTTCTCCAACATTCCCGATTCCCTGAACCAGAACACGTTTGCCATTTAAATCATCGGTACCAAATTGAAACTTTGTTGCTGCTTTTAACCCCATAAAAACGCCATAGGCTGTTACTGGAGAGGGGTTTCCTGACCCTCCCAAGCTTTCAGAAATTCCCGTAACGTGTGGAGTGATGCTGTGAATCAGATCCATATCAGCTGTGGTAGTTCCCACATCCTCAGCCGTGATATAACGTCCGCTTAATGAATCTACATAATGTGCAAAAGCCTGAATCATTTCAGGTGTTTTATCTGTTTTAGAGTTGCCAATTATCACTGCTTTCCCACCACCTAAATCAAGTCCTGATATCGCTGATTTATAAGTCATTCCGCGAGAAAGACGCAAAACATCGTTGAGCGCTTCCCATTCGGAAGTGTAATTCCACATACGAGTTCCTCCCAAAGCAGGTCCTAAAACTGTATTATGAATACCTATAATTGCTTTTAATCCAGTATCTTTGTCGTGGCAAAAAACCACTTGTTCATGATGATCAAATGAAATCTGACCGAAGACCGGATCTACTTTCTTTAACTCATCCGGAGTGAATACGTTTGTTGTCATATTTTTATAATAGTTCTTGTTTGATTCAAATGTAGTAATTTTTTTATTAGAAAACGTGTTTTTTAAACATTATTGTAAAATAATTCGACTATAAACACGTTAAACTGACTAAAACGAAACATCCAAGACCGGTAAAAAAGAAAGTCAAATCAAAAGAGATAAATGAAAGAGCTTCAGAAACTCAACAAGTATTTTTTTAAATATAAATACCGTTTTTTATTTGGTATCATCATCACTATTGCATCACAAATATTCACGGTTTTTACACCTCAATTTATTGGTGATGCCATTAATCTTCTTCAAGATTTTTTGCAAAACAAAGCCTCGGCAGAAGTCACTCGTCAAGGTCTTTGGCGCAATATATTGTTAATAGTTGGGACGACGATGATTGCAGGTTTCCTGACCTTTTTAATGCGACAGACCATCATTGTGATGTCGCGCCATATTGAATTTGACTTAAAAAACGAGATTTACTCTCATTATCAAAAACTAGGTCTTGATTTTTACAAACGTCAACGCACAGGGGATTTAATGAGTCGTATTTCAGAAGACGTTGCCAAAGTACGTCAATACGTAGGTCCTGCGGTTATGTATTCTATCAATACCGCTATTCGGATGACGGTTGTCATTGTTCAAATGTATATTATTTCGCCAAAGTTGAGCTGGTACGCATTGATTCCTGTCCCTTTTCTTGCTCTTGTCATGTTAAAACTCAGTCGTCAAGTAAACCAACGCAGCTTTGCTTATCAACAAAACCTCTCTAAACTAGCTTCCTTCTCACAAGAAGTTTTCTCTGGAATTCGCGTTGTAAAAGCCTATGCGCTAGAAGACCGGGAACGTAACGCTTATGACCAAGCGACCACAGAAAGTAAAAACAAATACATGCGTTTGGCATTGAGCAATGCATTGATTGGTCCCTTGATGATTTTATTGATTGGAATCAGCAATTTATTGATTGTCTATATAGGTGCCCGGATGTTTATCAACGGAGAAATAACCGAAATTGGTGTCATCGCCCAATTTATACTATACATCAACCTTTTAACCTGGCCAATTGCTTCTCTTGGATGGGTCGCTACAATGATACAAGAAGCCGAGTCCTCCCAGAAAAGGATTAATGAATTTTTGAACGAACCACCTTCAATTCAATCCGTAAATCATTCAAAAAGGTCTCTCAAAGGTTCGATCGTTTTTGATAAGGTACATTTCATATATGAAGACACGAAGATTCACGCACTAAACAACATTTCTTTTCGGATTGACGCAGGCGAAACAGTAGCATTTTTGGGTAAAACTGGTTCTGGTAAATCCACAATTTTACAATTGATTTCAAGACTATACGATGTTTCCTCTGGTCAAATATTAATTGATGGTATTGATATTAAAGAATGGAATGTAGAAAACCTTCGCAATCAAATTGCTGTGGTTCCGCAAGAAGCCTTTCTTTTTTCGGATAGTATAAAAAACAACATCCGTTTTGGAAAAGAAGATGCAACGCAGGAAGAAATTGAGCACTATTCGAAAATTGCGGATGTTCACAAAAATATCGTTCGGTTTGACGAAGGTTATGATACGATTTTGGGCGAACGTGGAATTACACTTTCGGGTGGACAAAAACAGCGCGTTTCCATTGCCCGGGCTTTGATAAAAGACGCTCCTGTGTTGCTATTGGACGATTGCTTGTCGGCAGTGGATACCGAAACCGAAGAACATATTTTGAACAACCTGAAAGATATTGCCCTAAAAAAAACTACTTTGATTGTTACGCATCGCGTTTCGTCCGCCAAAAACGCGGATAAAATTATCATTTTAGACGAAGGAAAAATAATTGAACAAGGCACTCATAAGGAGTTAATCAGTAGTAATGGTTATTATGCCAACCTGTATGAAAAACAACTTAATGAAAAAGAGGTGGATTAGTTTTTAAATTTTTATAGAAAAAATTATCTTACGGCGTTTCTTATTGCTTTTCGCAAAGAACGTAAGCCCGATTTACTGTATCCCGTATTTGTCTGGATCATATTTCCTTGCCGGTCATAAAGAATGGTGGTTGGAAAAGCAGTTATTTTCAGATTCTTTGAGATAGTATTACTTGTTTTATAAGTTGAAAAATAATTCACTCCTTTATATTCAAAATAACCTGTAACATCTTCTTGGTCATCCACATCATTGATCCCGATGATAACCAAATCATCTTTAAACTCTTCCTGCAACTTGATTAAATCAGGTATGGCTTTAAGGCACGGAAAACAACCCCGATACCAAAAATCAAGTAAGATGACCTTGCCTTTTAATTCGGATATTTTTACCGTCTTGTTGTTGTTCAGTTTTAAATCTATATCTGTAAGGCTTGGTTTTTCTGTCTGAGCATTGAGCGTTTCTATGCCAAATGCCAATACAAAAAAGCAAATAAAGGTTGTAAAAATCTTTTTGGTGTTCATAACTCTTTAGTTTTTGATTTTTTTCTTAAAATTCTCATAGCGTTCTTTAGCGTTAATCGTTTCGTTTTCATCCACTTTAAACGCCTCCAAAGGAATATCAGGGTTAATGGCCAAATAATCTA
>Ga0209075_1005138_pt1 | contig 10145 bp, 8 predicted proteins | sample Stecom2011_FD_187523 | JGI IMG/M metagenome (GOLD analysis project Ga0209075, IMG submission 187523) | Agricultural soil microbial communities from Utah to study Nitrogen management - Steer compost 2011 (SPAdes) (version 2) | ecosystem: Environmental > Terrestrial > Soil > Agricultural land...
GGAACGCTTTTCCCGTTATCTCTCGGAAACCCGGCGAAAGGGGATGAAGATCTTACTTCCTGATATTAATCGTAGTGGCGTTTTGTTTCTTCCGGAGAAGAGCGCAATTAGAACCGGTTTATTACCGATCAGGGATTTAGGAGCCAAGAGTGTAAAAATTATTTTAAATGAGCGGAAGCGGGGTGGTCCGTTTTTGTCCTTAAGTGATTTTATTTTACGGTTGACCGGCGTCGGGTTGAGTAAAAAAGCAGTAGAAAACCTAATCAAAGTAGGGGCTTTTACGGAGTTCGGCCGCAGTACCCAGCTTCTTTTTATGCTAAAAGGGCTGTGGAAGAGTTCCCGCCGGGGTACCGGAGGGGGAAGGATGATGGGTACATACGGGAGAGGCCGTCCTGCTCAGGGGGTTCTTTTTCGGACCAGATCTGAGGAAGAAGGCGTGCAGGGGGTCCTTCTTCCTGAATTTTCGGAAGAGGTAAGGCTGAATTTTGAACGGGAGTTGCTGGGAAACTATTTCACCAAACATCCCTTGGAAATAGTGGGGGAGCGAATAAAAGCAGCGCGGTTTGAAAAGTTCATAGTCAGTGCGGAGGATTTACGGGATGAGGAAAAGGAGGAGGAAGGGAAAGTCTTGCTTTGTGGATTGATTGATGGGGTGCGCGGTCATCGGACAAAAAAAGGAGAACGGATGTTTTTTGCTGTTTTGGAAGACTTAACCGGTCTGGTGGATTTGGTTTTTTTTCCTTATATCGTCAAGAGACTTACAGCTTGGCCTGAGGGGAGAGAACCCTGTTTAATTTGGGGAAAGACGGACCGTACAGGGGAAGAGGTTAGTGTGATTGTGGAAGGCATCCGCCCGTTCCATGAATTAACAGCAGAAAAATTTTCATAAAGGAGTTCGTTTTTTTTACCAGAAATAGTAGAATTGAGTATATGTTTCCTGTGTGCGCATACGCGTTCATTAAGGCTTTGGGGGTAGAAAAGTGCGGAAGATTATTCATATCGACATGGACGCCTTCTTTGCCTCAGTGGAGCAGATGGATTGCCCCGCTTACCGGGGAAAACCGGTAATAGTGGGTGGTAGCCCTAAAATGCGGGGAGTGGTTTCTACCTGTTCATATGAAGCACGTAAATATGGAATTCGCTCGGCTATGCCCCTCCAGGAGGCGGGTAGAAGGTGCCCCCATGGGATATTTTTGCCTGGGAGGATGGAACGGTATCAAGAGATTTCCAGATGGATCAGAGCTATTATGCTGGAGTATACTCCGCTGGTTGAACCGCTCTCGCTGGACGAGGCCTTTTTGGATTTAACCGATTCAGAGCAGCTTTTTGGAACGGCTGAGTCCATCGCTAAGGAGATTATTATACGGATCGAAAAAGAGGTGGGTTTGCCGGCCTCTGTGGGGGTGGCTCATAATAAGTTCCTGGCTAAACTAGGTTCTGATCTGCATAAGCCAAGAGGTTTTGTGGTAATAACCCCCGAGAGTGTACTGGAGTTTTTAGCGCCTTTACCGGTGAGGAGACTATGGGGGGTCGGGTCAAAAACAGCGGAAGTCCTACATAAACTCGGGATTCAAACCATCGGAGACTTGCAACGTATGTCGGTGAGTATACTCAAGAGTCGACTGGGTGAGAACGGAGGGGCCCTTTATTATCTGGCCAGGGGAATTGATGACCGGCCGGTTACTCCGGAGGAAGAAGCGAAAAGCATCGGCCATGAGGTGACGTTTGCCGTAGATACGGGTGAACGGGATTATTTAGAAGGTGTGTTGCTGGGTTTATGTGAACGGGTAGCCAGAAGAATGAGAAAACAGGGAATCACCGGTGGGATTGTAACCTTGAAATTAAGAAATAACGATTTTAGGACCATTACCCGGCGGACAACTCTGGCCGTGCCTACAGATTTTGAAGAAGTCATTTTTGAACAAGCGTTAGCCTTGGCCAAAGCAGCCGACTGGGGCGGTAAAAAGCTACGTTTGATCGGAGTCAGTCTCTCCGGTCTGCAAAAGGGGTCATCTCAGCAGATCCCGCTGTTTGTGACCGGGCAGAATGAGGAACTCCGACGTTTACATAAAACGGTTGACACGATAAAAGATAAGTTTGGAGAGAACGCGATTACCCGTGGACGTCTGCTTTCCTCGGCACAATCGAAGAAGGATAAGGCGGGGATATTTGAGGGTAAAAGCGAATAAGGTCTTGATGTTTTGGATAGTATTACTAAGTAGGCCCAGAGTACAGCACATGTGCTTGTTGCTGTAGTAGGGAATGAAAATATTTTACAAAGGCCACCCGCAAAGCAAAGGCTGATCCGTAGTCAGCTCGAGAATTGTTTTGTGGGTAAAAGGAGGATTTATCCTGCGTCGGTTAGTTTTAACAGCAATACTTCTAGCGGTCTTGCTGACCGGTTTTCCTGCGAGTGCGAGTGCTAGTGGGAGTGAAAAAGAGAGTTTTTCAAAATGGAGATTAAAAATCAATATTCCCGCCACTACTATGTATGTTTATAAGGACGATATTTTATGGAAGGAATTAAGTGTGGCGGTGGGCAGGATCGAAAAGCAGACTCCCGTCGGAAAGTTTCATATCGTTAGTAAGATCAAAGATCCCACCTGGTCTCCGGAGGGAAAACCCCCTGTTCCGCCGGGACCGGATAATCCCCTTGGTTCGTACTGGTTGGGTTTGAATATCCCGGGTTATGGTATCCATGGGAATAACAACCCTTTTTCCATCGGTTATTGGGTTTCAAGCGGTTGTATAAGAGTAAAGAATGCAGATATTGAGGTGTTATTCCATAATCTCTCGATAGGAACTCCTGTGGAGATTGTATATGAACCTGTGAACCTTCTACGTAAGGAAGATCGAATCTGGCTTGACCTTTATCCAGATATTTATCGGTTAGTCCCTGATCTCCGGCAATTGGTGGGAGAGACAGTAAAACAAAGGTATCCTGAGTTTAATCTGCATGAAGAAGGATTATGGAAAGTCATCGGGGAACACCGCCCGGCGCTCTTGGAACTTCCGGAAGCAGTGGATTTCTTCGTCGATGAAGAACCTCAACGGGAAAAGGCTTTCCGGTGGAATGATCAAATCTTTCTTCCGGCAGCTGTCGAGGGCTTGTGGGATAGTAAAAGTCAAGGTCAGCAGCAGGAAGAGTACTGGAATTTATGGGATTTTTTAACAGATTATTCCGGTAGGGTTTATGGGGTTTGGGATGAACAGTCCAATTCTGTTCAATTGACTACCGTTCGCCTGTATTTTCAAGGTAGGCCCCTACCTGTCAGGGGTTGGTTACGGGAAGAGCCTTATCTGATCTGGGAACAATTGGTTGACGTCCTTTCTGCCATGGATATTGTGGCAAAACAGGAGCCGGGCCAAGACCCGTTGACAGTAGAGGGGGAGTCCGTGGTTTCCCTTGACGGAGTGGGTTGGATTGGTTTATCCGGATTACAAAAGGCCTATCCGCACCTGACCCTAAAGTGGATCGAGGAGGACTGGCGAGTTGATCTTAGTTTGAAGAAATAAAGTTCATGGGTAGATTGGTCCGGGATGAGCGGAAAATGGTTTGGTTATGAATTTGTAGATAGGAGCCACCCTTGGCTTAACCAAGGGTGGCCTGTTTTAAATATTCCCACTTAAGACTTGTTCTCCATCAAGCCTTCTTCCAAGAGTTTACTCAGGGCGATGGTGGTTAGTTCAATTTTGGCGTATTCTTTGATCCGATCCAGGTCGCGGTCAAGCACAGCCCGGCTCAAGTCTTTTGTAATTCCTAAATAATTAGAGAGGGCTTCGGAGAGCCGGTCGCGGCCTAAGGTATCAAGGTATTGCCAATCCTCTACCAAGATGGATTCCGCCTCCTCCGCGCTGAGACCGACATCAACCAGTTCATTATAGAGTTCACCCTTGAGGGTTTCTTTTACTGAATCCCAATTTCCCGCCAGAATTGAAGCGACTTGGTCCGGAGTCAGGCGGCCTTTGATCATGGAGCTGATCTTACCCAGCAGATCGTTACTGTTGACATCACCATAGGCTTTAATAATGGCCGGTTCTTCATTGGAGTTATAGACGATTGTTATCTTGTCATCCTCCGTAATACTCTCCGGAGAAGTGGTGATATCGTTGCGCAAGATGATCGTTTCCGGCTGCAGTAAAGCTATTTCCACGTCACCCTCTTCCGGCTCCACAGTTAAGAGCCCGGAATCGGCGGAATGATTCAGCACATTACCACGAAGGACTTTGAGCTTGCGCATGGTATTGATCATCCAGGCCGTATCGGCCCGGCTGGCCAGTCTGGAGGGTTGGAATTCCGATTGATAATAACCGGGAAGGATCCCTAAACGGGCCCCTAATTCAATTTGGCGAAAAGCCCAAAAGTCTTCTTCCACATCGGAAAAGGTGGGGGATAAATTTTGGGTGTATTCCTCATCTTCCAGACCGACTTTGAGTAGGCGGATTAGCATAGTAACCATTTCCGCTCTGGTAATGGGACGTTCCGGCTGGAAGGTTCCATCCGGATATCCGGAGATGATTTTATTCTCCGATAATGCGGCTATATATTCCTTAGCCCAGTGGTCTTCCGTATCAGAGAACTGGCTTTGCTTTGTTGATTCCTTAGGTGATTCCAGCTCATAGGTGACGGCCAGAATTTTAGCAAGTTCGGCCCGGGTGATGCTCTGGTCCGGGCGGAAAGTTCCGTCCGGATAACCGTTTAAGATTTCCAGTTGGACTAGGCTGCGAATGGAAGACTCAGCCCAGTGTCCCTCAAGATCGGAAGGCATGGCTTGAGCGATGGGTGAAACCAGTAAAACTAGACAAATGGCAAGTGAATAAATGAAGACCCGATGACGCAGGGTTAACATGAAAAAACTCCTTTCCAGTGAGTGTATTTTATCATTTCTTAGTTTTTTTACAAAGGGTTCTGCTTTGATACGCTACTAAATTCGCGTATTTACCTGGGATTCCTTTATGTAAATCCTGGCCGGACTGGGATGGAACAAAAGAGAAGGATTTTACATCCAAATATGGAATATTAAATTTTTATCCGGTTTATGATGAGTAAAACTAAAACTCACGAAAGGCATATCCTTCGTAAGATATTACTTGCCATAGGCAATCGTTGTTTTGCAAGAATTACTATTGATGAAGATTATTAATCAATGTAGTGGCTGATACCCAAAACGAGCGACTAGTGACTAGAAGAAAGGAGTCCCCATGCCTGAAGTATATACTGTAAGCCAGATTACAACCTACCTGAAGAACCTGGTGGAAAAAGACCCTAATTTACAGCAGGTCTGGGTGGAGGGTGAAATTTCTAATTTCACCCGGCATTCTTCCGGCCATATGTACTTCACCCTGAAAGATGATTCTGCCAGACTGCGCTGTGTCATGTTTCGCCGGGAGAATCAGAGGCTAAAGTTCTTACCTGAAAGTGGAATGGCTGTCACCCTAGTTGGAAGGATTGCCGTATATCCCAAAAACGGTGAGTATCAGCTCTATGTCGAACGGATGGAAGCCTCTGGGATCGGTGGGCTCTATCTGGCCTTTGAACAGTTAAAAGTCCAGTTGGCTGAGGAAGGACTTTTTGATCAAGAACGGAAGAGGAAATTACCCATCCTGCCGCGGAGGGTTGGGGTGATTACCTCACCTACCGGAGCGGCGGTCCGGGATATTATCCATATTTTAAAACGTAGGTATCCACGGATTGAGATCTTGGTTATTCCCGCGCAGGTGCAAGGAGAATCCGCTCCCGAGAGCCTGGTTGAAGCCTTAAATCTGGCAGGAAGACTCTCCGGACTCGATTTGGTTATCATTGGTCGGGGCGGGGGTTCCATCGAGGAGTTGTGGGCCTTTAATGATGAAAGAGTAGCCAGGGCCATTTCCCTCTGTCCGTTCCCGGTCATCTCCGCAGTAGGACACGAGCGCGACTTCACTATCGCAGATCTGGTGGCGGATCTCCGGGCGCCCACACCTTCCGCTGCAGCTGAGCTGGTAGCCCCGGAAATAAAACAACTCCGGGACCGCCTTGGCACATTGGAGAACAGGTTAAAGAACTTAGTTTTGCAGAATTTTGAAAAAAAACGTCTCCTTTTGGCAAAAGCCCGGAAACACCCGACCTTAATTCATCCAGAACGGTGGCTGGCTCTAAAAAGACAACAGGTTGATCTGGCCGGAGAGGGATTAAACAAGCTGATCCAGGAGAAGGTGGAGAAAGACCGGAACATTCTGCTCCAGAAGATCGCCGGGCTTGAGGCGCTCAGTCCTTTGGCCACCCTAGCCCGGGGATACAGTATCTGCCGGAAGTTGGACGGGTCGTTTATCCGTGAGGCCGGGGAGGTTAAACCCGGAGAAGAAGTTAATCTTCTTTTACACCGGGGTGAACTTCGCTGTGGGGTTAAGGAGGTAAGGGAGGGAAAGAATAGATGACCGCAAGTGCAAACGCCAATATAAAACCGGGGTTGAGTGGAAATAAAAATAGCTTTGAACAAGCCCTTGCAAGGTTGGAGGAGATTATAGACAAACTGGACCACGGAGAGTTAAAATTAGAAGAAAGCCTGAGCCTTTTTGAAGAAGGCATTGGTCTAGCTCGTTATTGCAACTCCAAACTCGATGAAGCCCAGGGAAAGGTGGAATTACTTCTGGGTTTGGAGGGGGAAACTATGCGCACCACAGAATTTCATCTGGAAGAGGAGGAAAAATAGTGGAACCAGAACCCTCATACTTATTGAAATATCGCGAAGTGATTGAAGAAAACCTGGTGTTTTTTTTACCTGCGAAGAAAAGTATTCCCCAGAGCATCCACGAAGCAATGCATTACAGTGTTTGTGGCGGGGGTAAAAGAATACGCGGAATTCTTTGTTTACTCTCCTGCCAGGTGGTAGCGGGTGATTGGAAAGAGGCGATTATTTCTGCCTGCGCTTTGGAGATGGTTCATTCCTATTCCTTAATTCATGATGATCTGCCCTGCATGGACGATGATGATCTGCGAAGGGGCAAGCCCACAAATCACCGGGTTTTTGGGGAGGCAATCGCGCTCCTGGCCGGCGACGCCCTTTTAACCCACGCCATCGGAATTATGTTAAAGAATCATCCGCCAAAACTACAGAAGCAGTACTTCGCCGCTACCAGAGAACTGGTTTCAGCGGTTGACACCAGCGGGATGATCGGCGGGCAGGTAATGGATTTAGAGGGGGAAGGGTTGTCCCTTAGTTTCGATCAGGTACAAGAGGTACACAAAAGAAAGACCGGCGCATTAATTAGGGCTGCATTACGGATGGGGGCGATCATTGGAGGAGCTTCCGCCGCAGAAATGGCCGGTCTGACCGGGTATGGAGAAGCCATCGGTTTGGTCTTTCAAATTATCGATGATTTATTGGATTTACAGGCCGATCCGGCCGTCTTCGGTAAAACCGTGGGCAGTGACTTGAAGAAGAAAAAGTCAACCTATGCGACGATTTTAGGTCCGGTGGAGGCAAAAAAGAAGGCGGAATTAGAGATTGAGAGGGCTAAAAAGGCTTTAGGACTTTTTGGCGAAAAAGCCTCTACATTACTGGGACTGGCTGATTATTTGCTAGTTAGAGAGTATTAAATAACGTCCGCAGACGCGGATACATAGCACTGTTAGTAGATGGTTATTAAGGGCAATATCTTGATTAGAGAGTTGGAGAAGAATGATTTTTTCCGGGTTTTCCAGGAATATTGTATTTTGGAATGCTTTCACCGCCTGGGCGGTGGCGCAGATTTTAAAGGTCGGGTTCTCTTTTTACCGCTATAAAAAACTGGACTTGAGAAGGCTGGTCGGGGCGGGAGGGATGCCGAGTTCACACTCGTCCTTTGTTTCCGCTTTGGCCACAGGGATCGGGATTGTCGAGGGCTGGACGTCTCCTCTTACCGCCTTGGCCGTGGTTTTTGCGCTGATTGTCATGTATGATGCGGCCGGTGTGAGATTGGCCGCCAGTAAACAAGCGATTACCTTGAATAAAATTATTGATGAACTCTTTGAAGAGGGCGAGTTTCATCAGGAGCGGCTTAAGGAGCTGTTGGGGCATACTCCGGTTGAGGTGATTGCCGGTTCTTTGTTGGGGATTTTCCTCAGCTATTGGGGATTGAGGTAAAATTTAACGACGACTAAGTCCGGTTGCGCTTTGACGGTTATATGTTATAATATATATACCAGAGGATGGTGTAGTATCCTAGTCGAAAATCCCGTTTCGAAGACGGGCCTAAAAATCCGTCAAGGGCACATCGATGAAGTCCCTGGTGCTGGCCGCCGACGCCCAGTTGGGGGCTGGTGCTGGGGGTTAAGGCAACAGGGGCGATCTGCAATGGCATGCAGGCGTTGACCCCTTTGCCGTGGAGACCCAAGTGCGTGGTGAGGGCGACCGAATTACGGCTTGGGATTGGAACCTGCAGGTGGTACGAAGGATTTACTTAGTATCAATGCAGTGTAGCCTGCCTTGAGGTGGGGTGTGGAGGATAACAGGTATCAAGCAGTACTGATCCCGAAGGCCTGGGGTCACTGCTCTCTGCTGTTTGAAACCCATTCTGCAAAAGAGGCTAGGAACGGGTAATTTTCGTTGAGGAAAACTCCTAGGCTAATCCGAGAGGGACTGACTGAGTCCCTCAGGACAACTGTTGGGGATTGCGGTGTGGACTTAGTGGTGATTCAGTTTTACCGTAGGCGACTCGGTAAGACGGTCATAAAGGGAAACCGCCGAAACGGTGACGTTGCGGAGACTGTCGGGAAAACCTACTGGACCTAAGCCACAATGTTTACTCAACGGTTGACCATCCTCGCAATTTAGTTTCTGGGAGGATTTTTTTTTGGATATTCCTTCGCGTCAGGTATTGAAAGTTAGTTTCCTGACCTTTTTTTTATCCATTATCATTTCGGCGCTTTTTCGTCTGACGCGGGCGACGATGTTATTCGGAATTTCGCTCTGTGTTTTATTAGTCGTAGTCTTCATCGGGATTGTTTTTGATCTAATCGGCACAGCCACTACCGCCGCCCAGGAAAGACCGTTTCACGCCATGGCTACTGACCGGATTCCAGGAGCGCGTAAGGCTATTGAGTTGGTCCGTCGCGCCGATCAGGTGGCAAGCTTTTGTAATGATCTTGTCGGCGATATCTGCGGAACGGTCAGCGGCTCGATTAGCGCGGCTCTGATTATAGATGTTGTAACAAGATATGATCTCTCTAGGGTCGAAGATATTGTTTCCATGGTCACCGTTGGGCTGGTCGCGGCGTTGACTGTAGGGGGTAAGGCCTTAGGGAAAACCTTCGCCATCCGGAAAGCCAATCAGATCGTCTGGAATGTAGCCCGGATTCTTGAAAAAGGAGAGAAATTTTTGGGCAGAGGAGATACTAAAAAACGGGTAGGTCGAGGAAAGAAGAGAAGATCTTAGGGCTTAAAATGTAAAATGGGGAATCATTAATGGATTTATCACTTGAAAACCTACAACTTCCGCAGGATTTGAACAGATTGTCATACAAAGATATGTATAAATTGGCAGAGCAAATACGAGAGGTATTAATTCATACTGTTTCGCGGACCGGAGGGCACCTTGCTCCCAACCTGGGAGTAGTAGAGCTGACTTTAGCTCTGCACACAGTCTTTAAGAGTCCGTTTGATCAGATTGTTTGGGATGTTGGACACCAGGCTTATGTACATAAGATCTTAACCGGCCGCTTGGATAAACTCTCCACACTGCGTCAATTTCGTGGTATTAGTGGTTTTCCTAAACCGGAAGAAAGCGAACATGATGTCTTTGCCACTGGACATAGTAGCACCTCTATTTCAGCTGCCCTGGGTTTGGCGAAAGCCAGGGACCTGGCGGGCGGGACTAATAACGTGGTGGCGGTGATTGGCGATGGGTCGATGACCGGCGGAATGGCTTTCGAGGCTTTGAATCACGCCGGACATTTAGGAACAGATTTAATTGTGGTACTCAATGACAATGAAATGTCCATCGCGCCGAATGTCGGGGCGCTTTCGGGGTATCTTAGCCGTCTCCGGGCTAATCCGGCGCTTAATAGGTTGAAGGAAGATGTGGAACAATTAATCCAGCGGATTCCGAAGGTGGGGGAACTGACCGCCCGTTATCTTGAGCGCCTAAAAGATAGTTTGAAATATCTGGTCATCCCGGGAATCCTCTTT
>Ga0209075_1005139_pt1 | contig 10143 bp, 9 predicted proteins | sample Stecom2011_FD_187523 | JGI IMG/M metagenome (GOLD analysis project Ga0209075, IMG submission 187523) | Agricultural soil microbial communities from Utah to study Nitrogen management - Steer compost 2011 (SPAdes) (version 2) | ecosystem: Environmental > Terrestrial > Soil > Agricultural land...
AGAAATATAAAGTTGCTACCAGTATGGGTAACCAGGGATCATCAGGTGCAGGTGTACGTCAGGTAATCGACTGGATCGCAGATGGAGTGATTGGTGAAGTAACTAAAGTAGAAACATTTACAGACCGTCCTATTTGGCCACAAGGTTTAATGACACCTAAAGAAGCTCATAAAGTGCCATCCACATTGAATTGGGATCTTTTCATTGGACCGGCAAAAAAACGTCCTTTCAATGAAATTTATCACCCATGGAACTGGCGCGGATGGTGGGATTTTGGTACAGGTGCTCTTGGTGATATGGCTTGCCATATTTTACATCCAGTATTTAAAGGTTTGAACCTTGGTTACCCATCAAAAGTAGAAGCTTCTTCAACTATGCTTCTAACTGACTGCGCTCCTACAGCTCAGATGGTTAAATTTACATTCCCTGCACGTCCAAATCTTCCTAAGGTTGCTATGCCTGAAGTAGAAGTTTACTGGTACGACGGAGGTCTTCAGCCAATGCGTCCGGAAGGCGTTCCTGCAGGAAAGAACCTGAATGATCAGGGTGGTGGTGTTATTTTCCACGGAACTAAAGATACATTGATTTGTGGTTGCTACGGTGTTAACCCATGGTTAGTATCAGGTCGCACACCAAACTCTCCAAAAACTCAGCGTGAAGTTACTCTTTCACATGAAATGGACTGGGTACGTGCATGTAAAGAATCTCCTGAAAATCGTGTTGAAACAGCATCTCCTTTCTCTGAAGCAGGTCCTTTCAATGAAATGGTTGTTATGGGAGTTCTTGCTGTAAGACTTCAGGGACTGAATCAGGAGCTTGAGTGGGATGGTGAAAATATGCGTTTCACTAATATTCCTTCTGATGCAACTGTAAGAACAATCATCGAAGATGGTTTCAAGATTACAGACGGTCACCCAACATTTGCAAAAACATGGACAGAACCTGTTAATGCTGTTGAGTACGCAAATGAAATGATTAAACATACTTATCACAACGGCTGGAAATTACCAGACATGCCGTAATAAATCAACTAATGAGGAGGGAGTAGCGTTATATTAACGCCGCTCCTCTCTTTTGAAGATGATTAACCAGTATAATTTAAATTGAAGAAGTTATGAAGAAAATTTTTTATGCAGCGTCATTAATGGCTGCAACAATGTTTGCAGCTTGTGGAGGAGGCGCACAGAAATCTCAGGAAGCAGAAAGTACTGAAGATGTAAGTGGAACTCCTCAATATACAGTAGTTGATAATCCTGAGGTGGATTTATCACAATTCGAAACTGATAGTGAAGGTTATATTGTAATTTTCAACGGTAAAGATTTTACCGGTTGGAGAGGCTATGGAAAAGATAAAGTTCCTGGCAAATGGACAATTGAGGATGGAGCTATAAAATTTAATGGTTCAGGTGGTGGTGAAGCACAAGATGGTGATGGAGGTGATTTAATCTTCAGCCACAAGTTTCAGAACTTTGAACTTCTTTTAGACTGGAAGGTTTCTAAAGGTGGAAATTCAGGTATTTTCTATCTTGCACAAGAAATCAGTACTACCGACGAGAATGGAAATGAGAGAATGGAACCAATCTATATCTCTGCTCCTGAATTCCAGGTATTGGATAATGCAAACCACCCAGATGCTAAATTAGGCAAGGATAACAACAGACAGTCTGCATCTCTTTATGACATGATTCCAGCTGTACCTCAAAATCAGAACCCATTCGGAGAATGGAACAGTGCAAAGATTATGGTTTATAAAGGTACTGTAGTACATGGACAGAATAATGAAAATGTTGTTGAGTATCATTTATGGACTCAGCAGTGGACAGACATGCTTCAGGCAAGTAAGTTCAGTCAGGACAAATGGCCTCTCGCATTTGAATTGCTAAATAACTGTGGCGGACCTGATAGAAAAGGTTATATCGGATTACAAGACCATGGTGATGATGTTTGGTTTAAAAATATTAGAGTTAAAATATTAGACTAAAAACAATTAAAAGAATATTATTGCTGAATTGCGATAATATTCTTTTTTTTTAAATTCAATTACAATGAAAAAACATTCTACTTATCTAAGTGCATTATTCCTGAGCTGCCTATTTATTTTTACTGCTTGCAATCAGGGCCAAAAGCAGGAAGCAGTTGTTGAAAACAAAAAAGACATATACATTCAGCTTTACTCTGTACGTGATGACATAAAAGCTGATTATACAGGTACAATCGCAGCTGTTGCTGAGATGGGATATACAGGTGTAGAAGCTGCTGGTTACAATGATGGAAAATTCTATGATATGTCTCCGGCAGATTTCAAAAAATCAATTGAAGACGCAGGAATGACAGTTCTTTCTTCACATGCAGGAAGACCCCTTGCAGACCCAGCTGCTGATACCAATTGGGAAGAAACATGGGCATGGTGGGATACCGCAATTCAGGCTCATAAAGAGGCTGGCATGAAATATCTTGTTGTTGCTTGGATTCCTACTCCAAAAACACTTGTTGATCTTCAGGCTTATTGCGATTATTTCAACCAGATTGGTGAAAAATGTAATGCTGCAGGTATCAGATTTGGATATCACAACCACAATTTTGAGTTTACTGAAATTGAAGGTGAAATGATGTATGATTACATGATTAATAATACTGATCCAGACAAAGTATTCTATCAGATGGACGTTTATTGGGTAGGTCAAGGCGGCCAAGATCCAGTTGCTTACATGAATAAATATCCAGGTCGCTTTGAAATACTTCATATTAAGGATGAACTGGAAATTGGTAAGAGCGGACAGGTTGATTTTGAAGCTATCTACAATAATGCAGAAGTTGCAGGTGCCAAATATATGGTAGTAGAAGTTGAGAGATACACAGGTACTCCTCTTGATGGTGTAAAAGAAAGTTACGACTATCTTAACAATGCAGAGTTTGTAAAAGCAAGCTACTCAAAATAAAGAAATATTGTTTATAATACCCAATTTAATAAACAAATATTCCTGCCCCGAACAGTTTTGTTCGGGGTTTTTTATTTTTTCTTGATCCCATTCTCAACGGTTCATATTTGGATTTTAGTTTCCTTTTTTGCTAACTACGATTTGGGTAAAAAATGGATAAAATCATTAAACGAATGAATTAATTTTTTTTCCTGCAACTACTGTATCTTTCTCCTTTTTTTATATTTTAGTATCTAGAAAGTGCGTCAGAAAAATATATATGAGTAACATAGATAAAAAGTATCTTGGAGTTTCAGAGGCAATACGGCCTTATATTGATACAGCGGTTATTGTGGGTAATCTTGAAGAAAAAGAAATTCAACTTTTAAGGCGTAAAGCACAAGAGTTTGGAGATGATCCTTATGAAGTAGAAATGATATTAAAGGCCGAGATTGCAAGAGAAAAGAAATTAATATCAACTCAAGTAAACGTAAAGGAGGAACCACATAAAGAAATAATTGAAATAAAACCGAATAAAATCAGCATGTTTTTGCATTACTGGAATGCACTGAAGAAATATACAGAATTTAATGGAAGAGCAAGTCGCTCTGAATTCTGGTATTTCATTTTAGTCTCATATTTCATTTGGATTGTATTACTGATTATATCCAATTTTAGTTTAGAGCAAACCATTTTAAATTCATTTCTGGAGTTCTTGGTTTTAATATTTCCTTTAGCAATGATGATACCTATGACTACTGTTTGGGTAAGGCGTATACATGATATAAACAGATCCGGGTGGTTGATATTAATTCCATTTTTAAACTTTATACTGTTATTTCTGAAAGGAACAAAAGGTGATAATCGATATGGATCAGATCCGTCGAAAACTATCTATAAAGAGATTTATTTAACCAAATCCGAAGAGATTAAAGTTGAAGAGAGAGTAAAAAAGGCATCTATAGTTGCTAAATTAGAAATAGTAGGAGGTACTCTATTTGCTGTTTCGGCAACAATACATGAAGCCATAAGTTTTGATCTTATTACCTGGAAAACTTTAGATGACTATATCAGGTGGATGTGGTTAATTGGTGGAGTGTTGCTTTTATTTCCACGACTTATTAGTATTATTTCCACGAGATTTAGAAAATAAAATATGATAGGATTGATTGTGATTTTATATTCTAACTAAAACTCATATTTATAAATACAAAAACGGCATATAAAGCAGTAAATTTGCTAAATATGCCGTTATTTGTGTTGTCCCACAAGGACTCGAACCTCAACCGGCTGAACCAAAATCAGATGTGCTACCATTACACCATGGGACAATCCTTAAATTGCTTCGTGAAAAGCAAGTGCAAAAGTATAATAAAAGTTTTAACGTTCCAAATATTTCGACCTCAATTTATCAAAAAAGCAGCTATTATAGTCTCTTTCTAAACTGTTGTCATAAATAATAGGAGACATTATTCTGCAATCAGAAGGAAATAGTTTTTCTTACCACGCTGGGCAACAATAAACTTACCACCTATAAGATAAGAGAGATCAATATTTTCATCAAAATTCGCCAGTTTTTCTTTATTGATCATCACCCCACCAGCTTGCTGAGTTTTTCTCATTTCACCTTTTGAAGGAAATACAGCTGCATCATCAGTAAGCAGATCAACTGCCTTAATACCATTTGACAATTTATCTTTTGAAATTGTAAATTGAGGAACACCTTCGAACACCTGCATAAATGTTTCCTCATCAATATTACGCAAAGCCTGAGAAGTAGATCTTCCGAATAATATCTGAGAAGCATCAACAGCCATGTTATAGTCCTCACGAGAATGAACCATTACTGTAAGCTCTTCTGCAAGTTTCCTTTGCAATGGGCGTAAATGTGGAGCAGCAGCCTGTTCAGCAGTCAGCGCATCAATTTCCTCTTTAGGAAGAGATGTAAATATCTTTATATATTTATCTGCATCTTCATCGCTTATATTTAGCCAGAACTGATAAAATTTATATGGAGAGGTGTAGCGTCTGTCAAGCCATACATTACCGCTTTCAGTTTTTCCAAATTTACCACCGTCAGCTTTAGTTATAAGTGGACAAACCAAGGCGAATGCCTCACCACCTTCAACCCTTCTGATGAGTTCAGTACCGGTAGTAATATTTCCCCACTGGTCAGATCCGCCTAACTGTATTCGGCAACCTTTTTCTCTATACAGATGCAGAAAATCGTAGCCCTGCAATAATTGATAAGAGAATTCGGTAAACGACATCCCTTCGCTTGATTCCCCGCTTAAACGTTTTTTTACAGAGTCCTTAGCCATCATATAATTCACAGTTATATGCTTTCCGATGTCTCTGATGAAATTAAGAAAGCTGTAATCCTTCATCCAGTCGTAGTTATTAACTAATACTGCTCTGTTTGGTATATCACTTTCAAAGTCAAGAAATTTAGCTAACTGTTTTTTGATAGCCTCCTGGTTGTGGCGCAAAGTATCTTCATCCAACAGCTTTCTCTCAGCTGACTTCATCGATGGGTCACCAATCATTCCGGTTGCTCCGCCCACAAGTGCAATAGGGGTGTGTCCTGCTCTCTGGAAATGTTTCAACATCATTACACCTACCAGATGACCAATATGTAGTGAATCTGCGGTAGGATCAATTCCAAGATATCCTGATGTGCGTTCTTTCTGTAACTGCTCTTCTGTACCCGGCATAATCTCATGAATCATGCCACGCCAGCGCAGTTCTTCTACGAAATTCAACATAAATAAGTTATATAATCTGTATATTGTTTTAAAGAGTTGCAAAGATAATAAAAAAGAATACGATATAATACTTTATGGAAATCACACAGACTGTAAATCACTCATTTTAATTAATCTTACTTGTAGATATTTTTCTCACTTTTGCCAATTTTATGTAAAAAGTGAGAAAAAAAGGACTAACTTTGAATGAATCTTCAATTCTTTTGCAAATATGTTTTATTTAATCTTATCTATTTTACTATTGTTACCCCTTGGTCTATTTTCAAAAGAAAATAAGGATAACAAATCAGCTATAGTAGACAGTCTACTGGAGAAAAGCTATGAAAGTAAATTAAATGTAGAGATTGAGTCAGCAATTGAATATGCATATCGAGCTCTTTCAATAAGTGATGAGATAGGTTATTCAAGAGGAAAAGCAAAATCATACCTTAATTTAGGCCAAACACTATTCTATTTAGGTAGTTACGAAAAATCATTGGAGTTCTTGTCTCTTGCGGAAAAGGAGCCTTTTGCAAAAAACGATCCTGCTGTATTGTTTGAATTAAGTAGGGTTCGAGGGCAAATCTTCTCATACCTTAATTTGTCAAATCAATCCATCAGAGAGTTTATAAAATGTCTTGATATAGCACAAAAGATAGAACCAAAGAAGGATAGAGACTACTGTATGAGTCTTACATATGAAAATATGAGCATTGTTTATGGTACAATAGATGATTCAGACTCAGTATTATATTATATGAATAGAAACAGAGAACTTCTGGAGTCTTTAGATGAATCAATATTCTTTAGTAATCTAGTTAATTTATACTCTTCGTTTGGCAGTTTGTATTCCAAGGTGGGAGATTTTGAATTAGCAAAGGAATTTTTTGATAAAGCATTGGAACTGACAGATAAATATCAATATAGATATCAATCAAGAACATATATATATCTTGGTGATATGGAGCTATACAAAGAAAATCCGGACTCTGCCATGTATTACTATAAAAAAGCTCTTGAGAACCTTGAAGTAACTAAGATAAAGAGTGAATCTAGTGTAGTATATGGACAAATGGCCGACTTATTCAGACAAATGGGTAATGAAGATTCTGTAAGGTTTTATACAGAAAAGCAGAATATAATAAATGAAGAGCTTACAACCGAGAGATTAAATAGTGTAAAGCCAGCATTACAGATATTTATTGAAGAAGAGAGAATAAATAACAGTAAAAAGAGAATTAAGGAATTTACCTATATTTCTATATCTTCAATAATTCTTATAGTATTAATATTTTTAGTCTCTAAAAACTCCCGAAAGAAGCTTTTATTAAAAAAAGAAAAAGAGGAAAAAATGTTGCAAGCCAAATTACAAGAAACAATAAAGCAGGTTGAATTAAAAAAGGAAAAGACTAAGGAGTTAGAACAAAAACTAAATGAATCATTTTCGGAATTAATTGAGCTTGCAAAAACAAATGACCCTGCATTTTTAAAAAGATTTCAGGAAATTTATCCAGAACCAACAAAACGGTTACTAAAAGAGCATCCTAATCTTACAAATACAGAACTTAATCTTGCAGCCATGATTTTCCTTAATTTCCCATCTAAGGATATAGCGACATATACCTTTGTTGAACATCGAACCGTACAAACTAAAAAAAACCGTTTAAGAAAAAAATTAAACCTACCTGCCGGTGCTAGTATAGAGCACTATCTTTCCTCTTTTTCTGATTAATATATCCTACATACTCTGTCCATAAAATTATTTTTATTATCGTTTTTTGGAGTATTACCTAAATACTCCAAATATCTCTTTTTGCACCATTAAAAATTAATATTTTTCACATAACCCCAGAAAGTCCTTTTTTCTGTTAAATTAGACTTTGTGGACTTTATACACATGCATCTATCTAATAAACAGATATATATAAGATGTTGTAGTTTTGTAGTATGTCGTTTTTTTGACATTGCTTTGTTTGTATTTTACTTTGCGTAGAATTTTTTAAGAAAGTAATAAAATCACAGTTCAGATTATTTATCAAAAGAAATACATTCTTTTTAGTCATGACTGGAGCGATTTTGTAAGTTTTCAGTAAAAATTATAGTTAAAAAGTGGATTTAAGAGAGCAAAAATATTTGACTAAAAATAAGCCTGATAATCAAGTGGATATGCAAATGAAATGCTTTTTAAATTACAATTTAACTAATGTTAATGACGTTTTAGTTATAAAAGTTGCAGATTTAGGACAAACGTTTGTCCACTAATGACAATAATTTTGAGTCAAAAATAAGCGAGATATGAAACGATTATTTCTTTCAATTGTAATCCTATTTGTTATCAGTTCCTACTCCTTTTCTCAAAGTGTAGGATTAAAGACAAATTTAGTCCATTGGGCAACCACCACACCAAACCTGGGACTTGAGTTTTCATTTAATAGAAAAGTCACTATAGATATAGGTGTTGGTTACAACCCATTTGTCTTCAAAGATAATAAAAAAGTACAACATTGGATTGTACAACCCGAACTTCGTTACTGGACATGTGAAAGCTTTAATGGTCACTTTTTTGGTATACATGCATTAATTGGTGAGTATAATGTAGGTGGAGTTGATGTACCACTTGGCAGATTAAAAGATCTGAAAGAGTACCGATATCAAGGTTACGGTTATGGAGGCGGTTTAACATATGGTTATCAATGGATATTATCTAAGCGATGGAACCTTGAAGCCAGTCTGGGTGCCGGGTATGTATACCTTGATTATGATAAATACCCATGTGCAAAATGTGGTACCTTATTAGAAAGCAACAACAAAAACTACTTTGGAGTTACCAAGGCAGCAGTATCCCTTATATATCTGATAAAATAAAAAAGATAAACTTATGAATAAGATTATATATATAGTAATTGCATTGATGACCATCACATTACCCGATGTATTTGGTCAGGAATACTATAATGATCAACTGACAATAGAAAATCTCAACATCTCAAAAGAGGGTGATGTCATCAACATTTCAATGGATGTAAATCTAAACAACCTGAAGTTGAATAAAAATGAGATGTTAATAGTTACACCTGTAATTCTTTCAAAGGAAACAGAAGATGCTAAAGAACTGGAGCCTTTTACAGTAATAGGGAAACTTAGAAACAAGGTACTTCAAAGATCATACAACAGCATAGGAAAGGTAGTTCTCAATTTTCCAGAAAACAGTAAGGTTATTCGTAAAAACGGAACAGATCAATCTATTCAGTACGCCTCATCACTTCCATTTGATGAATGGCAGCGCGATGCACAGTTTGTGCTAAGAACTGAAGTAATTGGATGTGCCGATTGCCTGGATAATGAGCCAGATATGCTTTTGACAGATAGATTATTACCAGAGAGATTTGTTCCTGAATACAGCTACACTTATATCGTTCCTGATGTAGAAGAGGTAAAGCAGCGCAGTGAAACATACAGTGCATATCTAAACTATATGGTAGGACGATGGAATCTGCTTCGAGAGTATAAAAACAATGCAACTGAATTGAAGAAAGTTGAAGATATTATTATGGAGCTAAAAAATAATCCGGACCTAACAATATCAGATTTCACAATAACAGGTTATGCATCTCCCGAGGGATCAAGTCAGAGCAACCTTCTCTTATCTCAAAGAAGAGCAGAATCATTTGCCAAATTCTTAGAAACCAAGTATGAATACGATGTAAGTCAATTCACAATAAAATGGGCAGGAGAGGACTGGAATGGTTTAAAAGAAGCAGTTGCAGCATCTGGTTTAGCAAATAAGAACGATATAATTGAGATAATAAATACAGTCTCAGATCAGGATGCACGCGATGGAAGAATCATTGCACTAGATAATGGAGTAACCTATAAAAGGCTTCTGAACGATTTCTATCCACAACTCAGAAGAAACGATTACAATATTGCCTTTGTTTCCCGTCCTTTTAATGTAAAGGAAGCGTCTGAAATTATAAAAACAAGCCCCAACCTGCTAAGTCTTAACGAAATGTTCCATGTTGCCAACACATTCCCTGCAGATAGTGAAGAATTCAGAGAAGTGTTTGTGATTGCAGTCAACACATTTCCGGAAAGCGAAACAGCAAACATAAATGTAGCAGTAGCTGAACTAAACAACAATAATATAGATGCGGCACTCAGTCGACTTGAAAAAATGAAAGACAACCCTGCTGCCTGGAATTTACTTGGAGTATGTTATGCACAAAAGGGTATGAACGAGCAAGCTGTAATATACTTCAACAGAGCAATAGATAATGGCGATGAAGCTGCTTCAGGCAATTTGAAACAGTTAGAAAGATATATAAAAAACAATTAGTAATTCATACACATAGAGAAAATTTAAAAATCATTTATTCACTTTTCTAAAATTAATTCAATATGAAAATTTTTAAAGTATTATTAGTAGTAGCTATCGCACTAGGTATGATGGCTTGTAACAATGAACAGGATGTTCCTGAAAT
>Ga0209075_1005140_pt1 | contig 10143 bp, 10 predicted proteins | sample Stecom2011_FD_187523 | JGI IMG/M metagenome (GOLD analysis project Ga0209075, IMG submission 187523) | Agricultural soil microbial communities from Utah to study Nitrogen management - Steer compost 2011 (SPAdes) (version 2) | ecosystem: Environmental > Terrestrial > Soil > Agricultural land...
TCCAGTTCTGCGTCGTATTCTATTTTTGCTTTGTAGTCATCAAGTTGCATGATGTTCATGGCCTAACTCCATTTTGATACAGCCACTTGCGAATGCTGGCAACGGCTCCCTTGTCGGTGTCAGGGCCGGGGTGTGGTCTGTGGAACACCCTGACTTCGCCAAACAGGATAATCGCGACACGGCTGCCTTCACGTTCACTGATTTCAGCACCCAGCTCAATGAAAAGCGCCTCTATGTCCTTCCACTTGATGCTTCCGCTGACGGGGCGTGCATAAAGGCCGTTCAGTGTGTTGGTGCATTTCTTTTTCATGATGGTACCGCTCCATGGTACTGTGCTCAAGCAAATTTTATCTGTTATTTCTTAGCAAAATTCGTGGAACATCCCCATCTGAACTCAACGAATTAGCTGGCGGGCTGATGTCAAAGGTTTTCAATGTATTTCTGGTACAGCCCGAACAGGAAGGCCACGCGCTCGGCTTCGGTGTTGAAACGGGTCTTGCCGTAGGCACTGTCCACTGCCCTGTCCAGTTTCTGGTGGGCTTTGAGCAATGCGGGCGGCATGGTCAGCGGGTCGTACAGGTCGGCCAGCGAGGAGTCCGGGAATTGGGCGCGGGCATCCAGTACCTCTTGCGCGGCGGTTTCGATGGCCTGCTTTTGTTTGTCGGTGGGGTTTTCAGGCCACGGGAAGTTGTTGTAGACGATGCCTACGGAATAGCGGTATCTGCTTTCTAGACGGCCCGCCACCACGCGCATCCAGGCATTGTGCATATGAGAATGAATGACGCCAAAGTGAAATAACGAAGCATTGGGCACGATTTTTACCAGGTTGCTGCTGAGTGTTGTCGGTTCTTCAAACCCTATGGGGATATAGGGTCTGCGCTCAGATGAAACCTCGGGAATAATCAGATAAGTGCCTTCTGGCATATTTTCAACATGAAACCGGGTCGGTGTGGCCGCCAGCTTTTGTGTCGGGGCGCTTTTGCTGTCCAGTCGTACCTGACGCACGGCGTCGATACGCTTGAGCACTTCGGGCATTTTCTTCAGATCTGCCGGGCTGGCATCACCCAACCACAAGCAATATCTGTGATAACCGTTAAGGAACTCATGGGCACCCAGCCAGCGCCGAAAGTAAGGGGCCGCGGCTGGCTCCTTGAGTAGAAACTCATCTTTTTCTTCAGCGGTAAACAGGTAGTTGCCACCGTCTATGGGCTTGTTACCTATGCCGATTTCTGGAATGTCACATAGCGGACGTCTGCGATTGGTCAAAATGGTGTTTGCGGCATCCACCAGATAAGGGTTGATGTTTTTGACTTCAATGGCCAGTGGTTCGCCCTTGATGTCTTCATACTCAAAAATTGTTTTCGGGCTGATGTCATGCAAGGCAAAGCCAATGATGACGCAGTGTACGGCGGCCTTGCCACGTGCCTCATTGCTCCAGGCAAAGGTGCGATGGGCAAAGAATATTTTGGCGTTTTGTTCCAGCATCCAGCCCCAGAGCACACCAACCTGTTCACCCTGACTGATGGAGTTGGTGGAGACAAAAGCGCAGCGAATGTCTGTGCCTTGCATCATCTCAAGCGCTTTCACATACCAAGCGGCAACAAAATCGAGTAGGCCAGCGTTTTTGATGCCCTCAAATACCAAAGCCACATCAGCTCGCTGGTTGGCGTCCATGAACTTGGCCCCCACAAACGGCGGGTTACCCAGTATATAGCTGAGTTTTGGCGCAGGGATAACATCATTCCAGTCCAGCTGCAGGGCGTTACCATGGACAATGGTGCCGCTGGTGTGCAGTGGAATACGGGCAAAGTAGGCACCAAATTCTTCCGATACCAGAAGGTTCATCTGGTGGTCCATCAGCCAGAGGGCTACCTGGGCGATCTGGGCGGGAAATTCTTCGATTTCGATGCCGAAAAACTGATCCACGTCCACCTGGATCAGGCTGGATACATCCAGCGCCAGCTGGTCACTGTCACGCAGGGCGCGCAGAACGGCCAGCTCCAGCAGGCGCAGCTCGCGGTAGGCAATCACCAGAAAGTTGCCGCAGCCACAGGCCGGATCGAGAAAGGTTAGCTGGCGCAGCTTGAGCTGAAATTCCTGCAGTTTTCGCGGATTGTTTTTGTAGCGCTCAAATTCGGCCCAGAGTTCATCAAGGAACAGCGGCTTGATCAGTTTGAGGATGTTGCCTTCGCTGGTGTAGTGCGCGCCCAGGTTGCGGCGGGCGGTTTTGTCCATGATGGACTGAAACAGCGAACCAAAAATGGCTGGCGAAATGCGACCCCAGTCCAGCGCACAGCAGTCGAGCAGGGAGCGGCGCATGGCGCTGTCGAAACTGGCAATGGGCAGGATTTCGGCAAACAGCTGGCCGTTAATGTATGGGAAAGCAGCCAGCTGCTCGTCGAGGTTCTTGAAACGCTTGTCAGTGGGCGTATTCAGCACCTGAAACAATGCAGACAGCTGCTGGGCCAGATCGCTGCCGTCTTCGCGGGTACGCTCTTCAATAAACTCTTGCAGCTGTTGACGTTGGAAAATGCCGGTATCTTCGGCGAACAGGCAGAATAATAAGCGTACCAGATAAACTTCCAGCTCGTGCCCGCTGTAGCCAACTTCGCGCATTTGGTCGTGCAGTTTGCCCATGCGCTCGGCGGCTTCGATGTTGACCGGGTCCTGTTCCTGGATTTTGTGCGTCTGATAGCCGGCGATAAAGCCAAAGAGCTGGACGTTCTGGTGTAGCTCGCTCAGTGGAAATTCATAGCTTTGCTGCTCATCCAGATCGTGCAGGCGCAAACGGGCAAAGTCGGATACCAGCACATAGCGTGGCAAGTCACGCTCGGCGATACCGGTGAAGTAATCCAGCGCCTGATCAAAAGCTTTTTCCAGATCTTTGCCCAGCGACTTGTGTTCCACCAGCAGCACGCCTTTCCAGAACAGGTCGATATGGCCACGACGCTGGCCCAGTAGCTTGACGCTATGCTCAAAGCTGGCCACACGGCGGCGGCTGATGCCGAATATGTGAAAAAAATCATTCCAGAAACTTTGCGCCTCGGCGTGCTCGCTGGCTTCGTCCTGCCAGTCTTTGCTAAAAGCTAGGGCGCGGCTTTTAATTTCGTTCCATGATAAGGGCATATCGGCTCCGTTGACGGCAAGTTGTGCAGTTAAGAGTGATGATTAGCTGGCGAGCTGGATGTGGTTTCTGTAAGCACTGGTGCTAATACTAAACCAAACAGGTATCTGGTTCCTGTATATGGCTGGCTTTTACCGCTCGGTAAGCTGGGGCTTGCTGCCAAAAATGGCAGCATTTTTGGCGAATCCGCGAAAGTGTCAAGGCTGTGCGCACCAGCCCTTTGCGATAGTATGCAAGTTGTCGCAGGGCAATAAACAAAACAGGGCTTTCCATGTCCAAGGCCATCAAGCCAAAGCAAAACCCGGCCATGCCGGCATTGAGTAACACCTGAACAAGAGATCTATTCATGAATCTGCAAAGAATTGAAGATGAGGCGCTCCACCTCCCTAGAGTGGAGCGAATCAAGCTGATTCAGCGTTTGGTGTTGAGCCTGGAGTCCCCGTCAGAACAGGGGCTTAGCTCTGACTGGCTGATTGAGGCGCGGCGCAGGGCAGAAGAACTCGACAGTGGGGCCGTTGAGGCAGTGCTTGGCGAAGATGTTTTGAAAAAGGCCAAAGTATCGATTTAATAAACTGTTTTCTTCATCCGGCAGCAGAAACCGCATTACTGGCTGGGCAGGCTATAAAAACCCAAGCCTTCAGACAAAATCCCCCCACAGATACTGCACCAGACTCAGCGCCACAACGGGCGCGGTTTCGGTGCGCAGCACGCGCGGGCCAAAGCAGGCGGCGTGAAAGCCGGCCTGCTGCGCGGTGCTGACTTCGCTATCGCTCAGGCCGCCCTCGGGACCAATCAGCAGGGCCAGCTGCTGCGGGCGTTGGTGGCTGGCCAGCGGGCTGACGGCAGGGTGCAGCACCAGTTTTAAATCAGCTTCAACCTGTTGCTGCCACTGGGCCAGTGCAAGCGGTGGATGAATGACAGGTACCGAGCTGCGACCACATTGCTCACAGGCGCTGATGGCAACCTGTCGCCAGTGCTCCAGACGCTTCTGCGCCCGCTCGTCATTCAGCCGCACTTCGCAGCGTTCGCTGAACAACGGGGTGATCTCGGTGACGCCCAGCTCGGTGGCTTTCTGGATTGCCCAATCCATGCGTTCACCACGGGACAGTACCTGGCCCAGATGAACCTGCAGGGGCGAGTCCGGCTGGCCGGGCAGGGCGTTTTCCAGCTCGACGGCTACCGTTTTTTTCCCGGCTTCGACAATCACACCGGGAAATTCCTGCCCGCTGCCATCAAACAGTTGCAGCGCATCACCGGCCTGCATGCGCAGCACCCGGCTGATGTAATGGGCGCTGGCTTCCGGCAGCTGAATACGGCCACTGGCAAGAGGCTGGTCGATGTAAAAACGGGACAGACGCATGGGTACCTGCCTGCAAAACGGGGTGGAAAGACAGCCGCATTGTCCGTAGGCTGGACGGGAAACTCAACTGTCGATTGGTTGGTCGTTTTTTATACAGTTGGTGCTGACCCTTGTCAGTGCTGGCCTGTGGGCGGCTGTCCCAAGGTTATCCACAGTCTGTTACAGATTAAAGGTGGATATCCACAGCCGGTTAAAGCGACCTGCCATACAAGGAAATACAGCATGACAAGCAGCAACCAGCACTGGATGCAGCGTGACCTGAACGTGGTCTGGCATCCCTGCACCCAGATGAAAGATCATGAAACCATCCCGCTGATCCCTATTCGCCGGGGCGAGGGCATCTGGCTGGAAGACTACGATGGCAAACGCTATCTGGATGCGGTCAGCTCCTGGTGGACGAATGTGTTTGGCCACTGCAACCCGCGCATTAACGAGCGCATCAAGCAGCAGGTGGACCAGCTGGAGCATGTGATTTTGGGCGGTTTTACCCATGCACCGGTGGTGGAGCTGTCCGAGCGGCTGGTACAGCTGGCGCCGGATGGGCTGAGCAGGGTGTTCTATGCGGATAACGGCTCGGCGGGTATCGAGGTGGCGTTGAAGATGAGCCATCACTACTGGCGCAACATCGGCCAGCCGCAGAAAAAACGTTTTTTGACCATCACCAACGGTTACCACGGCGAAACCCTGGGCACCATGTCGGTCAGTGATGTGGCGCTGTACACGGACACCTATCGGGCGTTGCTGCTGGACTGCCTCAAGGTGCCCAGTCCGGACTGTTACTACCGTGAGCCGGGCCAGAGCTGGGAAGAGCACAGCCGGGCCAGGTTTAGTCACATGCAGCAGGCGCTGGAGCAGCATCATGATGAAATTTCAGCGGTGATTCTGGAGCCGCTGGTGCAGGGTGCCGGCGGCATGCGCATGTACCACCCGGTCTATCTGAGCCTGCTGCGTCAGGCGTGTGACGAGTTTGGCGTGCATCTGATCCTGGACGAGATTGCTGTGGGCTTCGGTCGTACCGGCAGCATGTTTGCCTGTGAGCAGGCCGGTATTACGCCGGATTTCCTGGTACTGTCAAAGGCGCTGACGGGTGGCTACTTGCCGCTGGCGGCGGTGCTGACCAGCGAGCAGGTGTATCAGGCGTTTTACGATGATTACAGCACCCTGAAGGCGTTTCTGCACTCGCATACTTACACCGCGAATCCGCTGGCCTGCAGTGCCGCCCTGGCTACGCTGGATATTTTCGAGCAGGATAACGTGATCGAAAAAAATCGCGAGCTGGCACGGGTGATGGGCGAGGCGACAGCGCATCTGGCCGATCATCCGCACATTGCCGAGGTGCGCCAGACCGGCATGATCCTGGCGATGGAAATGGTGCAGGACAAGGCCGGCAAGACCCCATATCCCTGGCAGCAGCGGCGCGGCATGCGCGTTTACCAATATGCGCTGAAGCATGGTGTCCTGCTGCGTCCATTGGGCAATGTGGTGTATTTCATCCCGCCCTATGTGATTACCCCGGAACAAATCCGCTGGCTGGCAGAGGTGGCGACCGAGGGGATTGATCTGGCGGTGCGGGACTAGCCCCGGTCAGTAGAAATGCTTTATACAAGTGCCGTCTGGTGTGGTGGCGGCCTTGCGCAGTGCAACGGGTGCTTCAGCCAGGCTTGAGCCGATGGATAACAAACTTGATCTGATTGGTGCCGGAATCTATATTGGCCGGCCAACAGGAGGACGGCCTCCCCTGTAACGGGCTTTGTTACCAGGACGACCTGGCTCAATACTCTAGAGTCCGGAGCATGTCATGTCCTGGTTGTATCTTGTCATTGCCGGTATGTTTGAAATTGTCTGGGCCTACGCGATGAAGCAGTCGCATGGCTTTACACGGTTGACCCCCTTCTCTCATCACTTTTGCGGCCATGCTGGCTGCAGGCTGTTGCCATGCGTAACATTCCGCTGGGCACCGCCTATACTATCTGGACCGGAATAGGTGCGGTTGGAGCCTTTGTGGTGGGCATGGCAGGCCAGTTGAGAGCGGGGAGTTGTATAGCGCCAGCCTGTATACCAGATGTTGCAAGCCCCGATATCCTGTTACTCAGTCATGCTGTCGTCCTCGCCGGACCCGCTGATGTGGAACGCATGCAACAGCCGATGGGCTACCGGCGTCAGCAAAATGCCGGTTATAACAATAAAAAACAGGCTGGCGTAGAAGCCGTAAAAACCCAGAAAAATCTGACCGGATACGCTCTGTGGCTGGGTCAGGTGGCCAAAGCCGAACAACAAAAAACTGGTATGCATGAAGGCGACACTCCACGCATGCCCCTCAAAATGCCAGTAACCCAGCATGCCGATCAACAACGATACGGCCATCAGCAGCAACACCACCAAAAAGTGCTGCAAGATGCGCCAGAAGAAGGCTTTGCGACTGATTAGAGGTTCTGTTCTGGACTCGTACATGAAAGCTCTCCTTGATCGTGGACACTGCCTGCCATGGTGTGGCATTCAGGTTGCCCCGGGCTTGCGCAGCACCCTCCAGGCATCCCAGGAGTAGACTGCCAGGGCAGCCCAGATAAAACCGAAGTACAGCCATGAGCGGCCATCAAAGGGTTCGCCAAACCAGAGCACAGCCAAAAGCAATAATACGGTCGGTGTAATGTACTGTAAAAAAGCAATGGTGGCATAAGGCAGGTGTTTGGCAGCCTCATTGAAACACAGTAGCGGAATCAGGGTGACTGGTCCGGCGGCGGCCAGCCAGAACATTTGCCCGGTTCCCCAGAACGCTGGCTGACTGCTTTCTGCTTGCGGGTTGAAAACCAGCCAGAGCAGGGCGATCGGTAATAGCAGCCAGGTTTCTATGGCCAGTCCGGGTAGAGCTGCGACTGGCGCCTGTTTGCGGATCAGACCATAAAAGCCGAATGACAAGGCCAGAATCAGGGCGACCCAGGGCAATACGCCAAGCTGGATGATCTGCAGGCCGACACCAATGGTGGCCAGCCCGACGGCTATCCATTGCAAGCGGCGCAGGCGTTCACGCAGGAAAATCATGGCCAGCACCACATTGACCAGCGGATTGATGTAATAACCCAGACTGGCCTCAACCATGTAGTTGTTGTGTACTGCCCAGACGTAGGTTAGCCAGTTGCTGGCGATGAGCAAGCCGGAGGCGGTCAGGGCCAGCAGACGCTTGGGGTGCATCAGCAGTTCGCGCAGCCAGCCCTGGTGCCGCCAGATCATCAACAGCAGGGCGCCAAACAGGGCTGACCAGAGAACGCGGTGTACGACCACTTCGATTGCGGGAATGCCTTCCAGAGATTTGAAATACAGCGGGAACAGGCCCCAGGTGCAATAGGCAGCCAGCCCAAGAGTGTAACCCCGGCGCGGATTGGCAGTAACACTCATGATGAAAGGCCTGTGGTCATAGACAAAACTCCGGGTCTGATGTTGCTGCACATTAAGTGGCAATGGCCTGGCGGTGGTCTCGGAAATATCATAGTTTCGCGCGCTGAAACCAGTGGTGACAGAGCACTGCGTCAGTGTACTCCTGTTTTCCCGGACAGGGCAGCTTGTGTATTGCAGCTGGGGCACAGCGCTGTGTCGGCATGTCGCATAATCTGTGTTGCCAATTATGTTAATGTGAGGGTCTTGAATGATTCTTGTTGTTGGTGGCAGTGGTAAGTGCATGCTGGCATATCGTATCTGCCAGCCAAGGAGAACGGGTGGGTAGCATAAAATTACACAGACATTTGCAGACGTGGGCACTGACAGGCGTTGTTATATTACTGTTGGTGTTGTCGGGGTTGCTGGGTTGGCAGTGGTGGTCGGGTGCACAGGAGCGTGGCCTGCGTGAAGCAGGAATTGTTTTGTTGTCGCACAGCCGGGAATTGCCGAAGGTAACTTTACTCAGTACCACGGATGCTGATCTGGCCAGTGTGGCTGAAATGGGGCGCTGGCAACTGGTTTTTTTTGGTTATACCTACTGCCCTGATATTTGCCCGACGACCCTGGCTGAAGTGCGGAGAATTTATTCTGCATTGCCGCAAGATGTCCGTGACCGCCTGCAGGTCTGGATGGTCAGTGTAGATCCGGAGAGGGACACACCCCAACAGCTGCGTGCTTATCTGGATTTCTTTGATCCATCGTTTCAGGGACTCAGTGGAGAGCTGGCTGATATCCAGAATTTGAGTCAGGTGCTGGGGATTCCCTTTATTCCGGGTGACAGTAGCCAGCCGGGATATACCGTCGATCACGGTGCTAACCTGGCATTGATTGGGCCGGATGGGCGGCATAGAGGTTTTATCCGTGCGCCGCTGCGGGTTGATGCGCTGATCAAGCAGTTGCCGTTGCTGCTTGAATGACTGTGGCGGGCTGCCGGCTTTGTTCTGTTTCATGTTGGTTTGCACAGAGTGACGGGAGTGCACTGACGATCAGTGGTCAGGTCCTTTAAGGAACCACGGAATAAGTGGCAGCACAGGTAAACTCTGGTGTTTCTTTGCTGTACTCGCCCCTTCGAGTCACCCTTTGGTGGGTGTTCTGCGCTTGAGAATTCATGGGGCAGGGTGCTCGCTGTACCGGTATGCCCTGCCCACTGCCCACTGCTTTATTCAGCACTCTCTGTTAATGCAGCGGATTCAGAAGCAGCAGTACGCAAAGGATCAGCATGAAGATTGCGATGCCGCCATCAAGCACTCGCCAGGCCTGGGGTCTGCTGAAGACTGGCTGTAAGAGCCGGGCGCCAAAGCCCAGCGCAGAAAACCACACCATACTGGCTGTGCAGGCACCCAGGCCAAATGCCCATTGTGCAGCGCCAGGGTAGCGGGTTGACAGGCTTCCGACCAGCACCATAGTGTCCAGGTAGACGTGCGGGTTAAGCCAGGTAAAAGCCAGGCAGGCCAGCAGCACGTGGCGCCGGCTTGTCTTGTCGCCTTGCCTGGCGCTCAGGCTGCTGGTGCCGCGCCATGCCCGCTGTGCCGCCAAGAGGCCGTACCATGATAAAAATGCCGCACCGCCAAAGCGCAATATGTGCAGCAGCTCTGGCCATTGCGATACCAAAGCACCGATACCGGCCACACCCAGTAAAATCAGGGCTGTATCGCTGAGGGCGCAAACAGCAACGACCAGTCCGATATGGCTGCGCAGCAACCCCTGGCGCAGGACAAAGGCGTTTTGTGCGCCAATGGCGATGATGAGGCCGGCACCGGTTATGAAGCCGCCAACAGTAGCGGAAATAAGCATGCAGTAACCATAAGGACAGGAAAGCGGTAATGGTCCTTTGATTTGCCGGTCAAGTCCAGCCGGCCGGGTGCATGGTGATCGCTGCGGCTGGTGTCTAACTCAAGCCCGGAGGGCTGAGCGTTCGGGCTAAAGTTCTGCTTCTCATCAAGGCGGGGCTGTGGCAGGAGACAGCAATGCAACATTGGAGGGCCAGGCTATCAAACAGGCAGCAGCTGCATTGAGGGTAATCCGGGCCAGTATCGCCCGGGCAGGCTTTTGCTGGTTTACTTGGTGAGAAGTGTGGTTCCCACTACGAGTGCCATCAGTACCGGCCAGCCGTACATGATCAGTCGCCATTTGCTGCCGGCACTCCATAGCTCCATGAAGCCGTCAATGATGATGCCGGATTTGAAAATGGCGATCAGCAGGATGACCGTCACCTGCAAGGCAAGCG
>Ga0209075_1005141_pt1 | contig 10140 bp, 14 predicted proteins | sample Stecom2011_FD_187523 | JGI IMG/M metagenome (GOLD analysis project Ga0209075, IMG submission 187523) | Agricultural soil microbial communities from Utah to study Nitrogen management - Steer compost 2011 (SPAdes) (version 2) | ecosystem: Environmental > Terrestrial > Soil > Agricultural land...
TGATAGCTTCAAGAACTACTTGAGTTTTAAATTTTGCGGTGAATTTTCTTCTTGTTCTTTTCATAGGGTTAAATTTACATGTTTATTTTAAACTTAACCTCTGGATCGAATTTCGGGGAGTATTATATTGCATTTAGATTTAACGAGTGAGTATATTGTTTATAAGTATAAAAACACAAGTTTAAGTCTACATGCTGGCTATGAGTTATTATATGATGGTTCTAATCATAAACAGATAGATATTAGAAAAGACCCAAATTCTACAGGTACTGTAGAATTAGTTACAGATTATAGTAAAACTGAATTTACTCATGGAATTAACTTAGGGCTTGGGGCTTATCACAAATTAGGTAATCGTTTGATAAAGCTAGAATTAAACTATCATATTCACACTAGCAAACTTATTCAAAATAGGCTTGTAGCAACTGACTTTCCAAATCAACCTGATGTAAATCATAGTGTAAACTGGAACGGAAATAATATTGCTGCAAAAGTCACGTTTTATCCGTTTAAAAGATCTAAGAAGTAGTAATCATTAGGGATATGTTTTAGACCCTATTATCCTAGAGTATTATTCTACTTTTCATAATAATCTTTTATGCAATTTCTTTATCCCTCATAATGAGGTGTTTATCCTTGTTCCATTTTTCCATAGGAGTAATCTTTCCTAACAGTCCATGTAGTCTTTCATTATTATAGAAGGATACATATCTCTTCAAAAGATGCTCTATTTCACCAAAAGTAAAGTATTCATACTTATCAAAAAGATCTCTCTTCAGGATCCCATGATAGGCCTCTATATGGGCATTCTCCTCTGGAGTAGCGATATGCGTAAACTCCTGATCTATTCCTATTATCTTTAGATACTCCCTTAATTTGTTAGCTATAAATTGGCTTCCATTGTCATTTCTTATAACTACATTTTCTGGATATTGAAAGTCTTCTAATAGATTGGATATTAGCTCTATAACTTGGTTTTGTTTTATAGTGTAAGAGAAGTAGTCCTTAAGAACCCTGCGCGAGTGAACATCCAAGATAGATAACAAGTAGGCATTCTTCCCGGCTTGTGGTATCCAGACTACTTTAATGTCCATTTCTAAGCATTCAAAAGGTCTTGTAGTCTCTACCTTTCTAAACTTGACAAACTTCTTACCTGTATGGTTTCTAGGAACTCGTTGTTGTAATAAATTTGTCTGATCCATTATTCGATATACTTTCTTATGGTTTATAATATAGCCATCTCGTTGTAAATAAGCAGTCATGATATGATAGCCACAATCTATAAAAGGTCTAGATAATACCTCTTTTATGCTTTCTATGACTGTTTCCTCCTTTACCCAACCATGTAACTCATTTAAGGTGTATTTGGAGGGTCTATTTCCTTTTCTTGTGCCTTTGGGTCTATAATAATAACTACTAGATGCTAAGCCCACCCACTGCAATAGCTTGGCTTTACTATACTTGTACTTAGCATAGAACCTATCTACTAAATCTTTCTTGGATCGCTGGTCCCAAACTTTTTTTTTAAAAGCTCGCGTTGTATTTCTAGCTCTATCTCTCTATCGCTTAGTAACTTGCGTAAAACTCTATTTTCTTCTTCAGCCTCACGAAGCTCTTTACTTTTTCTTTGATAAGTTGTCTTTAAACCCGCCTCTCCTTTTTGGTCAAATTTCTTACGCCAGTTATAATAATTGCCAGTGCTTACAGAGAACTTCCTGCAAGTTTCTACGACACCAAATTCCTTGGCTTGTTCTAAAATCTCAAGCTTTTCTTTTAAGCTCCATCTCTTGTATTTCATAATTTCAAAATTAAGTGTTTAAATTTGAAATAACACTCCAGCTTATTAAGGGGCTAAGATACTATTGTGCTATTAAGTCCCTATCTTATCCAAAATAAAACTACGTTATGAATACTAAAATAGAAGTAAATAAACCAGAGCCTATTTCCACAGAAGTAGAGATGCTAACTTTCCGTGAAGGAGAGGATCTAAGAGCTACTATCAAAGCATTAGAACAAGGAGAATATGTGTGGATTAATGCGCTGTATAGCGATGGGATATTTCTTCTAAAGGAGTTGCATAGCTATTTGGGAAAGAAACTGCCAAATAAGACTTTTAAGGAACAGCAGGCATATCGCTCGGATACCATAGACTATCCAATTTAGTGTTATTGGAGGTGGTGGATCAAAAGCTTACAGTAGATAAATCGCCTAGCATTGGGTGGTTGGAGAAATTATATCCAGAAAACAATCACTTCCTGCTGTCTTTTCCTCAAATACAAGGGATGAATAGCGCTTGGCAGTGGTACGAGAAAGGAGTTTCTATTCCGGTTTTACGCAACAAGATTCATCCGTATTACGGCACCTATTTTCCTACACGCTTTGAGCATTTGGTAGTTTTTGATAATTGGCTGAAGCGCTACGAAGGGCCAAAAAAATCTGCTATAGATGTTGGGGTTGGATCGGGTGTGTTGTCCTTGCAATTGGCGCAACATGGGTTTCAAAAAGTATTTGCAACAGATATAAATCCGAATGCAATAGTTGGCTTAGCGGAGTTTATGGGCACCACAAAACTCTCAAGAAAAATCGAACTGGACCTAGGAAATCTTTTTGGTAAATGGGACAAGCCTACGGAGCTGATTGTGTTCAATCCACCGTGGTTGCCAGCATCGCACGATTTAGACGCCTTGGATAAAGCGATTTATTACGAGGAGAACCTATTTCCAGACTTCTTTGCTGGAGCAAAAGAAAGACTTTTACCCGATGGAAAACTGTTGGTATTCTTTTCCAATCTAGCGCAAATAACCAATCTAACTAAGGAGCATCCTATAGAAAAAGAATTGGCCGAAGGCGGAAGGTTTCAACTAGAAAGATGCTTTAAAAAGTCGGTAAGTGCTGCCTCTAGCAAAACCAAACGCGACCAACATTGGCGAGATTCAGAGCAAGTGGAGCTTTGGGTGCTTACGCATAATTAATCTGGACAGAAAAAGCTAAGATTTTATGATTTAAACCTGTTCTCCAGAGTTTCCTTTCTGCTTCTTTAGTTTCTGATCTTGTAGTGCATTAAAAAAGTTTCTTAGGTACTGATCCATACAGTGTCTATAAGACCTATGATTAGGATTACGGAAAAACGCACTCAACTCATGTTTGCTGATTTCTTTATCTATGGAAGCAAACAATGCCATGATATCCTCTGAAGTTAAATTCAAAGCGATTCTTAATTTTTGGAAAATCATGTTATTGCTTAAAGGATCCTCTGGCTCTGGCAGCGGGCCATCTCTTCTTCCACGTTTCTCAATGATTAATCCGTTAAGGAAAATAGCGAGTTCGGTGTCCGATATCTCTTTGTACAAAGGGTCTTCCTCTTTTTTTAACCATTCTACTACATCTTCTTTTGCAACCTCGTATTCGGCCAATCCGAAAATTTCAATCATTTCTTGGTCGTTGTAATCAAACAGATAACGAAGGCGGCGCATTATATCATTGTTGGTCATAGAGTGTATATCTTAATTATAAATGTGTGGTTGAGGTTAGTTGCTTTCAAACTTAAAGGATTTATCTAGATTGCCCAAAGTACTTCTAAAAGCATTACGGCCAAAGAAAATATAGGATGTTGTTTTTAGTTTTGAAAGTCAAGGAGTTTTGTACGTGTTTATTTATTCTAAGTGGAGGAGGAGTTTAAGTCTAATGTTCCTTCTTATTCTCACGTTTATCTGTAAAAGCAGTTATTTCAAATGCAGCAGAACCTACTTCTAGTCTTCCGTTGGAACTGTTTATAGCTTTTAGTATTTCGGAAGATAGTTGGTCTTTTGTGCTTCTTCTAGATTTGTAGTCCACCACATATCTTAAGGTAAAGGTTATCCAATTCTCGTTGAACGTCATGCTTACCATTGGATTTACTTTTGCTTTTTCTATCAAGAATTTCTCTGTCATTTTATCCCAATGCTCTTGCGCATTTACTGCGTGTTCGCTTTTGATGCCGTTTAGAATTTCGGTAAAAACTTCTCGTCCATATTCGAAATCACTAGTTGTTTTAATCGGCACTTTCATCTCGTCCCAAATAAATGGAAACTCTCCAGAGTAATTATGTACTGGTTGGCTAAATATAAAGCTGTTTGCTACTCTTGTTATCCTCCCATTGTATAAATCTCCATCTACCCATTCCCCGATTTCCATCAAAGAAGTTCTTAGAATGCCAATATCTATAACATCTCCTTTAATCCCACCTTATAAAAACTTGAAGTATGTATGACGATGTATCCAGCGACACTTGCAATAACTTCTTGAAGTGCAAATGCTATCCCAGCTCCTGCAACGCCCAGAAAGACTGTGAACCCCGTTAGTTGATTGCTAAATACAATCAAAATAATTATGAAAAATACGGCGTAACCTATTAGGTTTACAAACTTTCTTGTTTTATATCGCGAGTCGGTTGCAACGATATACTTGGGAATCATTCTTTTTACTAAGGAAGCTAAAATGTAAATCAGGATAACTGCAATTAGAATCGTAACGATTTTAATCCCTAAATCACTTTTAATAAATTCAATAATTTGTTCCATTCCGTTTGTGGTCGCAAGGTTTATCTGCAACAGGTTTTTATAAGAATATGCTGTTTGGACACCCCATATTTCGATTTTTATAGAACGTAGAGAAACTCTATAGTTTAGGTTTTACCTGTTGTTTTATTCTTTAATGAACAGGCTTTTTTCGTCTCATGGAAAATAATAAACCTACTATTATTCCAACTAAAAAACTACCCATAATCACCATTACTTTAGAAATGGTTAGTCTCCAAAACAAAAACTCTACATTCGTAATCTCTGCGTTCTGGACGGAGAAAATTATGATTAGTACTACAAAAATTATTGCAATTATGGTTTTGGCTTTTATGTTATTAAGTTTAAATTTTTTTGATGGGTTAGATATGCTATTGTTTTTAAGCAAGTAAAAACAAAATACGTATAAGTGATAGTTGCTTAGAATATTCGTTTTCGCACTGTAATCAACATGCTATGTACTTACACGTATTTATTTGGTGTTACTTTTTAGTTGTCTAGCTTAAGAAAGTTTCCTTCTCTATTGAATTCAAGTTCCAATCCATTATCAAGTTTTACTTTTTGTTTTTTATCGTCCAACTCCCAATCGGTAATAAAATTATCTGGGTAGTTAGCCATAACATGCTGAAGGATTTTTTCTGGAATCACGCTATCTGGTAGTTGCTTATTTCCATCGATGTCTGTTACTTCCTTTTTTCTATCGAATTCCAAGCGGATGTTTTCTGAAAGTAACACCTCATATTTCTTACTCATTCCGTCGCTGTCTTTCACTATTTGTAAAATAGAGTTATTAGGGAAATGCGTAGAAACGAAAGAAGTTATTTCGCTTGGATATTCAGACGCTGGCATAACTTTTTCTTGGTCGCAACTTATGAATGCGATCATTAAAGTGAGGATCAATGAAACTCTTACTAAGTTGCTCTTAAGCAAATTCTTTTTGTTCATTTTATGAGGCTTTAAAATTGTGCTACTCTTTGATCGGATTTTCACAAAGCTCCGTTTGGTTCTGCTAAGTTCTATACTAATTAAATCGACTTTTCTTAAAATCAGTACGAATAACCAAATATAACGTAATTTTCTGGATTTAACATTGCAAAAGATGCTTTTTATGGAGGTTCTAAGTAATAGTAATCGTCTTATTTAGCATTAGAAGTAAAAGAGTTTGTTTTTAAGTTTGTAATTCCGTTTTTGTTGAGTTGTTCCACTATACGGAAAACGGTCACTAGCATCAAGTATCCCTTCCGTTGCAGGATAGGATTCGATGCGATATAAACAATTGTTTTTCAACACCCACAATACATATCAATTTCGGTGTGTTCTTCAGTTTCTGTAATTTCAAAGTAGCAGCCAGCGCCATCGTCTGTTGGTCCAAACTTGGTTTTGTTGGAATTCCATCCGTGTTCAATGTCCATTGGTAAACTCTCATAAATTAACTCAACCCATTGAATCAAACTTTTTCTCTCCGTTTTTGGCAATGTCAGCCTGGTTGTTATCCCACCAGTTTCACCACATTGCTCTTCCGAGTAGACTATTCCATGTTCAAATGTCTGAGTAAAAGCACATATATTATAATCCGCGTAATTATATTTTCTGAGGTCTGTTTTTTCAGATATAACTTTGTAATTCCTAATGAGATATAAATAGGTTGGCTCTTGCGTATAGTTTGATTTTTCCATTGCTACATGTAGTTCCGTAACATTAGGATTTCTTAGCTCAAAATTCTGAGCGATACCCAAAGCTGGAGCAACTAAGAGAAGTAGTAGTAGAATTTTCGATTTCATAAAGGATCTGTTTTAATGCCAAATTGCATTGTAATTAAGTGATGTTGTATAGCTTTTACACATAAATACTCTAAGATTTAAGAGCTGTAAAAAACTAAGGAGCTATTATGTTGGCAAACTCTTCAGTAGTTTTATTACAAGAGTTATATCTATAGAATATTGTGGAATCGTGCAGTTTCAATGCTATTAATATAGTGAATTTATATGGATTATTCTTGGATATTGGTGCGTGTAGTTTATTAAAAACGAATTTATATAGAGCCTGAAAGTTTAAACTTAGTAGAAGCTTTTCCAATCTAAAATGAAAACGCTTTTGCAGTCGATTCTTTTTGCTCAAGGCGAGTATAGATATGCCAACACTTTTATGTTTGTGGTGAAGTAAGGCAGGTCTAGATAATTAGATTGTATATCCGTTTATTGTTATACAAATAAATATTTTGTGTAAGCCGTGAGAAACATAAACATTTGATTGAGAAATATATCCAACAGATACCGCGAATTAACGCAGAATAAAAGCAACTATTTGTTATTAGCGAACTAACATAATAATCACTGTAACTAACGCAATTCTAGGTTATATGATATTATGCGGAGAATCAACAGTTGAATCCTAAGGAGACGGTTTCTATTGCGCTACAAAAAGGTGGATAGGGAAGGTTACTCGTCTTGCACCGCCTTATGTCCGTCTTCGATTATATCCTCAATTTCTTCTTTTAATTCTGTCTCCAATTTCCCTTTAGTAGTACGATCCTTAGAGGTTATTGAAAATTTTGAAAATACGGGTAAATGATCGGAGCCTATATCAGACAGTATCTTTATCTCATGGACTTGCATTTCTTTGGAACAAAAGATAAGATCTAATGGGAATCTAAATATACTCGGTCTAACGGGAAAAGTTCCTAGTATGCCTCTTCCTTTTCTAACATCTTTTAGTTTAGAAACCTTAGCAAATAATCTGGAGCTTCTAGACCAACAAACATCATTAAAATCTCCTACTACAATAGAAGGGTAGCCAGTGTCCCTAATAAGTTTAGCGAGTTTCATAAGCTCTGCGTTATTCTGTCTAGAGGTAGGCTTTTCTGTAGGACTAGGCGGTGGGGGATGGATACCCCAAAAAACAAAACGGTTGCCGTTTTTATCCACCAAAAGTGCTTCTATAGAGGGAGTTTCCTCCGATATTAAAAAATGTTCCTTGATTTCAATGGCTTTTAATTTGGTGTAAAAATGCATGCCATAGCGGTTTTCTAGTGCAATTTTATAGTTAAAAGAAAAATCATCTTCGATTTTTTCAAGCGCATCCTCCCACAATTTATTGGTTTCTGTAGTCAGTAGAATATCTGGTGCTACATTATTTACCAAACCAATAAGTCTATGGTACTCGGTGTTCTTTTGCAACACATTGGCAGTAACTATAGAAATCTGATTCCCCGAAGTTTTAAAGTTTGCTAATTCCTTCTTCTTAAAGATAGACTTAATGGACACGTATGGTAAGATGATAAAAGTCTGATATGCGATAGCCAACAATAAGCCTGTTTGCGAAAGGAGTATAGGAGTGGAGCTCTCCGATAGCAAGAAAAAACTCCCTATTAAAACCAGCAGCTGGATAAACAAAACTTGAATCCTTATGTAGTCGAATACTTGTACCGACCAATGTGTAAATCTCATAGACGGTAAAAAGCTCATCAATACAAGCAAGATGGACAATATGATGAAAGCTGTAGTCATGTTATTTATTAAGAATGTTTGCCTAGACTTGTGTGAAGCTATATTACAATAGGTTCTTATTTCTAATTGTCGTATTGTTAATTGCTAGAAAGGTATCCATTTTTAGGTTTTTAGAGCGTATTTGTTTTACGCAATATTTTGAATATGGATAGATTTCTTTTGGTTACTTAAGAGAAATCCAATTTATGGATAGGGCTGTGCGTTTCAAAACTAAATAATGCTCAAAAAAAACCACCATTTCTCACTTTGAGAAATGGTGGTTTAGAAGTTATTGTAGTGGTATTATAAATTGAATACAGCGCCTAAATTAACATTGAATTGGTTGTGCAGTTTTTCTGCCGGATTCAAGTTGTTTTTATATTTAGCTATAGGGAACAACGCCTCTACAGCTAGACCGAATCCTTCGGAGAAAAAGTAGCGCATTCCTAGGTGGCCACCAAAGTTCTTCAATCCTAAGTTAAGACCTGGGTAAAGGTCAAAATTAGGGTCTATGTTGATGACTTCTCCAAGATTTGCATTGAAGCGTCCTTTAAGATCAAAGCGATCGCCAAAACTAGGATCGAACGCATCTAAAGAACTTGAAACTCCCAATGAGTAAGTTCCAGAAAGTCCTACAGAAATATTTGGTCCTAAACCAAGGTCGTAGGTAAGGTTAATTCCTGTAGCATTGTCTTGCATGTTAGCTGCGATGAATAATTTGTTGTCTCCTTTACCAGTATACACTTGTGCATTGGCAAATGTTACACTTAATAGAGCAATTATAAATAATAATCTTTTCATGTCTTTTTTGGATGTATATGATTAATAATTTAAGTCTTGCAAATATATTATAACTTTAAGTGTTAAAGGTAATTAAGATTAGAATTTATAGTTAAGCTTAGTTTAATGCTTCGCTGTTAAATCTTAAAATATTCCATAAAACCAGTGTATTTTATCTAAATATTTAGATAGTGGATGAGGTTTTTTATTTGGAAGACTAAGTAGTTAACCTCCAGTTTTAATTGTTTTGCGTCCTTTCTGCCCATTCCGCCCAGGAACCGTCATATATGGAAGTGTCTTTTCTACCTATTATTTCACTAGCAAGTAGTAGGATGCAAGCTGTAACTCCAGAACCACAACTAAAAATTAAAGGACGTTCGTCTACTTTAGCATTATCAAATACTTTGACCAGCGCTTCTTTGCTTTTAAACTTCCCATTTTCCAGAGCCTCTTGGAAAGGAATATTGATAGAGTTTGGAATATTCCCGCTTAAAATCCCTTCTCTTGGTTCTGGTGCCGTGCCATTAAAACGCCCAGAAGATCTAGCATCTACCAATAAGCATTTTTGTTCGTGGATATTGTTCATAATAAACTCATAGCTTTTAACGGAGTTCTTGTTTAAAGTAGAAGTGAAATTGCCAGCTGCATAGGTGTTTTCTTTTTTTGGTTCTGTATCATAGCCTTTCGCCACCCAATTAGGCAAACCACCATTCAAAACAGCAACCGCTTTGTGTCCCATTGCTTTGAACATCCACCAAACTCTTGGACTAGTATAAACTCCCAAATTATCGTACACCACGATTATACTCGACTTATTAATTCCTAAGTTTCTACTGGCTTCTTCAAACTGTTCTGGCATTGGCAACATATTTGGTAGGCTTGTGTCCTTAAGACTAAAGTCACCGTTTAAATCCACACTTCTAGCTCCAGGAATTTGAAGTTGCGCAAGCTCTGAGGAAATTCCCATTACATTGGTCTGTTGGCTTGCATCCAATAGTACTAAGTTTGGATTGTCTATATTTTCTTTAAGCCATTTAGGGCTTACAATTGGTGTATTCATATATTAGATGTGGTTCTGTGAATGGTTAAATATAGGAAGTTGTCAAATAGAAACGGAATAGAAATTCCGAAAGGTTTTTCGTAAACAAGTTTATAATTAATATTAAACTTACCCAGCGTTATGGGTAGCTATGTATCCCTCCCACCAACTACATCTAACATAATAGGAAACTATTTCTTGAAGTTACTTTTCCTCTTGTATTTTCTTAAAATTCTGAGGGTATAAGTCTCTGATGTTTTTATGGTTTATATCTAGGATA
>Ga0209075_1005142_pt1 | contig 10140 bp, 8 predicted proteins | sample Stecom2011_FD_187523 | JGI IMG/M metagenome (GOLD analysis project Ga0209075, IMG submission 187523) | Agricultural soil microbial communities from Utah to study Nitrogen management - Steer compost 2011 (SPAdes) (version 2) | ecosystem: Environmental > Terrestrial > Soil > Agricultural land...
CTTAGCACCATATTGGCGGCCCATTCTTTTTCGGTAAGATTCTGGTAATATCGGTGATTATCGGTAGTTGAATTCTGAATAAGTGTATATCCGTCAAGATTGTCTCTAAACCCTAATGTGTTTTGAGTTCTGTCGGGCATATCGCCTTCGACTTCATTAAAAGAAACTCCCCAGTCTAAATCTATTTTTTCGGTAAGTGAGTGATTTCCTAGCAATTGATGAATGAATAATGTGTTTTGAACATAGTTCCCTCTTTGCAACAATCCATTGTTATCTTCTGCCAAATCGCGCATAAATCCTTTGTAAATATCTCTGGATTGCTCTGAAGAATTCACGAATAAGAAATTGTAATGTAACCCGTGATTCTCGTTAATGCTATAATTGGCATTAAACATTCCGGTTGTATTGGTTTTGTACGAAAATTTTTCTTGTTGGAAGGATTTTAAAGGATTTCCGTGAGAGTCAGTAGCTTGGTTTAATCCTTCTCTGTATTCGAATCCGTTATCAAAATTAGCTGTTGCGAACAGATTTATTCTTCCTATGCTTCCTACATCAAACGACTTTCCTCCTTTTAACCCTAAATTTCCTCCGAAAGGAGCTTCGTGAACAGGGTTCAGACTATTTTCAAAATTATAAGCACTCAATGCATTTTCAGGAATCCAATAATTCGAAAAACCAAATTTGTTGGGTCCGTCTTGTAATAAAAAGCCCCCGTTATTTTGCACAGCATTAGAGTTGATAGAAGAGCCTAAAGTGATTTCGAACATTCCGTTACCTTTATAGTTCTTAGACGAAATGTCCACGTTTCCTCCTGCAAAATCTCCCGAAATTTGCGGTCCGTAAACTTTATCTATCGAAATATATTCTACAATATCAGTAGAAAAAAGTCCTAAGTCTATGTTTTTCTTCCCTGGGTCATTCGAGGCAACCGGAAGTCCGTTAATAGAAGTAGAATTGTATCGATCTCCGAGACCTCTTACATACACATTCCCGCTTCCTTCTTGTTTCGAAACTCCAGAGGTTTTGGTAACAGCAGCTGCCACATCACTCACTCCTTTCCGGCTGAGCTCTTGTGCTCCGATGCTTTGCTTAATTTCAATAGCTTTTTGTTGGTCGATCAATAGAGCAGATTCTTTTTCTCTACTCTGAACTCCCTGGATCACAACTTCTTCAATTGTAATTCCATCTGATTTCAACTTCTGATTCACCGCTTTTTTCTCACCTGCTTTTACCAAAACAGGAACTTCTGTTGTTTCGTATCCGACAAAACTGAACACTATAACGTGATTGCCAGGATTCAAGTCTAATGAATATTTTCCGTTATCATCGGTTATTGTTCCGGTGGTTGTCCCTTTTACAGAAACACCAGCATACGAAACCGCTTCGTTAAAAGATAAATCAGTTACAACACCCGAAATAGTTGCTTTTTGAGCCTGTGAAATGCCAAAAACAAGTACAGAAATAAATAATAAATAAAATCGCATTTGTTATGATTGTTAATTTCGTGCAAAGAAACAATCAAGCTGTGAAGTGAAGTTTAGGAACGGGTTATGATTTTGTTTCGAAAGGGTTATCGAAGCATTAAGTGTGTTATCATAATGTTTTTAAGCAGTAGTTTTTTTCATCTAAAAATTGCAAGACCCTCGGCAATATATATTCCAAGCGTGGAAAGGCTTTGAGGCTATCATGAAATACAATAATACTACCCGATTCAACGTTGCGGATAATGTTTCTCAAACATTCCTCTCCAGAAAGCGAAACATCATAATCAGCACTCAGCACGTCCCACATTATGATTTTGTATCCTTTTTTTCGTAAAAACCTCGCTTGTCTTGGTCTGATTTTTCCGTAAGGAGGTCGAAATAGATTTAGAAGTTGGGATTTAGTGCTTGAGGTTTCCGAAGTTTTTCTCAAAATCTCCTGACATTTCTCGATGTTTTTGACGTATTCTCTAATTGTTGTATTCCAACCGTTCAGATGATTATACGTGTGATTTCCTACCGAATGACCTGCTTCTATGACCTGCCTGAAAACCTGTGGATGTTTTTCGATATTTTCCCCGATACAAAAAAAAGTAGCTTTAGCCTCATGTTTTTCGAGTTCAGACAAAACCCAAGGAGTAACCTCCGGAATTGGTCCGTCATCAAAAGTAAGATAAACCGAATTGTCCTTGTTGGGGATATCCCAATAATGTTTCGAGAATATCCGCTTTATGATTTTAGGAGTTTTTATCCATTCGAGTTTCATTTACTACTCTGAAATTAATAATTACAAGATACGAAGTGTTTTAAAAAATCTTCGGTTAGCAGCATCTCATCTCTTATGTGCCCTTTATCTTTTAGGGTTAAAGTCCTTATCAGTACTGTGGTGTATTAACTATCTTTATAATCAACTCCGTCTAATAACTCTTCCAGCTCGGTAGAATCTGGCAAAGAATTTAAGAGCGAATCTATACGTGACTGTTCATCTGGAATTTCATCAGAAGGTTCGTCTTCTGTACCGATTCTGGCTTTAAATTTTGCATTAAACTGATTGAATACCGGATAGTTTATTTGGTAAAGTTCTAAGTCTCCATACTTTTTCGAAGTCAAAAGAACATCTCTATATCGCTCAATATTCCACCCTGCATCATATAGATAATTTCTTTGCAAAGAAAGATCTAGGCTTGCATAATAATTTATCTTTTCTTGATATTTTAAAATCATTTTAGATGCAAGTTCACGAGCTTTTTCTTTTTCGCCCAACTCGTAATAAGTTGACAAAAAAGGTTCTAATAACTCATAACTTCCGTAATATTCAAAAGGAAAATGTTTCATTGCCAAATCAGCTATATTTTGGGCTTTTTCGTACTTCTCTTCCATCAATAAGTTCTCAATCAACCTTGAAAAATGGAGTCTATAATTAAAAGCATTTCTACGGGTTTCTACATCATGATAAATTTTATCACTCCCGCTTGCTCCAAAAAACCATCCTTTTCTCTTGCCGTCTTCATATTCTTTATTGACAATCATATCATACATTTTATCCGTGTCAACAAAACCTAAATCTATAGGGCTGGCTCCTCTTTGTACAGGTGTTTTGATCGGAACAAGCTTATAAACTAATCCGTCTAGCTGTAAGTACTCTTTCATCCACAAAAAGTCATCATTTCCCCAAGCTCCTCCCGAAAAATATACCGGACGTACCCACTTGTTATTAGCAATAATATCAAGCATTATCAATCGGTGAATTTGTAAAATGTTGGTTGTTATGTCTAAATTAACGGCATCTACAATTTGGTCTGCATATTTTTGAGGAACTATTCCGTTATCAAGTACAACCTGCTTATCTACAGGAATGCTTAACTGTTTAGCAGGAAATGTGTGCAACTTTTGTCCGTTTTGCCATGTCATATAGGTTCTTGGATCATCTGAATGGATAAATTCTAAAAACTGCTGCACAGGTATTCTTTCTGTAGCACGACTTTGTCTGTAGATTGTTGCCTCTAACTTTCCTCCAGAATATTGGTCGTGAGAGAATGAAATTGGCAATCCTTCAGATTTGTGGGTTTTCATTTTCATTTGGTCAATATACCAATCTGTTACCAAAAGAGCGGTACAAACTACCCTAACATCTGTTCGATATCCCTCAACCTCTTGTAAATACCAAAGCGGAAAAGTGTCGTTATCTCCGATGGTGAAAATAATGGCGTTTTCTTCCAGAGAATCCATATAGGCCTTAGCATTAACAAGAGCGGTGTCTTTTCCGGAACGGTCATGATCATCCCAATTCTGAAAAGCCATCAAAATAGGAACTGCCAAAAGTGAAAGCGCAATAACTCCGCCTCCTGTTATTTTATTTTTTACTTTCTGACTTATAAAATCATAAATAGCATATACTCCAAAGGCAATCCACATCGCAAAAACAAAGAAAGCTCCTACCACTGCATAATCTCTCTCTCTGGGTTCAAAAGGCCTTTCGTTCAAAAACACTTTTAGAGCCAATCCCATAAAAAGAAACAATACTAAAAGCACATAGAAACTCTTCCAATCTTTTTTGACATGATAAATAATTCCGATAAGAGCAAATAGAAACGGAAGCATAAAATAGGTATTTCTTCCTTTGTTGTTCTTCATATCCGAAGTCAGTTCGCTCTGATTGCCTAACCTCCATTCATCAATGAATTTTATTCCGCTTATCCAGTTTCCGTTTTCGATATCTCCTTTTCCTTGAATATCATTTTGTTTTCCTGCAAAATTCCACATCAAATACCTTCCGAACATATACCCGAACTGATACTCAAACATAAATTTCATATTTGCTCCAAAACTTGGTTTTTCGACAACAATGACATCTCCTAATTCCCTTAAGAATCGATCATAATCTTCTTCGTCTACTCTTCCGGTTTCATACGCCTGCCTGAATTGGTTGATGCTTTCCTGAATGTTTTGTTTTAACATTCGGGTTACTTCAAAAATATCTTCTTCCGAAAGTAATTCAGGATCAATCCCTAAGTCAAGGCGATAAATATCTTCGGTAAAATCATAATTCGGATTAATCTTGAAATCAAGCACTCCCGAATATTTCATATAATTAATACGATGCGAATCTTCTGTGCTTCGCATTCTTGGTAAAAACGCCTTGTGAGAATTATCTAAATTTTGAATGGCATTTTTGTATTCGTTTACAATAACATATTTCCCGGTTCTGTAGTCTCTTTCATAATTGGGTTTGGCATCCACATAAGGCTGGTCAGGGTCTAATCCTACATATTTCTCAGAATACAATTCTCCGTAAAATGTCTTTTGCTCTCCGTATTGTTCCCGGTTATAATAAGCCAATAACTCTGCAGCGTCGGTCGGTGCGTTTTCGTTAATAGGAGGATTGGCATTCGAGCGAATCGGCAACATCAACCAAGACGAGAATCCGATAAAAACAAAAAGAATACACAATATAAAAGTGTTTGCTTTAGCATAGCCTTTCTTTTTGGTGTATTGTATCCCAAAAACAAAAAAAGCCACAATGAGCAACGCTGCAAATATAGTCCCGGAATTAAACGGCAATCCTACAGAATTAACCATAAAAATTTCCATTCTTGCAAAAAATGTCATCGTATAAGGCAGTAAAAACCCAAAAACAAAGAACAAAACCGCCACTACAGCAATATTGGCAATAATAAAATTCTTTATAGTTACTTTTTTATAATGTTTAAAATAATATAAAAGTCCGATAGAAGGAATCGTAAGCAAAGCCATAAAGTGCACTCCAAACGACAATCCGATAAACATCGAAATAGCTAAAAGCCACTTATTTCCTCCAGGTTTATCCATATCTTGCTCCCACTTGAGCCCTAACCAAAAAAGAATTGCAATAAACAGAGTAGACATGGCATAGACCTCTGCTTCGACTGCATTATACCAAAACGTATCCGAAAAAGTAAAAGCCAAACTCGCCACCAAACTTGCTCCTAAAATCACCTTAGAGTTTTTTTCGTTAAGCTCTGAAAAACTACCTATTACTTTTCGTAAAATCATCGTTAGCGACCAGAACATAAATAAAATCGTAAAGGCACTCGACACGGCCGATACCATGTTTACCATTAGGGCAATTTGAGAAGCATCTGTTGTAAAAGTGGAGAAAAATGCTCCGATTATCTGAAACAACGGAGCTCCAGGAGGATGTCCTATTTGTAGCTTTGCAGATGTAGCTATATATTCAGGAGTATCCCAAAAACTGATGGTAGGTTCAACCGTTAGCGAATATGTAATCAGTGCAACAATAAACGAAAACCAACCCAGTAGGGTGTCCCATTTTTTGAAATTGAAAGAACTCATATTTTTGTATTAAAGTGATTCATTTTAGGAATACAAAGAAAACGATTTTTTGGCTAAAAAACCGATTTTAACTTCTCTATAACGATTATTATAGAAATTTATATTGGTTAAGACAAACAACTTCCCTAAAAAGTTGCAACAAAAAAAAAATAGTAGTAATATTGCAACCTCTAAACTGGTCCTATAGCTCAGTTGGTTAGAGCACCTGACTCATAATCAGGTGGTCCCTGGTTCGAGCCCAGGTGGGACCACGAATCAAAACCCTTGAAATTCAAGGGTTTTCTTGTTTTTACGCTTTTCTGTTTTTATCTTTATACCACATTATACTTTTATGTAACTATACTTGTGAAGTAATTTAATACTACATTATGGTTAAAGTGTGATTTAATTTATAACTTAATAACCTTAATTATGAATTTGAAATCAAACGAACCGTTTTGGTTGGTGAAAAATGGACTTATAAGCTCCTATCCTTCATTAAGAAAAGATGTTTCTTGCGATGTGCTTGTTGTAGGAGGAGGTATCACAGGTAGTTTAATTGCGCACCAATGTGTGCAAGACGGTCACAAAACTATACTTATTGACAAACGAGAAATTTCGAACGGAAGCTCTTCTGCTACGACTTCAATGTTGCAGTACGAGATAGATGTGCCTTTGTATAAACTTATCGAAATGATTGGTGAAAAAGGTGCTGTCAAAAGCTATATTACCTGCTCTGAAGCAATTGATAAATTAGGTAATGTAGGTGAAAAAATCAAATCCGAATCAGGATTTCAGAAAAAAAAGTCATTGTACTTTGCCTCCAGAAAAAAGGATTTGGACTGGCTCAAAAAAGAATTCGAAGTGCGTAAAAAAGCTGGATTTAAAGTAAAGTGGCTTGAGCAAGAACAAATTTTAGAAAAATACGATGTGCACAAAACTTTTGGAGGAATCCTATCTGACCAAGGAGCAAGTGTAGATGCTTTTCGTCTTGTACACGAACTTTTAGACTACAACCTGAAAAAAGGATTACAAGTTTTTGACAAAACAGAATTAATCCGAGTTAAATACGGAACAAAGAGCAATGAAATTCAATTAAGCACAGGAGCTACTATAAAAGCTCAAAAAATCATTTATTGTATCGGATATGAAAGCACAACAATGATCAAGGAAAACTTCGTGAATTTAATCAGTACTTATGCTATTGTATCTGAAGTAAACAGTGATTTGGCAAACAAATACAAAAATCTTCTTATATGGAATACGGACGAACCTTATATCTATATGCGTTCTACAGATGATGGGCGAATTTTGATAGGTGGTGAAGATGAAGAATTCAGGGATGCTAAAAAAAGAGATAAGCTCATTGCAAAAAAAGAACAGCGGCTTATAAAATCGTTTAACAAAATAAATCCAAATAATGAATTTTATTCGGACTTCGCGTGGGCTGGAGCTTTTGGAGAAACCAAAGACGGATTGCCTTATATTGGTTCACATAAAAACTTTAAAAACTCTTATTTCGTTTTAGGTTTTGGAGGTAATGGAATTACTTTTTCCGTTACAGGAATGGAGATGGTCTCTGATTGGCTTAAAGGTAAAAAACATCCATTAACCAACTATTTCAGATTCGGAAGATAATTTCGACGTCTATAACGAGAAGCGAGATAACATCACAACGTAAAAATGTGAATTATATAAATATGATTTAGAATTATATAAAGTTTTTTAGCCTAAAAAATTCATCTTTACCAAATACTAATTTGGTAAAATATAAACAACATGGCAAAAGAAAGAAGTTTAAAAAGGAAATCCGATAAGACGGCTCCGGCTAAATCTACAAAAGAAAAAAAAGCAGATAAAATAGCCAAACGCAAGGATAAAGATAGTGATGGAAAGATACTAGGATAATCTAAAGACGATATTTGTAAACATAAATAAAGACACCTTAAAAGGTGTCTTTATTTATTATTTGTCAATTTTGATTTTATTAGTTTTCCTCTGATTTTGACTGAAATCTATTGATTTTGTACATCGGAGCAAACTGAACTTTTAAAGCAGCAATTTTAAGATTGTCAGCATTTGTAAGTCCTTCTTTTTCAACGGTGTTTTTTCTGCTGTCCAACGCTTCATATAACATTTTGATTTCGTCCCATTCTTCTTGTGAATAAGATTCTTTGTTGTTGGTTGTAGTCGTTACAAAATGGTCATAGATATTCAGAATATTGTCTTTATTTACCCAATTAAAGTTTAAGTCGTCTCCGATACTTATATTTTTAAAAAGTGAATTTCTTAACGACTGTTTGACACGTGCCGTATCTGCTTTTTGTTTTTCGGTAAGAACATCTTGCCTGAAAGCATCATATTTTTTAGATGATGTCTCAATTTTTTCTTCATATTGTCTTTTATCCTCTATGGATTGCAACCGGTTTTCTACCTCATTTTTTCTGTCTCTCACAGAATTCTCTATTTCATCCCATCTTTCTGAAGCATCTGTTAAAGCAACATTACTTACAGAGTCGACATAAGTAGTATAATTATCTACTGATGTTTCTATCTGTTCTCTTTCTGCATTTTTGCAAGATGTGATTGTAACAGCCATAATGGCTAATACAAAAATTTGATTTAAATTTTTCATAATGATTTTGTTTTAATTTTATTTTAAATCGTTTTTAATGTTTTCGAATTTTGATTTGCTTTCATCAATGACATTCTCAACTTTTGAAGCCAATTCTCCATATTTGTTTTCTACAGAAGAAACAAGACTATCTATGCTGTCTTTGATACCGTCTTTCAAATCGTTACCTTTTTTGGCAATTTTTCTTCTTGTATTGCAACCTTTATCGGGTGCAAACAATATTCCTAAGATGGCTCCGGCAGTTAAGCCGCTCACGATTCCTATTATTAAATTATTTGGTTTCATACTTATTTATTTTTTTAATGATTGATATTTAAACTTTTTTCCCCTGTATCAGCCTGAATAAAACCGCAACAACTGCAATAACAAGCAGTATGTGGATTACTGAACCCAAACTGAAAACAAAAAACCCTAAAATCCATAGTATTACCAATACTACTGCGACTGTGTATAACAAATTTGACATAATTTCTTTTTTTTAAAAGATTAAAATCTTAATACCGCATAAATACTTAAAGCACTGTTCTTTGCATCGGGAAAAGTGTAGGTGTTTCCTTCAAAGTTTCTTTCCTTTCCTACATTTGCTACACCGTAATTATAGCGTGCACCAATACTTATAGGGGAAAACTCCAGTTCTACTCCGCCTGACAATCCGTAATCGAATTTTTTGAAGTCATCAGTATCCAAATTTTCTTCAAAATCGAAAAGTTCATTGTTTGTTTCATTCTTAACATTTGCATCTATCAGATAAGCTATGTAAGGACCTGCCTGAATACTGAAACTATTGGTTAAATTCACTCGCAGCAATACAGGAACTTCAATATAATTCAACCTGAATTTTGCTTTTCCTTCAACAAATGCATTATTATATTTTAATTCAGCTCCTTTTCCCGAAAAAAGTATCTCCGGCTGAATAGCAAGAAAATCAGTAAAAGAAAATACGGCTACAAGCCCTGCATTCAAACCGAATAAAACATTGTTATCATCTACATCTTCTGTATAAAGGTTCGTGAAATTCACACCTCCTTTGATTCCGAAACTTTTGTTTTCCTGTGAATTTGACAGAGCAAAGACAGATAAAAACAAGGCGGATAAAAATAATTTTTTCATAATGTTTAGTTTTTCAATTGTAATAGAAATATTACCAGACAAAGGTGGTTCTTATGCAAACCATTTGTGTTACAATATTTTAGAAGTTGTTATACTATTCACACCTTCATTTTTTGGTATGTCTTTTGAAAATTCTTCTAATTGTTTTTCAGAAAATCCAGATACTTTCTGTAATCTGCATTTTGATTTCCTTTTCTTCATAAGAAATAAACAAAGGGGTTTCCGTCAGGTTTTTATACAGTTCCGGACAGCTTTTTTGAATTATGTAATGTCAAATATCTCCTGCATCAATTTTGTTCTTTTATCATTCATAACCACTTTTTATTACCGTTAATATCATTTTAAATCATCCGTTGGGTTTTATGTAGTTGCTTTTGTGAGCAGGTATGATAACAGATTGTCCCGTTTCAAGCACCAATGATTCTCCGTCTATTACGATTTCCGCCTTTCCGTCAATAATCTGTGCATAGGTGTCAAAAGGAGATATTTTCTCCGTTAATCCTTCTCCGCTGTCAAAGGATGCTACACTGATATTGCCTGTAGATTTTTTCAGGATCGTTTTAATAACTACCGAGTTTGTAACATATTCTATAATTTCGATAG
>Ga0209075_1005143_pt1 | contig 10137 bp, 10 predicted proteins | sample Stecom2011_FD_187523 | JGI IMG/M metagenome (GOLD analysis project Ga0209075, IMG submission 187523) | Agricultural soil microbial communities from Utah to study Nitrogen management - Steer compost 2011 (SPAdes) (version 2) | ecosystem: Environmental > Terrestrial > Soil > Agricultural land...
CATAGCCGGGGAAACGATCTTCTACCTGTTCCAGAACCGCGACTGTGCGCTGCTCATCCAGTGCATCAGGCATATAACGGTCGGCGATTACACCGATTTGGCCTTGCAGTGTACCTGAGGCACCCATACCAAAACCGATCATCAGCACAATGCCCACAGAACCGGCCTTGGGGTAGCGCTCACTCATCAAGCCCACCAGCGTGGGGAAAAAGAAAGCCACACCAAAGGCAAAAATAGTGGCGGCGAACAGCAGCGGAACCAGACCTGTGGCAAACACCGAGAACAGAGTCAGACCCAGACCCGTCAAGATGGCCGACATAAACAGCATGCCTGTAGGTGCCAAGCGCTCAACGACCGGCGCGGCAAACAAACGCAGCACCGCCATCAGACCGGTAATCCAGGCAAAAACTAACAGACCCGGTACACCCGCGTTGTCGATAATGTCTGGAATCCAGCGCATGGGACCCAGCTCCATGGACAGGGTAATCATCTTGATGACGATTAGCGCCAGTACAATTGGATGCGTCAGGATGTAGCGCAGAATATCCCGCACCGGCACACCCGCTTCGGCGGTTTCGGTTTTGGGAAATTTCAGCGGCAGAATCATAAAGCCGTAGATAATAACCGGGATGTACATAATGGAGATCTGCGACGTCCAATGCCCCAGGTTCAAAGGCCCGATAACGCCGATTTTGCTCATTGCCAAACCCAGCAGCGAGCCCACCACCATACCGCCGGGAAAGAAGGCATGAAAGTGGTTAAGCTTGACGGTTCTCTGCTCGGGATAGAGCGCTGCCACCATCGGGTTACCTGCCGCTTCGATCAGGCCATTACCGATACCCAGACAAAAGGCCCCGATAAACAGCACCCAAAAACCCATGGGACCACCGGCAAAGAGGGCAGCCGACAGCAGGATAGTGACACCCAGCAAGTGACCAAAGAAAGCCCCTATCGCGGCGGCTCGCAGACCAATTTTTTCCAGAAAAGGCGCCACAAAGATCAGCGATGAGGCCATACCCCACAGCACTGCGCCGCCGATAATGCCTATGTTGGCATTGGTGAGAATAAATTCCGTTTTAAATTGCCCCAGAAGCCCACCCACCAAAGCAAATGAGAAGGCCGTGGGAAAGAGCGCCAGACAAGCGCCCGCAAACAAACGGGAACGGTGAATACCATTGGCATCCGATGTGGCTGTACTCATAGCAGATATTCCTCTGTTTTATTGTTAGTGACCCCGCCGTCGGGCGGCGGGGTGTCATGGCCTTCTATTACTGCCCCAAAGGTGTCCAGCGGCCCTCTTCCTCAGAAGAAGCTAACACCGCCGATACAAATTGCAATCCTTCAACGCCGGTGTCAATACCGGGTATCCAGCTTTCAATATCACACTGCTTACCGTGACGGCGCGCCTGTAACACCTCGGCCACATCTGAATACAGAGTTGCAAAGGCTTCAAGATAGCCTTCCGGGTGCCCTGAAGGCGTGCGAATACCTCGCACGGCAATATCGCTGTCGAGGTTGTCGTCGCGCCGGGTGAGTCGCTGATGATAACCGCCAAGGGGCGTAAACCATAGCTCATTGGGATTTTCCTGTGCCCAATCCAGACCCGCCTTGTCGCCATAAACACGGATACGCAGGCCGTTTTCACAGCCAGGCGCTACCTGACTGGTCCACAGCATCCCCTTGGCGCCCTTCTCAAACCGCAGCATGGCGTGGACATTATCGTCCACCGGCCGGCCGGGTACGAAAGCGGTCAAATCAGCGCTTACTGATTCCAATTTAAGGTCGGTGATAAACCGGGCCAATTGGAAAGCGTGTGTGCCAATATCGCCAAGACAACCGGCCTTGCCAGAACGCGCCGGATCGGTGCGCCAGGTGGCCTGCTTGTTGTCCGCTTCAGGTGCTTCGGTCAACCACTCCTGCGGGTACTCTACTTGAATCAGGCGGATATTACCCAGATCCCCACGGGCCACCATTTCGCGCGCCTGGCGCACTAATGGATAGGCACTGTAGTTATGGGTCAGGGCAAAGAAGCGATCTGATGCACGGGCAATTTTCTGCAGCTCCAGCGCCTCTTCCAGCGTGCGGGTGACGGGCTTGTCACAAATAACATGAATGCCTGCCTCCAGCGCCGCTTTGGCCACCGGAAAATGCATATGGTTGGGCGTGACAATTGCCACCGCTTCAATACCATCTTCGCGCTGGCTCTCGGCCTGGAACATCTCTTCGTAGGACGCGTAGGAGCGCGCAGGATCGAGCAGCAAATCCGCCGCCGAGGCTTTGGCATTTTCAGGGGTGGAGGACAAAGCGCCCGCCACCAGCTCGTACTTATCGTCAATACGTGCAGCGATGCGATGCACGGCACCAATAAAGGCACCGCGACCACCACCCACCATACCCAGACGGATTCTTGGTTCTGCCATTATTTGCCTCCCAAGCCGAGCAAGCGGCGGTTACTGGCTTCGTCCGCTTCGCCACCGGCAAAGTCATCAAAAGCTTTATCTGTGATGCGAATAATATGGTCAGAAACAAACTTCGCGCCCTCTTCGGCGCCCGCTTCGGGGTGCTTCATACAGCACTCCCACTCGATCACCGCCCAGCCATCAAAATTGTACTGAGTGAGCTTGGAGAAAATCTGTTTGAAATCCACCTGCCCATCGCCCAGCGAGCGGAAGCGACCAGCGCGCTCCACCCAGCCTTCGTAACCGCCATAGGTGCCCTGTTGGGCGGTGGGGTTAAACTCGGCATCTTTAACGTGGAACATCTTGATGCGCTCGTGATAGCGGTCGATAAACGCCAGATAATCCAGTTGCTGCAACACAAAGTGGCTGGGGTCGTAGAGAATATGACAGCGCGGGTGGTTGTCCACTTCTTTCAGGAAGCGCTCGAAAGTGGCGCCATCGTGCAGGTCTTCGCCGGGGTGCAATTCATAACACAGGTCAACACCCGCTTCATCGTAGGCATCCAGAATGGGACGCCAGCGCTTGGCCAGTTCAGCAAAGCCGGTCTCCACCAGACCTTTGGGACGCTGGGGCCAAGGGTAGAGGAAGGGCCACAAAAGGGCACCGGAGAAGGTCACACTAGCGGTCAGGCCGAAATTCTTACTGGCTTTGGCCGTCAGGTACAATTGATCGACTGCCCAAGCCTGTCGCTTATCGGGGTTGTTGTGCATCTCGGGCGGTGCAAAGCCATCGAACATCTCATCGTAAACCGGGTGAACCGCTACTAGCTGACCTTGCAGGTGAGTCGACAGTTCGGTCACCTCCAGGCCGTGCTTAGCCAGGGTGTCTTTCACTTGCTGGCAGTAATCCAGATCTTCAGCAGCTCGCTCCAGATCGAACAGACGCTTGTCCCAAGTAGGAATCTGTACACCTTTAAAACCCAGGCCACCGGCCCATTCGGCGATATTTTCCAGGGAATTGAACGGTGCCTCATCGCCCGCAAATTGGGCAAGAAACAAGGCGGGGCCTTTAATCATCTTCATGGTGATCCTCCGTTTAACCAACCACCGGTCGTTACGTCGGCAGTTGAGATTATGTAGTAGGGGCTGTTATTAGTGATCTGCCACTTTAAGCGCGTTTTATCGAGTTTGCCAAGGCTTGAAAACGCGACCGTTGCAGGAGTATATCAATCCGCCGTCAAAAACCTATCCTCCGTCACCACACTTGGCGGAAGTTGGCACTTCTTTACATTTTTCCGGCAGCAGGAAAACAGGTCAGTCAGCCCACGGCGACCGGGTTAAAAAGACCCGGTCAGCAGATAGGTGTCGCTATAAGAAGATGAAAGCCGGTCAATGCTACCGGGAAATGAGAAATGCGGGCAGCCGTGGCGCCACCCGCGACGCTTATCACTGCGCCTGCTGCACCAGCCGCTGTTTTTGTCGATTCCAGTCGCGCTCTTTTTCCGTTTCGCGCTTGTCGTGCAGTTGCTTGCCCTTACCCAAGGCGATTTCGATTTTTACCAGATGCGCCTTCCAGTACATGGCCGTGGCCACCACGGCATAGCCTTTCTGCTCTGCCGCCTGTTGCAAGCGACTGATCTCTCGATGCTTCAGCAACAGCTTGCGGGTGCGAATCGGGTCGGCAACAAAGTGTGTGGAGACGGTGGGCAGAGGCGTAATTTGCGCGCCCAAAAGCCAGGCTTCGCCATCTTTAAAGATCACATAGCTATCGGTGAGCTGCACCTTTCCGGCGCGCAGGCTTTTGACTTCCCAGCCCAGCAGAGCGATACCCGCCTCTATTCGATCCTCAAGGTGATAGTCGAACTTGGCGCGTTTGTTCAGGGCGATGGTGTTGCCCGCTGGTTTTCTTTTGGACTTACTCATGCATTGCCTTCTAGCCCTACTCACAAAGGGCGCCATTATACTGCGCCACTGCCAGCCTGTCTTGGTTCCCACTTATACTGGCACGACAATCCGGTTACAATCGACCCAATTCTCATAACCGCATGGAACTGAGTGCGTGATTCGAAGCAAGCAACATGTCATTTGGGGGCGTCGAAGCACCTTTATCCTCGCCGCTACGGGCTCTGCCGTGGGGCTGGGTAATATTTGGAAGTTTCCCTATATTGCCGGCGAAAACGGCGGCGGGGCTTTTGTACTGATGTACCTGCTGTGCATCTGTTTGGTGGGGCTACCGGTGATGATCGCCGAGACCATGCTCGGGCGACGGGGCCGCGCCAGCCCTATAACGGCCATGCAAAAGGTGGCGAGAGAGTCCGGCAACAACCGCGCTTGGTCCCTGATAGGATGGTCTGGCGTTATCGCCGCTTTTCTTATTCTTTCCTATTACAGTGTAATCGCGGGTTGGACACTGGAATACACGCGCCTGGCTTTACAGGGAAACTTTAATCAGCTTGATGGCAGCAGCTCGGCAGGTGTCTTTGATTCTCTCTTGGCCTCCAAGCACACGCTGGTAAAATGGCATACGGTGTTTTTGTGCCTCACCATGCTGGTCATCGCCTTAGGTGTCAAACGCGGCCTGGAAGCCACCGTGCGCACTATCATGCCACTGCTTTTTTTCCTGCTGTTGGTGCTGACAATTTATGCCGCCTATGTGGGCGATTTTAGTGCCGGCTTTGGTTTTTTATTCAGCTTTAAATTTGATCAGCTATCGCTGAGCGGATTGCAACTGGCTCTGGGACATGCTTTTTTCACCTTGAGTCTGGGCATGGGCGCGATTATGGCCTACGGCTCTTATATGCCCCATAAAACCTCTATCGCCAAAACTGTGCTTGCTGTGGGATTTCTGGATACGCTGGTCGCCCTGCTCGCCGGTCTGGCTATTTTTCCCATTGTTTTTGCCACCTCCGGTATAGCGCCGAGCGAAGGCCCCGGACTGATGTTTGTCAGCTTGCCGGTGGTGTTTGGAGCCATGCCTCTCGGCCATTTTTTTGGCGCTGTGTTTTTTATTCTGGTGTCCCTGGCGGCCTGGAGTTCGGCCATCTCGTTACTCGAACCCGTGGTGGCCTACCTTGTCGAGCGCTTCGCCTTTCACCGCCTCAGCGCCTCGCTGTTGATTGCCAGTTGTGCCTGGTTGCTGGGTCTTGGCACCGTGTTTTCGTTTAACGACTGGTCTCAGTTCAAGCCTATGCTGGGCATGACGATATTTGATTTTATCGACTTTATTACCGCCAGCGTTATGTTGCCGCTGGGGGGTTTAGCAATCGCAATTTATGTGGGCTGGTTTATGCGGCGGCGGCCGCTGCGCCTTGAATTACAGGCAGAATCATCCTCCTTCGTCGCCAACTGGCTGTGGCTGCTACGCTATGTATCGCCACTGTTGTTATTGGCAGTATTTGGTTTGGGTTTATACGGTAAGTTTGCGGGGCAGTAAGTGAGTACACGCATTGAGCGATCGGCACTAGTGCAATACAGTTGCGAACAAATGTTCGCCTTGGTTAACGACATTGAGGCCTACCCGGATTATATGGAAGGCTGTCAAAGTGCACAGATTCTCCAGCGCGGAGAGGGCTGGGTGGAAGCCCGCCTCACTTTGGGCCTGGTCGGTCAGCGTCAGAGTTTTGTGACCCGTAACCGACTCTACCCACCATCGCGTATGACGCTAGAGCTGGTGGAGGGACCTTTTAAGCACTTCGCCGGGCTCTGGCAGTTTACGCCGTTGGGCGAGCAGGGCTGCAAGCTGAGTTTACAGCTCGACTTTGCCTTGCAAAATCCTCTGCTAGCCATGCTTGCCGGTAAATTTTTTGAGAAGATGGCCGCCACTCAAGTCGACGCGGTAAGCCGCCGAGCACGCGAGATTTATTCCCCTGGAGACATTCATGGCTGATACTGAATTGATGACTGTTGAAGTCGCCTATGCCCTGCCCCAGCAACAAAAAATTATCGAATTATTGGTAGAACCCGGCACCACGGCTTATCAAGCGGCGGAGCAATCGGGTATCGACAAGATTTTTCCCGAGATTGATCTGCCCACCGCCAAGATGGGCATCTTCGGTCAGAGTCTTGGTACCAAGGGGTTAAAGCCAGCCCGCGAGCATCGTTTGCAAACGGGCGACCGGGTAGAAATTTATCGCCCGCTGATTGCCGACCCGAAAGAAGTGAGACGCCGGCGGGCAGAAAAGTCCAAGCGCGACGCCTGAGTTATTCCTTTTCACTACTCTGTACGGGGGCCGGGCGCTAGGATTCATTAGAGGGCACTGGGGTTTCCGGGTCATCGGTCTCTCTATCGCTTTGGCCCGGCAGGTTTTCACCCGTATAGTGAGTAAAAATATCCCCGTCAAAAAATGCTGTCAGTTTGCGCTGATAAAAACGTCCATCACCCATTTTCAAACTGTAGTAATACTCCCAGCGCTCATCTTTAAATAAATCGTCCGCTAAAGGTGTGCCCAGCACATAACGCACCTGACGGCGGTTCATGCCCGGCTGTAGTTGGTCTATCATTTCCGAGGTAATAATATGGCCCTGCTGGATATTAATTTTGTGAACCCCTGGGAATTGAAAGAATTGACAGCCCGCCAGAAAAAACAAGGAAACGGCGAGCGCGAGCAGGATAGGGCTTATTTTCATTACAGGGCTTCCACTTACTAAGTTGAAGGGCGATAATACCCGATCATCTTCCACACATAAACACTGATAAACAGGCAAGATCATGGCTGATGAGAACCAGGAGCTACGTAAAGCTGGATTAAAAGTCACTTTGCCTCGGGTGAAGATTCTCCAGATACTCGAATCGGCTGAGAATCACCACATGAGCGCCGAAGATGTGTACAAAGCACTGATAGACGCTGGAGACGATGTTGGCCTGGCCACGGTTTATCGCGTATTGACGCAATTTGAAACCGCCGGGCTGGTTATACGTCATAATTTTGATGGCGGCCACTCCGTGTTTGAACTCGAGCGCGGCGATCATCACGATCACATGGTCTGTGTGGACACAGGCGAGGTGATTGAGTTCCACCACGAAGAGATTGAACGCTTACAACACCTTATTGCCGAAGAGCATGGTTACGAACTGACCGACCACTCACTTGTACTTTACGTACGTCCGAAAAAGACCAATTCATAATCCAGCAGCAATCCAGCATCTACTCTGCCCGCCACAGCATTTTTCACCCTGCGGCGGCCAACATTTCGCGTGCATGCGCTAAAGATTGATCGGTGAGCGTATCGCCACCGAGCATACGCGCCAGCTCTTCGATTTTCCGCTCTCCCTGCAATTCCACCAGCGAAGTAGTTACTTGTTTGCGATTACCCGTTTTTTCCACATGCAGATGATGGTCACCGCAACTGGCCACCTGAGCCAGATGTGTAACACAAAGAATCTGTGCCTTTTGCGCCAGATTGCGTAACAGCGCTCCCACCCGACTCGCGGTTGCGCCGCCAATTCCCACATCTACCTCATCAAATACCAGACTGGGAATTGTCGAGTTATCCGCGGCAACCACATTAATCGCCAAGCTCACCCGCGACAGCTCACCGCCCGAAGCCACCTTGGACAGCGGCAAGGCCGGTTGGCCGGGGTTGGTGCTGATCAACAGCTCCACATCTTCCAACCCCGTGGCGGAAGGTTTATCGGCGCGCCCGGTAAGCGCCACCTCCAGGCGTGCATGTGGCATTGCCAGCTCGTTCAGATAATGATTCACGCGCTTGGCAAATTGTGGGCTGGCGGCGGTGCGCTTGTGCGACAAGCTACTGGCCAGTTTGCGGTAGGCCGCTTCGGCCTCGCGGCTGGCGGTTGCCAAGGCATCAAGTCTTTCATCACCGCCGTCCAGAGTCGCCATTTCTGCCGCCAATCCGGCGTGCAAACCGGGCAGCTCTTCAGGCCGCACCCGGTGCTTGCGGGCAATCTCGTAGATAGTCGACAACCGCTCTTCCACCCATTGCTGGCGCTGCGGGTCCTGCTCAAAATCCTCCAGATGACGGGTCAGTTCGCGGCCGGCCTCCTCCACTTGAATATGCGCATTGTTTAGCATTTCCTCTACGCTCACCAAGGCCTCGGGCCGCACTTCCAATTGGCGCAACAGGTGCAAGGCTTGCTGCAGGCGCGCTTGTAACCCCTGCTCTTCCTCTTCGCACAAGCTCAGTAACTGCTGGCTGGTGCGCAGAATATGCTCGGCTCCGTTCAGCTCACGCAGCTCTGCCTCCAGCGCTTCGGTCTCACCTTCTGCCAGCTCTAATTGATCCAGCTCCTCTACCTGATAGCGCAAAAGCTGGTAGCGAGCGCTGGCTTCCTCGGCATTGTCACGAAAATGCTGCCACTCCTGCTCGGCGATGTGCCAGTGCTGAAAGGCCTGTCGGGTTTGGTTGGCCACATTGACCGCACCAGCAAATTCATCCAATAAGCGTCGGTGATACTCGCGCACCAGTAGTGACTGATGTTCATGCTGGCTGTGAATATCCATCAGCATCTCACCTAAAACCCGCAATTGAGCAAGTGTAACCGGCTGGCCATTAATCATGGCTTTTGAGCGCCCCTCAGCGGTGAGCACTCGACGCAACAGACATTCATTCGGCTGCTCTTCCTGTAACAGCTCCTGCTCCTGCAACCACTGACGCGCTAGCGCCAAGGTGCTGACATCGAAATTGGCGGTAATATCGGCCCGGCTGGAGCCTGGCCGCACCCGGCTGGCCTCGGCGCGGTCACCCAGTGCCAGCCCCAGCGCATCGAGCAATATCGACTTGCCGGCCCCGGTTTCGCCGGTAATAACCGTCATTCCCGTTTTCACATCAAGGTCAAGCTCTTCTACCAGCGTAAAATTACGAATGGACAAATGTATTAGCATGGCAGCCTCGCGCGCTGAAAAAAAGAAGTCTGGTTATACATACAGGGAAAATGCCATAAGTCCTCCATTGTGTAAAGGGGGTTGAATCCTGCCGCGCCACCCCCATATCGGCGGAAAGATCTCAACACCCACACTTACTGCAACCGAAGGGCCTATTTGATGGAGAACAAGGTGAACGATCAAGACCCCACTCAACACCCCGAAGACACTGCAGAGGCGCAAGAACAGGCCAGTGAATCCCATGAGGAGACCACTCAGGACATAGATCCGGCCATTGCCGACCTGCAACAAGAGCTGGCCAACGCCCGCGAGCAAACCTTGCGCGCCCAGGCCGAATTACTGAATGTACGCCGACGCGCGGAACAGGATGTAGAGAAGGCGCACAAGTTTGGCCAGGAAAAGCTGCTGAGCGACTTGCTGCCGGTGGTGGACAACCTGGAGCGAGCCCTGGGGGCTATCGCCCCGGAAAACGCCGATCTCAAACCCTTTTCTGAAGGAATTGAACTGACTCTGAAGTCCTTCCTCGACACCTTGGAGCGCTATCAGGTGAAAGCAGTAGACCCTTACGGCGAGCCCTTTGACCCGCAGCTACATCAGGCCATGTCGCTGATCGACAACCCCGAGGTGGAGCCCAACACGGTGCTCGAAGTCTTCCAAAAAGGCTATACCTTGAACGGGCGGCTAATACGGCCTGCCATGGTGGTGGTATCCAGGAGTTAAATTAATAGGCTTTCAGGCTTGAAAAACCCTCGCCTGAGCCCATATCAGCACTAACGATTACAGGGTAAACCCGGTTTACCCCTTAACTCGTCGATTGAAGAGTCGTTACCCATGGGGACGATAGGCGACGAGCAACCTAATACCCAATTTCAGGAGACTTTTATTTATGGGCAAAAT
>Ga0209075_1005146_pt1 | contig 10134 bp, 8 predicted proteins | sample Stecom2011_FD_187523 | JGI IMG/M metagenome (GOLD analysis project Ga0209075, IMG submission 187523) | Agricultural soil microbial communities from Utah to study Nitrogen management - Steer compost 2011 (SPAdes) (version 2) | ecosystem: Environmental > Terrestrial > Soil > Agricultural land...
TTGTCGCTTTGTAAAAAAAAGCCTTATCTTTGCGGCTCAAATTAATTATATACCGTTGATATGTATTTGAATCAGGAAGTAAAAAAAGAAATCTTCGCAAAGTACGGAAAGTCTAATACTGATACTGGTTCCGCAGAGAGCCAGATTGCATTATTTTCCCACCGTATTTCGCATTTAACTGAGCACCTCAAGTTAAATAAGAAGGATTATAGCACGGAACACGCTTTGGTAAGAATGGTTGGTAAGCGTCGTCGCTTGCTCGATTACCTGAAGCACACCGAAATCAATCGCTACCGTGCGATTATTAAGGAACTGGGTCTGCGTAAGTAAGCAGCCCCCCTCTTTAAAAGGCAATTTCCCGTCGGGAAATTGCCTTTTTTTTTGACCAGGGGCCTGATGCTGTAACGAATAATCACTCAAACAGATATCTTCGTAAACAGATAATCCCTATCTTTGCCGCGATTAAAATGTAAAAAAATATGATTAAGCCAATTGAAAAAGTTATCGACCTTGGCGATGGAAGGTCGATTGTGATTGAGACCGGCAAGCTGGCCAAGCAGGCCGACGGCTCAGTCGTGGTACGTATGGGAAATACCTACCTGCTCGCAACAGTAGTATCCGCTCAAGATGCCAAACCCGGAACCGACTTCTTACCCCTGTCGGTCGAGTACAAAGAAAAATACGCCTCAATAGGCCGCTTTCCAGGAGGATTCCTGAAAAGGGAAGCCAGGCCATCTGATTACGAAATTCTTGTTTGCCGTTTGGTCGACAGAGCGCTCAGGCCTTTGTTTCCTGAGGACTACCATGCCGACACTTTCGTTACCATTAACCTGATTTCGGCCGACAAGGAAAGCACCCCCGATGCACTGGCGGGACTGGCTGCATCTGCTGCGCTGGCGGTTTCGGACATTCCGTTCAACGGCCCCATTTCCGAAGTGCGCGTAGCGCGCATCGATGGTCAGCTGGTGGTTAACCCTACTGTTTCTCAAATGAAAGAAGCAGATATGGACATTATTGTTGCGGCCTCCATGGACAACATCATGATGGTAGAAGGCGAAATGCAGGAAGCTTCAGAAGCCGAACTCCTGGAAGCCATGAAAGTGGCCCACGAAGCCATCAAAATTCAGTGTAAGGCCCAGATTGAACTGGCCGAAGCAGTGAAAAAAATCAAAAGGGAATACAACCACGAAGAAAACGACGAAGAACTTCGTGAAAAAGTATGGAAGGCCACCTACGACAAGGCCTATGCCGTAGCCAAAAAAGCCAATCCCAACAAGCACGAGCGCATTGCCGATTTTAAAGCGGTAGTGGATGAGTTCATTGCCGAAAACTACGCCGATACAGAGGCCGATGACATCCCCACCGATTTGATTAAGCGCTACTACCACGATGTAGAGAAGGAAGCCGTACGCGCCATGATGCTCGACAACAACATCCGTCTGGATGGTCGGAAAATGGACGAAATCCGCCCCATCTGGAGCGAGGTGGACTATCTGCCCGGCCCCCACGGTTCGGCAGTATTTACCCGTGGCGAAACCCAGTCGCTGACCACCGTTACCTTGGGCACAAAAATGGACGAGAAGCTGGTAGACGATGTACTCAACCGTACCACCGACCGCTTCCTGTTGCATTACAACTTCCCGCCCTTTTCTACCGGTGAGGCCCGCCCCTACCGCGGCACAGGACGTCGGGAGATTGGTCACGGAAACCTGGCTTTACGGGCACTTAAGCCCATGATGCCCGACGAAACCCCCTATGTGATTCGCGTAGTATCCGACATACTGGAATCCAACGGCTCTTCGTCTATGGCTACCGTTTGTGCCGGCACCCTGGCGCTGATGGATGCGGGTATCCAAATCAAACGCCCCGTTTCAGGTATTGCCATGGGACTGATTTCCGATGCCAAAACCGGCAAATACCTGATATTGTCAGACATCCTCGGCGATGAAGATCACCTGGGCGACATGGACTTTAAAGTTACCGGTACCGAAAAGGGTATTACCGCTACGCAAATGGACATCAAGGTGGATGGCCTGTCCTACGAAATCCTTGAAAAGGCCCTTAACCAGGCCCGGGAGGGACGTTTGCACATTTTGGGCAAAATCACGGAGACCCTCAGCGCACCCCGAGCCGAATTGAAACCGCATGCACCACGCATCGAGACCATTCGCATTCCTAAAGAAATGATTGGTGCCATCATCGGCCCCGGCGGAAAAATCATTCAGGAAATCCAGGCTACTACCGGCACCATCCTCACCGTTACCGAGGAAGGCCAGTACGGTATTGTTGACATCGCTGCCGACAACAAGGAAGCCATCGACAAGGCCATGGCCCGCGTAAATGCCATTGTAGCCATCCCCGAAGTGGGTAAGGTGTACACCGGCAAGGTGCGCTCCATTGTGCCCTTCGGCGCCTTTGTGGAAATTCTCCCCGGAAAAGACGGTCTGCTCCACATTTCAGAGATCGACTGGAAACGGGTAGAGAAAACCGAAGACGTATTGAAGGAAGGCGAAATGATTGATGTAAAACTCATCGACATCGATGCCAAGAGCGGAAAACTCAAGCTTTCACGAAAAGTGTTGCTTCCCAAGGAAGAGAAATAAGCAACATCAGCTACAAGCATCAGGGGGGCCGTCGTCAGCGACGGCCCCCTTTTTCTTTTGCAGGACGGTTCTACGCAAAAACAAGGCCCCAAAATTGCATATTCAGGAACAAATCCTGTAAATTCGTGTTTTAAACCTATTGAACCAAATATTCATCTTGTGTCGCACACTCCCAAATCCGTTCATCAGTGGCATATGCTGCTCGAAGAGCGCTTTCAGGGCGCGCCCCGTGAAGCCGCCCGTTTCTACGGCCTGGAAATCCTGCCACGCCTGCTGCACCGACTCGACAGCGAGTCGCCGAATTGCCGGGTCTGCGCCGGGCAGCTGAAACAAATCGACGAGATTACCGAAAGTGTGGCCCAAAGAATGCGCGATAAAGAAGCGCGGCTCGACGACTTTCAAAAGCTGCTGCAGCAAAGCGGCAAGCACTTGGAGCAGGCGCACCAGACGGTGCCCCGCGGATTGTGGCTGTCGCGCTTTACGGTGGGGGGACTGGCAGCAGGAGCCTTGCTGAGCGGCCTGTACGCCTGGCTGGTGCAACACCACGACATGGGGGGCCTGCTGCTGCTCGGGACCGTTATGGGACTGGCAGCGGGCTATGCTGCCGGAAAGTTCAAAGAAGCCCGCCTGCGTAAACAGAAGAAAATTTTTTAACACCCAACATAAACCAAACAAAAATGAAAGCGCTGCACTGGATGACGCTGACCCTCGGCTCGGCAGCTTTGCTGACCACAGCCTGTCGACAAAAACCCCAACAAATGACTTACCCCCAAACGGCAAAGGTGGATACCGTAGATGTGTACTTCGGCACAGAAGTGGCCGACCCTTATCGCTGGCTCGAGGACGATAATGCGCCCGAAACCAAAGCCTGGGTAGCCGCCCAGAACCAGGTCACCAACGAATGGTTCAGCCAAATCCCTTATCGTAAGGACATCGCCGACCGACTGGCCCAGGTATGGAACTACACCAGCCAGGGCAGTCCCGAACAAATCGGACAGCTCCAGTTCTATTTCCGCCACGACGGTCAGCAAAACCATGCGGTGTACTATGTAAAAGACCTCAGCACCAATGAGGAGCGGGTACTCATCGACCCCAACCTTTTCTCTGAAGACGGTACCACCTCCCTGGCCAGCGTAAACGTCTCACCCGACGGGCAATACGTCGCCTACTCCACCAGCAAAGGCGGATCCGACTGGCGCGAAGCCAGAATTCGTGAAGTAGCCAGCGGAAAGGACCTGGACGACCACCTGCAATGGATCAAGTTTTCGGGTTTCAACTGGGACAAGGAGGGTTTTTACTACGGCAGATATGCCGCCCCCAAAGCCGGCGACGAGCTCTCGGGCAGCAACCAAAACCAACAGCTGTACTACCACCGGCTCAACACCCCGCAGGAGGATGACCGACTGGTATATGCCGATCCAAAAAATCCGAAATACATGTTTTCCCTGGAACTGGATAAGGACTTTCGCTACGAATTCCTCTACACCTCCAGCTCGACCAACGGCAATACTTTTGCTTTCCGGCCACGCAACAGCAAGGGCGACTTTGTGGTGGCCGACCCCGACTTCAGCACCAACACCGTACTGGCGGGAGTGGTCGATGGAAAAATTTGGGTGTACACCAACTACGAAGCGCCCCGCTACCGCCTGATGGCCTTTGATCCGGCCCAACCTGAGCAGGAAAACTGGAGCGAAATCCTGCCCGAAAGCAAGGATGTGCTCAACGGCGTAAAACTCACCAAAGACTATCTGCTGGCCACCTACATGGTCGATGTCAGTTCCCGCTTACGGGTATTCGATAAAAAAGGCAGCTTTCTGAGCGAAGTGGAACTGCCGGGACTGGGTTCCGTGGGCGGCATTCAGCCCGTGAAGGACCAAAACCAATTCTACTTTACCTTCACCTCCTACACCACCCCCGCACAGGTGCTCTCGTACAACATCGAGAATGCCGAAATGCAGGAGGAGTTTGTGCCGCAGGTCGACTTCAATCCCGAAGACTACACCTTTAAAATGGTCTTTGTGGAAGCGCAGGACGGCGCGCAGGTGCCCCTGTCCATCGTCCACAAAAAAGGCCTGGAGCTGAACGGACAAAACCCCACCTTGCTCTATGGCTACGGCGGTTTTAACGTGGTGTATTCCCCGCGCTTTGACGTACGTCTGCTGCCCTGGCTCGAAAACGGGGGCATTTATGTAAATGCCCACATTCGTGGAGGAGGCGAATATGGAGAGGACTGGTACCGTGCCGGCACCCTGCTGAATAAGCAAAGGGTCTTCGACGATTTCATTCTGGCCGCAGAGCACCTCATTGAACAGAACTACACCCAAGCCGAAAAACTTGCGATTTATGGGGGATCCAACGGCGGACTCTTGGTTGGCGCCGTCGCCAACCAACGTCCCGAACTCTTCCAGGTCGCCCTTCCGGCAGTGGGCGTCATGGACATGCTCCGCTACCAGCACTTCACCATCGGTTGGGCCTGGGCCGGCGATTATGGACGCAGCGACGACAGTGAAGAGATGTTCCGCTACCTTTATGCCTATTCGCCCCTGCACAACATTCCCGAAGGCAGCACCTTCCCGGCCACGCTGGTGACCACCGCCGATCACGACGACCGCGTGGTGCCGGCCCATTCTTTCAAATATACAGCAGCCCTTCAGGAGAAGTACAAAGGGAGCAATCCGGTACTTATTCGCATCGAAACCAAGGCCGGACATGGCGCAGGCAAGCCCCTGTCGATGCAAATAGACGAAGTGGCCGACAGATGGGCCTTTGCCCTGTTTAATATGAAAGAGGTTTACAAAAAATAAAAAATGTACGATATTTGAGGAATCGGAGAAAAAAACCGGGAATGACGGTGAAAAAATGCGCTTTGATGCCGATAAACCCTATATTTGCAATTTAAGGAACAAGGGAACTTTTATTTTTTGAAAACATTATTATATTTGTGAGAGAGTTTTGAAATTGGTTCAAGAACAAATAATTAAGCTAACATTATGAAAAGAACAAGGATTCAATTTTTTGCTATTCTGGCTCTTGCCGCTGTTATGTCCAGCTGTGCAAGTCTCGAGAAGATGAGAAAAAATGCCGGTGATATCAACTACTCCGTGACCCCCGAGGTGCTTGAAGCCCACGGCGGCAAAGTAGATGTTGCCATGAACGTACGTATCCCTGCCGGATACATGGACAGTAAGGCCACGCTGACAGCTACTCCTGTATTGGTTTATGAGGGCGGCGAAACAGCCTACCCCAGCAAGACCATCCAGGGCGAAAAAGCAGATGGCAACAACCAGGTGATCACCAAGTCATCGGGAGGCCAGATTACTTACAATGAGTCGGTACCCTACAACGAGAACATGCGTGTGGCCGACCTGGAAGTACGCATTACTGCCAGCAAAGGAGCCAACTCACTCGACTTTGAGCCCATCAAAGTGGCTGAGGGTGTAATCTCAACCTCTGCCAATGTAGCTGCGCAAGGCATTCAGCCCACCGTTGGTGCCGACCAGTTCCAGCGCATTATCCCCATTTCAAGAACTGCAGAAATCCTCTTCCTGATTCAGCAGGCCAATGTTCGCAACACCGAACTGACCAAAGCTGAAGTGAAGGCTTTGAACGATTTCATCGCAGAAGTGAAAGCAGCTGAAAACAAAGAATTCAAAGGCGTTGACATCAGTGCCTACGCTTCTCCCGACGGCCCTGTTGATTTGAACACCCGTTTGGCTTCTCAGCGTGAGACTGCAGCCAAAAATGCTTTGAACCGTCAGCTGACCCGTTCGAAAGTAGAAGAAGCTAAGAGTGCTGATTTCTTCAACCTCAAGAATACTCCCGAAGACTGGGAAGGATTCAAAGCTTTGATGGAGAAAAGCAACATCCAGGACAAAGAATTGATTCTGCGTGTACTTTCTATGCATTCTGATCCTGAAGTACGTGAGCGTGAGATCAAGAATATGGCCAATACTTACAAAGTAATCGCCGACGATATTCTTCCTCAACTGCGTCGTTCAAAAATGAGCATCAACGTAGAAGAAATTGGTAAATCTGACGAAGAAATTTCTGATTTGGCTGCCAACAATGCTTCTGAACTCAACGCTGAAGAATTGCTTTACGCTGCGACCCTTACCGATGATGTGGACGAGCAATTGGCCATCTACAAGAAAGCTGCTGCTCAATTCTCTGACGACTGGAGAGCCCACAACAATGTAGGTCTGGCCCTTTACAAGAAAGACGACCTGGCCGGTGCCAAAGGTGCTTTCGAAAAAGCCAACAGCATCAAAGCCAACCAGCCTGAGGTTATGAACAACCTGGGTGCCGTTGCTCTGCGCGAAGGCGATTTGGCTGCTGCCGAAGAGTATTTCGGAGCTGCTGCAGGTGCCGGTGCTGAGCTGGACAACAACCTGGGTGTATTGGCCATCAAAAAAGGTGAGTACGACGAAGCCGTTCGTTACTTCGGTAACAGCGTAAGCTGCAACGCTGCTTTGGCTAAAATTTTGGCCGGAAACTACGACGCTGCACTGTCTACCCTTAACGCCAACACCATGGAAGTAGGTCAAAAGTACTATCTGAAAGCAATTGTAGGTGTACGCACCAACGACTCAGACATGATGTTCAGCAACCTGCGCAAAGCCGTAGAGTTGGACAGCAACCTGAAGTCTCGCATTGCTAGCGATATGGAATTTGCCCGTTACTTCGAAGATGCCACTTTCAAAGGCATCGTTCAATAAGTAAAGGTTTACAATACAAAAAAGGCTGTCGGATGCGACAGCCTTTTTTTGTATCTTTAGGTCTCACTGATAAAACAAAAAACTATGACAAAGACTAAGAAAATTGCCGTAGTATTATCCGGTTGCGGCGTTTACGACGGGGCCGAAATTCACGAAGCCGTTTGCAGTATGCTGGCCATCGCAGAGGCAGGTGCCGAATACGACTTGTATGCCCCCGACATAGACCAGCACCATGTGATCAACCACCTCAACGGCAGCGAAATGCCCGAAAAACGTAATGTGTTGGTGGAAGCAGCCCGCATAGCCCGGGGCAACATCAAAGCCTTGTCGCAGCTACAAGTCGAACAGGCAGACGCACTGCTTTTGCCCGGCGGGTTTGGCGCAGCCAAAAACCTGTCGTCCTTTGCCTTTGACGGAGCCGACTGCAAGATTGAGCCCCAAACAGAACGCGTTGTTCGCAGCTTTCACCAGGCAGGAAAGCCCATTGCCGCCCTTTGCATAGCGCCGGTTGTTATTGCCAAAATTTTAGGTGATGTTGAAGTTACCATTGGCAGCGACAAAGCTACCGCAGCAGCCATCGAAACCATGGGCGGCCAACATACCACCACCGGTCACGGCCAAGTGGTTACCGACACCAAAAATAAGTTGATTACCACTCCCTGCTACATGCTCGACGCCACCCTCCCCCAGATTGCCACAGGGGCCCGCGCCGCAGTCACTGCCCTCCTGAATCTTATTCCTTAAGCCCGGGGGCGGCGTGCCTAGAGCGCACCATTATCAATCATCGTGATGATGTGCTCCACCATCCTGTCCTCCTCTTCGGCATCGTACTCCGATTTGAGGTTGGCACCAAAGATGCGGGCGATGCCCTGCCAGAAGAAGGCAGGCACGCCCCCTTTGTAATCTCGTATCAAATTATAACTCGAAGCGCCGGTCTCCCGATCGATGAGCTTAATCAACAAACGCCCCTGTGAAAAGGTCAGCTTACGTAAGGGCGCTTCAAACTCAGCGAACAATTCCTGCTCGGCTTCCTTCAAATAGGCCTTGCGCTGCTTCTCGGTTTTCAGCAGACTCATTTCGTAGTTGTACACCTCCAACCGTTCTGCAGCCAGGCGGGCATAGGGCAAGGTGACTTTTATATTGCGCACCAGGCGATGGTATTGATTGTACTCCCTTCGGTTTTTAAACTCCCAGGGCTTCATTACCACCACTTCACCCAGCAGTACATGCGGAATGGTGTCGCCATCCACCACTTTGGCTTTCGTATACAATTCCTTCCGCTGCCGGGTCAATTCCTCAGCGCGACTTTGTGCCACCATACCCTCCCCCAAAAAAAGGAGGGCCCACACAACAAAAGCTATTTCTGCGAATCTCCTCATCAGCGCGTTCAATTAAAGGCCGGAGTTCCGGCCTTTAACTTTATGCAAAAACCGTTCCCTTTGCACAAAAAGCTCACCCACAAAGACCTAGCCAACCAACTGCTTGACCAAATCGGCCGCTTCCTGCAAAGTAATGGCAGAGTATACCTTCAAACCGGAACCATCGATTACGGCTTTGCCTTCCTCGGCATTGGTTCCCTGCAAGCGTACGATGATGGGCACCTTAATGTTGCCCAGTTTTTTATAAGCCTCTACCACCCCGGAGGCCACACGATCACAACGTACAATGCCGCCAAAGATATTGATCAATACGGCCTTCACACGCGGGTCGTCCAGAATGATTTTGAGCCCGGCTTCCACGGTTTGTGCATTGGCGCCGCCACCCACATCCAAAAAATTGGCCGGCTCACCACCGGACAACTTGATGATGTCCATCGTAGCCATGGCCAAGCCGGCACCATTAACCATACAACCCACATTGCCGTCGAGCTTCACAAAATTCAGATTGTGCTTACCCGCCTCAATTTCTGACGGCTCCTCCTCCGACAAGTCCCGCATTTGTTCAATAAGGGAATGCCTGAACAAGGCGCTGTCGTCGATATTCACTTTGGCATCCACAGCCAGGATTTTATCGTCGGTGGTTTTTAAAACCGGATTGATTTCAAAAAGGGAGGCATCCACGGCCACAAATGAAGCATACAAACGCTCCACAAAATGCGCCATTTCACGCGCCACCTTACCACTCAAGCCCAGGTTACGGGCAATTCTTTGTCCCTGAAAGGGCAAAACACCAAACGAGGGATCAATCTCCTCCTTAAATATCTTTTCAGGTCGCTGCGCTGCCACCTCCTCAATATCAACACCTCCTTCGGGCGAGTACATGACCACATTTCGGCCACTTTGACGGTTCAGCAAAATACTCATATAGTACTCCTGCTTTTCGGTGGGACCCGGATAATAAACATCCTGAGCCACCAGAACCTTGCTCACCTTCTTGCCTTCGGGACCGGTTTGCGGGGTGACGAGTTGCATGCCCAGCATCTTCTCTGTAATGGCACGTACCTCATCCAGACTCTTGGCCAGCTTTACACCTCCCCCTTTACCGCGACCTCCGGCATGAATTTGCGCTTTTATCACCCACCAATTGGTGCCCGTTTCGGCCAGCAAGGCCTCTGCAGCCGCCACCGCTTCATCCGGGGTAGCCGCCACCTGTCCCTCCTGAATGTTAACACCGTTCTCTTTCAAAATGGCTTTCGCCTGATACTCATGAATATTCATAGACCTACTGATTTAAGGGATGGAGAACCAAAAGATACTAAAATAAGTCCCCCGTTAAACAAATTATCTTTCTATTTTTGCACTTCAATACAATTTTATGCGAAAACTAAGGATTACTGAATTAAACAGATTAACGCCCGAAGAGTTTAAAGCGGCCCC
>Ga0209075_1005147_pt1 | contig 10133 bp, 4 predicted proteins | sample Stecom2011_FD_187523 | JGI IMG/M metagenome (GOLD analysis project Ga0209075, IMG submission 187523) | Agricultural soil microbial communities from Utah to study Nitrogen management - Steer compost 2011 (SPAdes) (version 2) | ecosystem: Environmental > Terrestrial > Soil > Agricultural land...
CTTCCCCTTCGCCAATCACCCTCCCTTAAAGAGTGAAACCATAGCTTGCTTTAATAATAATCTAATCCGTCGAAATCTTCACTTACGTCGCGTCCGGCCAGGCCATCGACAAAGTACTTATAGGCAGGCTTCCGTCCGTAATTCTTGTCCCACAAAGTAGGCGCATCGTCTTCCAGCCAATAACCTTTGCCATCGGGGTCCTGAATGCCCCAAACGGTAATGCCGTATTGTTGTTCGGCAGGAACCAACTCCAGGTACTTTTCAACAATGTACTGGTACATCTCGGCCTGTTGCAGCAATTGCTCCAACGAGGGTGTGGTAGTACCCACCTGCACATCCAGTTCCGACACCTTCACCAGCAGACCGGTTGCGGCCAACTTGCTAAACATCTCAGCGATGTTCTCCTTGGAGGTGGAAAGGCTCACGTGCATTTGTGTGCCCAATCCGTCGATGGGAGCACCCTTCGCGATTTGATCCTGGGCGTAAGCGATAAAACCATCTACTTTGGCAGGATTCTCCAAATTGTAATCGTTCATAAACAGAAGCTGATCGTCGCCACCGTGCTCACGAGCCAACTGGAAAGCTTTAAGAGCCAAATCCTCACCCAGGTACTTCACCCAGTAAAACTCATCGTCGGCCGGCTCAGCCACGTTGCCATCGCGCAAAGTGCCGTTTTCCTTCATGGGCTCGTTCAAAACGTCCCAGGCTTTAACGTCGCCTTTGTAATGCGTCATCATGGCGGTGATCCAGCTTTCCATAGCTTCCCCAATAAGCTGGGTCTTTTCCTCATCGGTTTTCTCAATAATGGTGGCACTCTTCAGCGCGGGCGCACCTGCCGGGGCCTCTACCGGACTTACCACCACATTATCGATGTAATAGACTCCGGAAACGGCACCCAAATCAAAATTCAGCCCTTCAATGGCGCCATCCGAAGTAATGGTCCACTCGATAAGCTGCCAGGTACTGTTGGTCGTTTGGTCGCCCTGATACCTTGCGGTTCCTGTAGTTGAACAACGTACACTTCCGGGCGCCTCCGAACGAATGTAATAGGACACTTTATAATCGCCTTCAGGAAGCACCTCGGTAAAATCGGTGTGGATTTGCACCTGCCACTGGCTGCCTGGATCGTTGAGCTCGTGCTCTACGCGCATGGCCCCTTCGCCCTGGAAGGCGTCGCTGCCGGTGGCATGGGTGGGCTGCCCGTCCGGACCGTTGTATTTACTCCAACCCTCAAGGCCCGACTCAAAATCGCCATTGGCTACCATGTTGACCACCGTTGGCTCGGCATCCAGGTCAATTACACTCAGATTATCGATGTCGATGTAGTAAGTCACCCCGGGTAGTTTTCCAAGGTCAAAGGAAAGGAGAAAGGCATCGGAGCCTTCTGCCATTTCGGTAATATTGAACTGCACCTGTTGCCAGGCGGCCGAAGTGGTGAAGGACTCGGTGCCCGAGCCGCTTCCTGTCCAATCGATCCAGGGATACTCATTAACATTACCAGGTAAAGAAATGCGGCCTTGACCGGCATCATCACTTCGGATAAAAAAGGTGACCTGGTAGGTGTGCCCTGCAACAAAAGGAATTTCAGGACTCTTCAACTGAAGATCCCAGTAATTGGCAGAAGTGGCACTGGCCACCAACTTCACAGCATTGCTTCCGGTACCCATACCGGCACCTTCTTCAACAGTAATGCCCTCTCCGGGATTGGCTCTGTTCCACCCGGTAAAGCTGCCGTCTTCCAGACCCGACACGTCGAGCAAATTACTGCCGGCGGGACCGGGAATAATTTCCGGGGCCAAAAGACTGTTCAAATAACTGGCATTTTGATTGGTGTGCCATACCAGGGTGTGGCCATAAACATGAAGGCCATTTTCCTTAGCCTTGGCCACCAGTGCGTCAACCGTTTCAAAGTTGATTTCGCCACGACCGTTCACCATGGCGCCGTGCTTCATGTCGTAACCAATAACGATTTCCCGAAAATTGTCGTTCACAATGCTGTCGTACTTACCCGCTTCCATGTAGCTGGCCAAATCCACCCCAACCCCCAAATTCAAATCGGTATAGGCCAGGAGGTCATCGTACCTGGCAATTTTCTCGGCCAGACTCAGCGGAATTTCGGCAGGTGTAATCTCTGTTGCCGGATCGCGCTCTACCCATTCCATCTTGGAATCGTCGCAGGCGGTGGCCATTAAAAAGGCCAGGGCCGCCAGAGGCAATATGCTTTTATATTTCATATGTTTCATTTTACTTGTCTGATAAAAAACTTACTCAGCTTCTTCTTCATCCGGAAAATCGGAATACTCCGGCTGCTCGAGGGGCACTACGCGCCAGTTGTCGGTATAAACGTTCAGCGTGAAGGCCGATCCGGCAAATTCCGTTTCAGCATCCGCATCGTTTCCGGTAAGCTGACCCAGGTTGAAATCGGAGTTTTCGAAATAAATACCGAAGTTTTTGTAGGTAGCTCCTTCCCTTGCGGCCAATACATCCTCGAAGGTAAACTCCTCCCCCTCCTCAGGTTCAGAGAAACCATAGAAATCACTGAAAGGAACGGTTACCGTTACCCAGCCTTCGGTCTCAAAGGGAACTACCTCTTTGTTGTCGATCCAGGGCACATAGTTGTAGGTATATCCTGCCCATTCGCCTCCGTTGTAGTTGTTCATCAAAAGGAGTTTGAGGAAACCGGTTCCGGACCAGGGCTGGGGCACATACACATCGAACTGAAAGGCCACCTGGTTTACAGGCGTCGTGGCCGGGATGTGGGGAGTCAACTGACCCCGCCAATCGTCCACATCATTACCGGCGGTCCACACCTCCGAGCGACGGTTGGCTACATTAAAGGACTCAACGCGGGCGGGACGATGGGCTACATAATTGCCTTGCGACCGGGTGCCTTCACCAACTACAGCTGATTCCAGGTCCTCGTCGTTTATCATGCTGCCGGTCTCGCTCCAACCCCAAAAGCCTTGCTGACCCAAACCGTCAAAATCGAGAATGACACCCTCTTTGAAGTTGAAGTAGGCGGGAGAATAAGCACCACCGTTGGCCCCGAAGGCAAACAAAGCGCCACTCTCTGTTAGTCCCGAAGGAACTACCACTGTAAAGAACTCACCATCCTCATCGGAAACAATATCGCCACCGGTCACTTCGATATTTCCGGGAAAAACCACGCGCTCGATTTCCTTTAAACCCGATCCATAAACCGTGATGACCTCACCGGCCTGGGGCATGGTGTGCGAAATACTGCTAATACGGGGTGCTGCCTCTCTGATTTCAATGTCCAGCGTCTTTTCAATGCCACCCGACTTTACCAGACGAATGGTATTACGCACTTCCTCGGCAGCCTCGGTGGTAGGTGTATCTCCACTAAGCTGAAGCAATACATTTTGATCCGATACATATACCGGATTAAAATAAGTCTTGTGTCCATTGACAAAAACCTGACGAAGTCCGGTAAAACCGGAGCCGGTAATACGGATAACCTGTCCCAAACGCACAAACTCAACGTTACGACTGGGAACGGCAGACGCCGGATCCTGAAGGTAAACCCCTGTTATGGTAATGGGGGCTTCCAAATTGGGATCGTCGTCGTCGTCGCATGCGGTGAAAAATGCCCCGGAAAGCAAAGCACCGAGCAACAACCACATATTTATTTTCATTTTCATATACATATCTTTTAGTAATTAAACCAATGACTACACGCCCTTACTCAAAAAGGTTGATGCGTTCCTCATTAAACACATAAGGAACAGGGTCCTGACGCAAAAGAGGGTTTTGAACCAACTCCCCTTCGGGGTAGGGCAACAACAACATGCTCTCTGTAGCGGTGGCCACTTGTTGTGCCGTATTGGCGTCTCCGGCAACGTACTGGCCATTTTCAAACTCATACTGAACAGCACGCTCCTGATTGTTCAGGTAGTTGATGACTTCCTGCTGCTTGTAATAAGCACGACGCACCAAATCGTACCAGTACTGACCTTCCATAGCCAGCTCTACACGACGTTCGTAATGCAAATCGCTGTAAGAAATCTCGGATTTGGTAGGCATGCCGGCGCGGGTGCGCACTTTGTTAAAATATTCAAGAGCTACCGCATCGCTGGTACTGGCACTGTTGCCCAGTATGGCTTCGGCCAGGTTCAAATACACCTCAGCCAAACGCAGCATCTTGGTGGTGGCACCGGAATTCATGCGTTGTACCACGCCGTCGGTATCTTTGGAAGAACCCACCACCCCTTTCTTTACGTTGCAACGATCGGTTTCCTCATAGGTGTAGCCACCGTCTTCTTTGCGCAACTCGGGATAAAAGGCCCCATTGGTTGCAAAAGTGGCGTGCAAACGCTCCTGATCGGCAGCTTCGTAGGTACGGATAACGTCCCAGGAAGCATAGGTATAGTAACCCCACGCTGCGTCGTCGCCGGTAATCTCTGAATTCCAGGCAAAATAAGCCTGCTGGGTATTGGTGATCCCGTACTCGGTGGAACCACCCACCCAATTCAGCGTAAATAAGTGCTCCGGATCGTTGTTTCCTTCCAGGGTAAACAAGGCGGCATAGTCTTCATTCAATTCCAGTCCACTCTCCTCTGCCACTTTGAGGGCGGCTTTTTTGGCCAACTCCAAATATTCGGCGCTGCGGGTACCGCTGTTGGGGTCGCTGTTGCCATGCAGTCCGGCATAGGAAAGGTAAACACGGGACAACATGCCATAAGCGCTCCAACTGGTTAAACGACCACTTTGGCCGGTGGTCTCAGGAAGGTGTTTGGCGGCAAACTCCAAATCGCGGATGGCAAACTCAAACACATCGTTGCGTGGATTGGTGGGCACAATGGGATTGTTGACCATAGCGGCGTTGTCTTCGATCAGGATGACATCGCCCCAAAGAGAAGCCAGGTACCAATAAGCCACTCCTCGCATAAAGCGCGCTTCGGCAATGGCGAGATTCTTTTGGTCCTCAGTTACATTTACGGCAAAATTACGAATGTTGTTGATGGTGTTGTTCGACTGGCCCACAACATTGTAAAAAGCTGCCCAGGCCGACACCATGGGTCCGGTCAGCGATGTCTCCGTAAAGTTGGTAAAGGGATAGATGTAATCCGAATAGGGTGCAAACAGATTATTGCCCCTTCCGTCGCCCAGAGCGTAGTAAAACTTATCGTTAAAGTCGAACCACACCTTACTGTACAGGGGAGCAGTAGCTGCCTGTAACTCTGCATTGTTCTGGAAATAATTCTCCAGCGTAATCTGATCATTTGGGGTGCTGTCCAAAAAATCGTCGTTGCATCCGCTTATCCCTATAGCCAAAACCAGGGACAGGCCGAGTGCTTTTATATAATTGTTCCTCTTCATATAGCTTACATTTAATGATTAGAAGGTGAGGTTAAGTCCCAAAGTATAAATGCGTGGTGAAGGATAACGGGCATTGTCCACTCCGCTTAACAGGGCATTCTGCTGATGAGCACCCACCTCCGGGTCGTAACCCGAATACTTGGTCCAGGTATACACATTCTGAAGATTGGCATAAATCTTTGCGTTTTCCATACCTATTTGCTCCACCCAACGACGAGGCAGGTTGTAGCCCAAAGAGATGTTTTGTATGCGCAAGTAAGAGCCATCCTCTACATAGCGATTGCTCATACGATTGTTGGCATTGGATGAAGAAGCCGAAAGACGATACATATCGTCGGCACCGCCAACTACTTCTAAATTACGGTAGTCGTTCTCCGGGCCATTGGCATCGACAACACCAAGGCGTGCATAATCCCGTGCGCTAACCAACAGGTTGTGGTTCTCTCTGGGATTTTCGAGCCAGCGGCGCTGATAGTTAATCACGTCGTTACCGAAGGAACCGCCGAGCTGTACCGACAAATCAAAGCCTTTGTAGGCAAAGCTGTTGCCAATACCAAAAGTAAACTTAGGCTCGGGATTGCCAATAAAGGTCCGGTCGCTGTCGTTGATGACGCCATCGCCGTTAACGTCCTCAAAAATATAGTCGCCGATCCATACGCCCGACTCGGCAATACCAATTCCTTCGGGACGGGCCACCTCTTTAACCTGGCCGTTGGCGTCCTTATAATAGAAATCGGTTCCCTTATTAAAGCGACCAATCACTTTATAGCCATAGAACTGACCGATGGGCTTGCCCACAACGGTGCGGGTTACCGGGGTTACTTCCGAACCTTCCTGCACCGTTACATCGAGGGTACTGGTTTCGGTATCCAGCTCCACCACCTTGTTGCGGTTGAGAGAGAACACCAGATTGCTCCGCCATTGGAAACCACCACGGTCCACGTTTACAGTGTTCAAAGTCAGCTCGATACCCTTATTCTCCAAAGAACCTACATTGGCCCAGGGTGGAGTAGTAGCACCTTGTCCCTGCGAACCCATATAGGCCGGCAAGGGAAGACGCAACAACAGGTTGTCGGTCTTCTTGTGATAAACATCTGCAATAAATTCTACACGATTCTGAAACAGGCTGACGTCCAGACCAAGGTTGCTGCTTTGGGTGGTTTCCCATTGCAGAGCCGGGTTGGCGGTATTGCCGGCCAACTGACCGGTACCCCATACGGTGGTCACGGAAGACATGACCGAGGTATAAGCATAGCTGGGAACGTTTTGGTTACCTACTTTACCCCAACCGGCACGCAAACGCAGGTTGCTGACGATCAGATTATCGCGCAGAAAGGACTCGTTCGAAATTCTCCAGGCTACTGCCGCTGAGGGGAACCAACCCCAACGGTTGTCCTCCGAAAAGTTGGAAGAACCGTCGTGACGCAGGGTGGTCGTCAGCATATAACGATCGTCGTAAGAATAAAATATACGTCCAAAATAAGACATCATGGCGTGTTGCCCACTGTTTCCATTGGCTTGGGAAGTAGTACCGTCACCGGCATTCAAATCGTGGGCGGCATTGTTAAGAAAACCAGAGCGGTAACCGTACAAGTACTCCCATTGCGATTCCTGCATCTCCTGACCCAGCATGGCGTTAACGCTGTGCACCTCGTTAAGGGTACGGGTGTAATTCAGAACGTTGTTCCAGGACCAATACTTGCTGTAGGTCTTTACCCGCTCGGATTGAATAACGTCGTTACTCAAGGCGCCAAAGCGGTACGAGGGGGTAAAGCGGTACTCGTTGTTCATATTAAAATCACTCGAGAGTTCCGTCTTCAGGGTCAGACCTTTAAGCAGGGTTGCTTCCAAAAAGATGCCACTGCGAATGCCCAGTCGCTCTCTGTCGTTCTCACGAATGCTGGCCAAACCAACCGGGTTGGTTTGCACGTACATGTTGTCGTCGGGACCGTCAAAAGTACCCTCTGCATTCCGAACCGACACGTTGGGGGTTTGCTTCATGGCTGTTTTGATCATGGTATCGTTGTTGGCGTTATCGCTGCCAATAGACAATACCTGATTGGTGTTACTCAAGGAAAAGTTAACACCGGCTTTTAACCAGTCTTTGACCTGACTGTCGAAATTTCCACGAAGGGTAATACGCTCAAACCCGGAACCGATGGCAATACCTTCCTGGTCGAGATAACCCAATCCGAGGGCGTAGGTTGATTTTTCACTACCTCCGGAAACCGAAAGGTTGTGGCTCTGCATGAAGGCACGCTGATAAAGGGCGTCCTGCCAATCGGTTCCCTTTCCTAAAATGGAGGGATCAATGAAAAAAGAATCGTCGTTGACGATGTTGGCTTCGGCTCTTTCATTTTTGTGCTCGGCATACTGACGCAAATCCATCAGATCGAGACGGGTAGGAATCTCCTGGTAACCCATGTAACCGTCATAGGTCACCCGGGCCATCCCTTTCTCTCCCCGCTTGGTGGTAATAAGAATCACTCCGTTGGCACCACGCGAACCGTAAATGGCCGTTGCAGAGGCATCCTTCAATACGTCCATGGTAAGAATGTCGGAGGGGTTAATGGAAGCCAGGGGGTTGTTGGAGGAGGAGCCGCTGTTGCCATCGATGACCACACCATCTATAACAAAGATGGGTTCATTGGTAGCATTGATGGAGTTGACGCCCCGAATCCGGATGGAGGAACTGGAGCCAGGAGCTCCGGAGTTCTGCTGCACCTGTACCCCGGCAGCACGGCCCTGCAACACCTGATCGATGGAGGTGGGTACCGATTTTTCAATGGCATCACTGGATACAGAAACCATAGAACCGGTCACATCGGTCCTGCGCATGGATCCATAACCCACTACAACCACTTCGTCCAGGGACATAAAAGACTCTCGCAGCACAACATTGATGGTGCTGCGGTTGTCCACCGAGACCTTCTGGGATTCAAAACCCAGGAAGTTAAAAACCAAAACACTGGTACCAGGAGCATTCAGGCTATAATTGCCATCAATATCGGTGATTACTCCTGTAGAGGTACCCTCAATAAGGATACTCACGCCCGGAAGGGGGCCGCCCTGCTGATCCATTACGCTTCCGGAAACCGTAAGGTCCTGCGAAAAAGCGGAAAATGGAACGGTCAGCAGTAACAAAAAGGCAAGTACGATGCCTTTGCTGAACACATTAGTTTTTCTCATAAATACAATAATTTGGTAAAGCGATAAATGTGATTGGGGTCAATCACCAATTAAGTCAAATTAACAGAATTTGGTCTGTGCTGTTCTGCCTACATCAATAAAAAAAAATTTAAGTCCAACAATTACATTTCAACGGAGAGACCGCTTTCAGTCCTTTCCTACAATTTAAACCTTCAGGGAGTGAATAATACAATTTCACATTTGAATGTTAAAATTGATTAATACAAATGTAAGTGTAGTGCCCCTAAGAAAGGGGTAAAAAAATGTGAATTAAGGGGAAATTTATATCTAATCTACAAGCCACACTGCCGGGGCTTTCCGGCAATACGCTGCGTTACAAACACTTACAAAAACAGTCTTTAACTGTGGTGCTGCTTGAGGTAGTCGGTGGGCTTCACGCCCATCTCTTTGGTGAAGCACTTACTGAAGTATTTGGGATCGGAAAAGCCGACCATAAAACCGACCTCGGAGACGGACAATTTATCCTGGCGGAAAATTTGGGCCGCTTTTTTGATGCGCATGGAACGGATGAACTCTACCAGGGAAAGACCGGTGAGACCTTTCACCTTTTTCAGGATGATGGAGTGACTCATGTGCATTTCGTCGATGAGGAAGGACACGTCGAAGGTGGGATCGGACAGCTTCTGCTCGGTAATTTCCATAAGCCGTTTCAAAAAGCGCTCGTCCATTGGCGTAATGGCCTCCTCGGTGGGTTCGAGCACCATTTGTTTGCTGAAGCGCTGCTTAAAGGCCTCACGCGATTGCAATACGGAAGCCACCTGGGCTTCCAACACATGAATGTTGAAGGGCTTGGTCAGATAAGAGTCGGCACCGGATTCGAAACCTTCGACCATGTGCTCATCATCGGTGCGGGCCGTGAGCATCACCACGGGAATGTGACAGGTCTCCTTACTGGTTTTCAGTGCACGTGTCACCTCTATTCCGCTCATCCCCGGCAACATCACATCACAAATAACCAGATCGGGCATCAGTCCCGCCAGTTCTTCATGGGCCTTTCGGCCGTTATGAAACACAATGGTTCTGAATCGGGGAGCAAAAACTTTCCGGAGATAGTCTGCCAGGTCGGCATCGTCTTCCACAACCACCAAAAGCGGCTGCTTTTGGTCGCCCTTGCCGGCCGACAATCCCTGCTCTGAGTCGCTCAAGTCTGGGGAACTGCTTTCCTCTGTAACTTCCTCCTGATGCGAATAAGCCTGGTCCTGCTGCAGGTTGCCCTCGGGCAGCAGCACTTCAAAGCAACAGCCCTTAGCGTCGAGATTGTAGGCTTTAACACTGCCCTTCATTTTCTCCACAAAATCACGCACTATGGAGAGGCCAATTCCCGAACCGGCTAAGTGCTCATAACCTTCGCTGCGTACCTGATAAAAACGATTAAATACACTATCGATTTCGCTTTCAGGAATGCCTGGTCCCTCATCGCAAAAGCGCAGAGTGTACCAGGATTCGGCCTCTGAATTTTGACTGTAATCGATGCTCAGGTGCAAGGTGCTTCCTGGCGGTGCATATTTCACCGAATTGGACAAAAGATTATGCACAACGGTGGTCAACAAGCGCTTATCGGCAGAGACCAGGCTTTCGTTGGG
>Ga0209075_1005148_pt1 | contig 10131 bp, 10 predicted proteins | sample Stecom2011_FD_187523 | JGI IMG/M metagenome (GOLD analysis project Ga0209075, IMG submission 187523) | Agricultural soil microbial communities from Utah to study Nitrogen management - Steer compost 2011 (SPAdes) (version 2) | ecosystem: Environmental > Terrestrial > Soil > Agricultural land...
ACGAAATCAATCTTGCAATTGCTTTCGGATTTTTATTTTCTAAATTATCAAGATTTACATTCAGCTCATTTCCTACAGGGAAATCAGATTTTTCGATCAAGTCGTTAATCATTCCTTGCAATCCCATTGCACGACCATCATCCGGTGCATAAATTTTCGTAATTCCGTAGTCTTCTAATTCCTTGATTTCTTCCGGTAGAATTACTCCGCCTCCACCTCCGAAAATCTTGATATGTTCTGCTCCTTTTTCTTTGAGCAAATCATACATATATTTAAAGTATTCGTTATGACCACCTTGATAAGATGTCATCGCAATGGCATTCGCATCTTCTTGAATGGCCGTATTTACTACTTCTTCCACGCTTCGGTCGTGACCTAAATGAATCACCTCACAACCGGTTGCTTGAATAACTCTTCGCATAATATTGATCGAAGCATCGTGTCCGTCAAAAAGTGAAGCTGCTGTTACAATACGTACTTTATTTTTGGGGGTATAAGGCGTTTGTGGTATCATTTTATGTTTATTTTTTTAAAAGCCTGCAATTTACGATTTTTAACCACGATTTGCACGCATTCACACTAATAAATTAACTGTTAAGCCATTTAGTCTATAATTAATTTACCTGTATAATGTTGAGTAACATCAATACTAGTGGGATTATTTTTCAGAACTATGTTTCCTGTGCTGTAAATATTTCCTTTGATTTCATGCAGAGGATGTAAAACCATATCATTACTACTTCGTTGAAAAACTTCAATACTGTTTGCTTTTAAGCTTGGTGCATCGATTCTGGGTTCTCCTCCCCAAAATGCCACAACCATAGAATTGGTGTTCCCTGATAAATTTAGATAAGTAGCATCATTCGCATTTATTTTCAAATGGTTACAATTGATTATCAAGTTAAATTCTGATGCAATAGCTTCTTGGTAAACTCCCGAAGAAAGCTCAATATGATCAAAATATAGCGTTTGAAAAGAATGGACTTTATGTTGTGAAACCGAATAAATCCTACTAATATCAGTAAAAGTTACATGAATTTTTGCAGGATTATAATCTCTAAACCAATTGCATGAAATATTGTTTTTTAAAACCAATTGTCCGTCGATAATTTCAACCGAAATATCTTTGAAAAGGTTTTCTCCCGTTTCGATTTCTATTTTTTGCTCAACATTCTGATAAAGGATTAACTCTACTCCCTCTTCAATTCTTATTTTGTCAAAAGTCGGAACGTTCTCAACTTCTCGTTTTGTGATATTTCCCGATTTTTTAATACAATCATTGGCACTTTCGGAATCACAGGAAATTAAAATAAGCAGAAAGCAATAAACAGCAAACAGTTTTCTCATCAGATTGAATACAGTTTAAAATAACAAAAAATCGCATTGTAAATATACACAAACACAATGAAATAATTTGTTTAGAGTTTCTTCGGACTAAATTATCATTTTTTTACAAATTTGTTAACAAATTATTTAAATAAAATATACGCAGGCATAATTTTGCATGAATTATCATCCGAATTAATTCATTATCTTTGCACATCTCAACATCCTACACTTTTATGGCAGACACACCTTCAAATATGATTCCTTTAGGAACAAAGGCTCTAGATTTTTATTTGAAAGACACCAACTCAAATTACAGTTATTCGTATAATGACATCAAAGGAAACAAAGGAACCTTGATTATCTTTATGTGCAATCATTGTCCGTTCGTAATGCACGTTCTAGATGAAATCATCAGAATACACAACGATTATAGAGTACAAGGAATTTCGGTTGTAGGGATAAGCAGTAATGACATCGTTAAATATCCTGAAGATGCTCCAGATAAAATGACGGAATTTGCCTATGAGAAAGGAATGCAATTTCCGTATCTCTTTGATGAAAAACAAGAAACTGCCAAAGCATATCAAGCGGCTTGCACTCCTGATTTTTATCTCTTTGACATCAATGACAGGTTGGTTTATAGAGGTCAGCTCGATGATTCAAGGCCTGGAAACGGAATCCCCGTAAGCGGAAACGATTTGCGAAATGCAATTGATGGAGTTCTTTATAATCGAAAAATAAATCCTGAACAAAAACCGAGTATTGGATGTAATATTAAATGGTCTTAAAAAACTTAATACACATTAATATATATCCTTAATTCAAAACCCCTCAAAAACTCCCAATCCGAAAAGGGCAAAATCGTATTTTACAGGGTCGTTTTTGTCTAAATTTCTCAAATTCAAATCCAATTCATTGAGGGCTTTTGCATCGTTTTGTTTTCGGGTAAGCAATCCTAATTTTCGGGCTACATTTCCCGAATGAACATCTAAAGGACAAGATAATTGAGACGGAGAAATACTTTCCCAAATCCCGAAATCTACTTTTTTGTCGTTTCTGACCATCCACCTCAAAAACATATTGATACGTTTGGCAGCCGAACCTTTCAGAGGGTCGGAAATGTGTTTTTCGGTTCGTTGCAGATGAGTTCCGTCAAAAAAATCCTGTTTGAAATGATGTATCGAAAGCTGTAAATCGTCATATCGGTTAAAGACATTTTCAAGTGAATTATACTTCGTATAAACATTTTTCAGTCCTTTTATAAATCCGACAAAATCATCAGAGTTGAATGTTCTGTGAACAAAATTCTGTAACCGTTCCGAATCTTTGTCAGAATATGACATCACGAAATCATAAGGAGCATTTCCCATAATTTCCATCATCTTTTTTGAGTTATTGATAATCATTTTACGGTTTCCCCAAGCTATGGAAGCCGACAAAAATCCTGCAATTTCAATATCCTGCTTTAAGGTAAACCGATACGGAATCTGAATCGGGTCGCTTTCGATAAAATTCGGATTATTATATAATTCTACTTTTTCTTCCAAAAAGTCAAACAGTTCGTTTTGTGTCATTTTTTTATCTTTATACTGACAAAATATCCGAAAAATAAAATTGGATACGTTTTTGACAAAGATAGTCGTATGAATGTCGAAAGTCAAAAGTCTTAAAGTCTTTTTTCTATTGATTAAATGATTCAACATTTGAAAATAAATTACAAAATATTCCGACTTCCGTTTATAGCAGTTTTTCTGATATGGCTTGTGTTTTGGATAGAAACCAAATCGGGAATCAATTTTGTTCGTTTCGGAATTTACCCAAAAGATTTAAAAGGATTATTAGGAATCCCGTTAAGTCCTTTTATTCACGGAGATTTAGAACACCTCTACAACAACTCGATTCCCTTGTTTGTGCTCCTGCTTATGATGCAGTATTTCTACAAAAAACAAACGTATTTTGTGATAATTGTCGGAATTCTTCTTTCGGGTTTCATTACTTGGCTTATCGGACGTCCGTCTTTTCATATCGGAGCTAGTGGACTGATTTACGTACTGGTTAGTTTTATTTTTTTCAAAGGAGTCTTAACCAAAAACTATCAACTTGCTGCGCTTTCTTTTATTATAGTTTTTCTATACGGAGGAATGCTTTGGTATATGTTTCCTGATGTAAAAGAAGGAATGAGTTGGGAAGGACATCTCGGAGGATTTATTACGGGAATTATTTTGACATTTTTGGTGGATACTCCCGAAGAATACAAAAAAGTCTATAAATACGATTGGGAAAAACCCGATTTCAACCCATACAAAGACCCGTTTATGAAACACTTTGACGAAAACGGAAATTTTGTTTCAGACCCTCATACACACACGTCTACCGAAGAAAATATCAAAATTAAATATGTTTTTATGAAAGAGGACGAAGAAAAGGAAAAAGGAGTTGAGGAGTGAGAATACTTTTCGATATTAGTACAAAAATCCAAAAATCCATAACGGAATACGATTTCCGATACCTGCTTCGGTTTCGTCCATAGCAATATAAGCATTAGGAGTATTTGTAATTTGCTTTTGTGTTTTGTTTTTTCCTCCGACTTCAAAAGTTTGTATTTCGTCCACTAAAAAATCTCCTGTCAGACTTAAATTTACCCGATGTCCTGTATTTCGCAACTGATTGAAAAAGAAGGTTTCTCTAATACTCCCTATTTCAGGTAATTGCTGAAAAGAATAGGCAAAATTGGTGTTTTCAAAATAAATCTTATCAGGTTTCTGCAAATGGCTGATACCCTTATTAGGCTTATTGGCAAGGCTTAAAATGTGGGCATCTTCGAGATGATACAAAAATGATGTTACCGTATTTCGTCCGATTTGCAGTTTTTGTGCGATTGAGGAAATATTCGGCTCGAACGGTGCAGAAACGGAGATAACTCCCAACAGCTTTTTGATTTTTTCTATATTGGAAACCGAGTAATCCTGTGCGAAAGCTAAATCGGTTTCCAGCACCGTATTGATAACCTGCAATAATTTTATGCTGAAATCAGAAGGATTTCCCGAATTGGCAAAAGGAAAATAACCACTTTTGAGATACTCTTTAAAAAGCGGCAATACTTTGATTTCGGAAGTTATTTGTCGGGCTGTTTTACTGTGATTTTTAAGAATGTCTTCAAGTTTCAGTACATCAAAATCATAGTCATATTTCATATTCAAAAACTCCCTAAAAGACATTCCGTGAAGAAATTGTGTTACTAATCTGCGACTCAAATCCGACTCTCCCCTGTACAAATCCAATGCAGACGAACTTGTGAAAAGCACCTGCATTTTTGGAAAACCGTCATAGATGAGCTTTAGCTCTCTTGACCAATTCGGATATTTGTGGACTTCGTCAATCAACAGCAATTCGCCTCCGTAGCTGTGCCATTGCGAAGCCAATCCGAAAAGGCTTTCCGTATAAAAATAGGGGTGGTCTGCTGTTACATATAAACCCTTTTCCCGATTTGGATAAGCGTATGCCAAATATTGCAACAGCAAAGTGGTTTTTCCTGTTCCTCTTAAACCTTTTATACCCAAAAGACGTTCGCTTGTTTTCAAATGATGATACAAGTAACGGAACTTATTATTACTCAATTGAGCTAATAAATTGTTTTGAAATGAAATCAATTCTTCCATAAAATTGCTTTGAATTGAAAGCAAAAGTAGTCAAAAATTGTTTTGAATCCAAGTCAATTTCGTTTTTTTTAATTATTTCGTGAAAAGAAAAATTTATGAAACACTTTGACGAAAACGGAAATTTTGTTTCAAACCCTCATTACACTTACAGTTGTGTGATAAATTTTTGTATTTCCAACCCTCATAACAGGAATTTCATATTTGTCTGTATAAATTATATCTCCATTGGTTTTATTTAATGTTTCTGTGTATCTTGTCCTTTTGTGTATTTTATGTAAAATTTATCAGGAGATACATTTTTAAAATATTTTCTAAACATTACACGTCTCTTTCCGCAATACTCATCATATTTTTGTTCAAAAATTTCACTTTCAGGGTAATTTGAAATTTCAGAAATATAAAATTCGTTTTCAAATCTTGTCAGATTTTCAGATTTTTCTATCGTATATGCTAAACGGTTGCTAAATACGATAGGGCTTGATTCTTCCGAAAAAGTTTTTGTTTTAATTTGACTTTTTGTCGGGTATTTATATAAATCACAATCTCTAAAAAGGGATTCGGTTATTTTGTATTCCGTAATTATTTTTGAGGTTTTAGATGGAATACAAATTACTTTTTCTTCATTATATGAAGTTGAAAACCCCGAAGAAGCTACCAATCCTTTACCGCTTGTTGATTGTAAGTTGTTGGTTTGTAAAAGACCTAAATAATTTAACCCTGTTACAGAATTAGAAAAAGTTGAAGATTTAACAGATGTTGTTGCTGAATTTTCTGAACTTGTAAAAACTCTGTTCTTGTAATAATCATAAGCTATTCCATTTAGAATAAAAAAACTTTCCTCCAAATTCAGATATATGTTTGTGTTTGTTTTGTTATAAAATACAAATCCGAAATTTCCTCCTTGTTCCCATAGATTATAAGAAACTCTACAATTCTCATCTTCATACACAAGATTGTTGTTTTTAACTTGACTATTTTTAGGGTTAGCTTTGTAAATCTGATAATAAGGACTACTTGCACAAGAGGTTAAGAATAGTGCAATAATAACTGCACTAAAGAATAAAAAGTGTTTACCGTTCATAATTTATTGTTTTTAAAGTTTATAATATTTATTTCATTTTGGTTCAAAACTATACAAGTCTATTTATATTTCTTTGCGGTTTTCCGTAATCAGACATAAAAAACGTGGGCTAATTCCCATTGCTCTGTTCAGAAGGTTCTTGCAAAGACGCAAAGTCGCAAAGCCACTATCTTTGCGTCTTTGCGAGAAAATAAAAAATTAAATTCTTAAATTACACACAAACAGATAAAAACTGCCTTTCAAAATTTACAGAAGAAAAATAACAAATCCGTAACCTCCCGAAAAAAATATCTTTCTTATATTTGACCATAAAAAAGAATTTATGTTTACACTTGAACAGATACAACAGGCACACAGCAAAGTAAAATCGGGGGCAGATTTTCCTGTTTATGTAAAGGATTTGAAAGCATTAGGAATAACCCGCTATGTTGCTTTTGTTTCTGACGGGCAGACTACCTACTACGGAAATAACGATTTTGAAATCACATCTTCTGCAAAATATGATGCTTTAAAAATCAATCCGAATCTTGATAAAGAACAATTCGTTTCAGATTTGAAAGCTCATCAGCAAGGAAAAACCGATTTCCCTACTTTTTGCAGTGATTGTGCGAAATCAGGAATCAACAAATGGATTCTTGATTTCAATAAAATGATTTGTACCTATTTTGATTTGGAAGAAAACGAAATTCTTACCGAACAAATTCCCCAATAACAAACAGAAATGGACAGAAGAAAATTCTTTAAAATCGGTTCGGTTGCTACGGTTGGAACGGGACTTTTATATCCGTTAAACGGAATTTCGCAAACACTTGATGTTCCAACTTATTCCAACAAAACCCCGAAAAATATCATTATGATGGTTTCTGACGGAATGAGTTCGGGAACGCTTTCGATGACTGATATTTTCATCAGCCGAAAATTCGGAAAACACTCAAATTGGATAAATCTGTATCACGAAAACAAAGTTTCGAGAGCTTTAATGGATATGGCTTCTGCCAATTCTATCGTTACGGATTCGGCTGCGGCAAGTTCGTCTTGGGGTGGAGGTCACAGAGTGAATAACGGCTCTCTGAATGTCGGTGCAAACGGAGAAGAACATACTCCGATTTGGCAAAAGTTCAAAAAAGCGGGAAAAATGGCAGGTTGTGTTACTACGGTTGCTATTACTCACGCAACTCCCGCAGGGTTTTTGGCTAATTCCAAAAGACGAAATGCACAAGATGATGTAGCAGAGCAGTATCTCGAAAGAGGTTATGACGTGCTTTTGGGAGGAGGAGATAATTTCTTTAATTCCGAAAAAAGAAAAGACAAACAAGACTTATATTCACGATACCAAAAGAAAGGTTATCAGATCGCAAAAACAAAATCCGAGATGAAAAGCCTGTCCTCAAAAGCTCCTTTTTTGGGAGTATTTGCAGATGATGCACTTCCGTATGCTATTGACAGGATTTCGGATAAAGAGCTTGATAAAAAAACTCCGACTTTGGCAGAAATGAGTCAAAAAGCTATCGAAATTTTAAGTCAGAGTAAAAACGGATTTGTCCTTCAAATTGAATCGGGAAAAGTAGATTGGGCTGCACACGCAAACGATTTAGGAGGATTGATTTACGAACAGATTGCCTTTGATGAGGCTTTGAAAACCGTAATGGATTTTGCCGAAAAGGATAAAGAAACGCTTGTTATCATAACTACCGACCACGGAAATGCCAATCCGGGAATTATTTACGGAAAATATGCCAATGATAATTTCGATTCGGTTCAGAAATACAAACAAACCAACGAATGGATTCTGAACAGTTTTTCGGATAAAAGCTCGGTAAAAAACATCATCGAAACTATCGAATATGCCAACGGAAATACATTATCCGAAGAAGATGCAAAGCGAATTTTAAAATACTATTCCGAACTTGAAAAACCGGAAGACGGATTGTACAATTACAAAAAACTTCCGTTCAAAACCTTTTCAGAAATTCAGCAAAAAACCAATTCCGTAGGTTGGATAAGTATGGACCACTCTGCCGATTATGTAGAACTCGCTATGTTCGGACCGGGAAGCGAAAACCTAAAACCCTTTATCAAAAATACCGATTTACACTATTTTATGCTTAAAACTGCGGGAGTTAGTGTTCAATAAGACAGTGAACAGGAGACAGTAAAATAGTGGTTAGTATTCAGAAAATATAATTAGATTTGGGGGTTTAAACCTTAATTGTATTATTCCATTCTAAATTTATGAAAAACTTATCTTTTATTTTTATTCTTTTTGTTTCTATTATTCTTTTTTCTTGTAGTAAAAAAGACCCAAATCAAAATATTGAAGAAGGTTCTGTAGAAAATAACTTTTATACAAGTGAAGAAATTGGTTGGACTATTGAAATTCCAAAAGGATGGAATGTTGTTGATTTAAATAAACAAAAGAAAAATAATGAAAAAGGGTTAAAAATGATTGAAGAGTCAATGGGTTCTCCAATAAATGCAACCGGATTAAAACATCTCATTAATTTCGACAAAAACAACTTCAATTCATTTAATTCAACTTCCGAACCTTTTATAGAAGAATATGAAGGAGAATGGGAAGAAAATAATTCTTTCATCAAAGATATTATTTACGAAACATTTACAAATCAAGGAGTTAAAGTTGAAGTTTCTGAAATAAGAACTGAAATAATTGATGGTTTAGAGTTTAAGGTCTTTACAAACAAATTATTTAGCCCTAAAGATGAAGTAATTCTTACTCAACTAATGTATTCAAGACTTATTAACGGATATGATTTTGGAGTAAACATCAATTATAATAACGAAAAGGATAGAGATGAAATGTTACGAGTTTTTAAAGCATCAAAATTTAAGATTCGTAACTAATCAACAATCCGACAAACTTGCTGTAACTCTCAAGTCCTTCTTGGGAGTTTGCTTTCAGAAAATTATCGTAAAATACCTCAAAAACAACTTCTATCGGAGTTTGGTAGGATTCCCAAAACTGTCTGCTCTCTTCAAAATTCAATCGGATTCCGTAATTGACTTTGGATAAATATTCTTCCAAAATTTCGGGATTCATTTTTCCGATATTCCGTAAGCAATACCTCAAAGCAAAAATAGTTCCCGAATATTTAAAATACATATCATCACTATTTACAGAAGCCAAGTATCCTATAAAATTAGCCTCGCTTTCCGAAGCATATCCGATTTGATGCGACATTTCGTGAAGTGTGGTTGTCGGAAATGTATATTTCGGAAGTAAAGCATTAACCTGTGCTTCCCCCGTAAACGGATTCATATACCCTCCGAATCCCATATAAGAAAGAGGAACAGAAATAAGCGAATTCTTTACACAGTGATTTTTATAGGTAAATTCAGGATATTTCAAAGACAAATTATCATATCCGTTTTTGGTTTTTTGATAAATTTCGTGATTTGAATATGGATTTACGACTTTCAGGGAATCGTTTCCTGTCATTTGCAAATGCAAAGCATTCGATTTTTCAATCATTTTGTCTGTAAATTCTAAAAGTGTTTCGTAAGAATATTCATAAGAAAGATTCATTTTTTCGTGTAACGGAACTCTGTAATAATTCATTCCCCACAACAAATGAAACAAAAAATAAAAAATCGAAATTCCGTTCAAAATTCCGATAACCGAAGTTTTAAACGTAATGGATTTTCGGTTTTTAATAATTCGAAAAATCAAATATCCGATTACGATTATATAAATCACATCACCCACCGAAAAACCAATGTTTCCAAGTAATTTTCTTGAAAGATTCGATGTGAATTTATACAATCCATTGGAATAATATTTCTCAATAAATTCAGGAAAAAAAGCCAAAATCCTGACTGTAATAATCTGGATAATCAGGAAATAAATAAGTATGTATTTTGACTTTCTCACAAACATCTATTATAAAAAGCTTTCATCTTTAAACCCGATTAAATAGACTTTTTCTTTGGCTCTGGTAACAGCAGTATAAAGCCATCTTAAATAATCCCTGTCTTGTCCGTTTGGCAAATAAGGCTGTTCGATAAAAACCGTGTTCCATTGTCCTCCCTGTGCTTTGTGGCAGG
>Ga0209075_1005149_pt1 | contig 10129 bp, 6 predicted proteins | sample Stecom2011_FD_187523 | JGI IMG/M metagenome (GOLD analysis project Ga0209075, IMG submission 187523) | Agricultural soil microbial communities from Utah to study Nitrogen management - Steer compost 2011 (SPAdes) (version 2) | ecosystem: Environmental > Terrestrial > Soil > Agricultural land...
CCTTAATATTTAATCTTGATTTGGCAATTAAAAAGGAATAGGGAAAGGGAAGGCATTTTTCCTTAATTTTACGACCTATAAACAAAACCTTAACTATAAAATAATGAAAAAACTACCCACTAAAAGACTTTTAGGTCTTCTGATGATTACACTTTTTATTTCCGGACTGAGAGTGCAGGCAAATAATGGATCTGTCCATGAAAATCTCCTAAGTGATGTTCCTTGTGATGAAAAAATGATCATAGAATGCGATACGATTTATACCGCAGACCTAGTGCCAAATGCAGGATATTGGACTAACTATTCTGGCGTTCCTTATAACTATACTGGATCGGAATAAGTCTTTGAATTTACGGCTACTGCTACGGGTCTTCACATTATGGATTTAGATCAAGGAGCAGGCGATGCAGATTTTATGATTTTGAATACCTGTGGAAATATGGCCGGGAATATCACTGGTTTTTATTGGACTGGAGAGTAATCAGAATATATAGAATTAGTTGAAGGCACCACTTACTATATTATTGCTGATTTGTATGAAACAAGCGGTCCTACTACGGTTAGTATTAAGGTAAACTGCATGGGGGATGTGGTTGTTCCAGAACCAGATTTTGATTGCTTCCAAGGGCTGGGTATCGTTCCAAGCCTTGACGCAGCATTTAACTTAGACCCACGTAATCGAAATACATTTATTGCCAATGATTTTACGGTTGAAGCAAATACTACTTTTGCACTTCAACAAATCTCAATCAGCACAAATCAAGTTCAAGCTCCAGATCATGGTGTTTTCAATATTAGAGCAAATAATAATGGAATACCAGGTGATGTAATTGAAGTAATTGAAGCTAATGCAACATCTGCTATAGCTTACGGATCTATGTACAATGAACCTGTGTATCACGTTGTATTTGACTTAGCTGAAGCGGTTGAATTTACTGAAGGAGTTTATTGGTTAGAGCCAAAAGTCACTACTCCTGAACCTTCTACTGTGTGGTGGGCAGCTACAGAAAACGGAACAGATAGCGCAATTACAATGTTGTCTGAAGATGGAGGTGCAAGTTGGGAACCATTAGAGGCGGAATCTATATTCTTCGTAGCAGGAGATTGTGAAACTTTAGGAGTTTCTGATTTTACATCGATTGATTTTGACTTCTATCCAAACCCGGTAACCGATGTGTTAACTATTCAATCACAAGAAACTGTTGAGTCGATAGAGGTTTATAACTTAATGGGTCAAAAAGTTTTAAAACCAAGCACAATTTCACATGGAGATATAAATTTGAGTTCTCTTAAGTTGGGAATCTATTTGGTGAAAGCAACATTTGAAGGAAGAATTACTGAAACCTTCAAAATTGTAAAGAAATAAATCACATTTTTTTAAAAATTTTTAAGCCGTCTCTTTTTCAAAAAGGAGGCGGCTTTTCTGTTTGTTAAATATTTTTATTATCAAAAGGGTTAGGGTTTTAGTCGGACTTATTTTGTTTATAAAATTTGAAGGTGATTGAGTGTTTACTCCACGCTCACGCGTGATTGTATTGCTTGATTTCTCTGCTGCCTTAAGATTTAATCTCGTGAGCTTCGGTTGTTTATTTTTGGAAGAAAAGAATCATAGAGGATTAATAGTTCTTAGGTTTTGGCTGGATAATACTCTCTCGCTATTTCCCATATTCTGTATAGAAATATTAACAAACTCTTTTTCATTGGATTATTTCTGATTAAACCTTAACTTTCCTACTTATCAAAAAAAAGCAATGATTAAAAATATAGGTGTTTTAGGTCTTGGGAAAGTAGGTAGTTTGGTTGCCACTTTGTTGAGTTCAAAGTATAAGGTTGAGGGAATGGATCAAGCCGAGGCTAAAGAGAAATTTCCTTTTAAAATTGTAAAAGGAGATGTTTCCAACGACAAAAGCATTCGTGATTTTTTAAAAGATAAGGATGCAGTGGTTTCTTGTCTACCTTATTTTCTAAATATAAAAATAGCTGAAACTGCTGTTGATATGGGAGTTCACTATTTCGATTTAACCGAAGATGTTCCCACTCTAAATGCCATTCAGAAAATGGCCGAAAATAGCAAATCCGTACTTGCACCCCAATGTGGGTTGGCTCCCGGATTCATCGGAATTCTCGGGGCAGGATTATACAACCAGTTTTCTGAGGTTCGCGCTGTGAAACTGAGAGTTGGCGCACTTCCTTTACATCCCATGGGGCAATTGGGTTATAGCTTTACATGGAGCGCAGAAGGTGTTATCAACGAATACCTAAACGATGCCGAAGTAATCCACAACGGCGAACGCAAAATGCTTGCTTCCCTTGATGACGTAGAATCCATCAATATCAATGGACGCCAATATGAAGCGTTTCTAACTTCAGGCGGCTTGGGGACTATGTGTGAGACCTTGGACGGAAAAGTGGACACTCTCAATTATAAAACCATTCGATATCCCGGACACAGAGATGGAATGAAATTATTGCTTTATGACCTTCTTTTGAAGGACGACAGGAAACTGGCTAAAGATATTTTAAACAAAGCATTGCCTTTGGTTGACGAGGATATTGTTTTGGTGTATGCAGCGGTTGAAGGTATAATGGATGGCCAATTGAGAAGAAAGGAGTTTTCAGAATCCTATCGAAAAATCACTTTAGATAATAAAGATTGGCGTGCGATAAGCTGGACAACGGCTTGTAGTATTTCCACAGTTGTGGACCTAGTTTCGGAAGGAAAGTTAAAGAAGAAAGGGTTTATTAAGCAAGAGGAAATACCGTTTGATATGTTTATCGAATCTCATTTTGGATCTATGTATGAAACCTATAAGGATGTGAAGTGATAAATGTCTGCGAATGATTTTCTTGAATAATCATTCCCACACCTCATTTTCTGTTTTTAAACTCTTAAAACCTATATTTGCGTCGTAATCCCAATAGGAAGTTGACTATTAAAACATTGGGAGCATAGAGTCAAAAGTCGCAAATGAACCCGAAACTACTTTCAGAAAAAATAAATAATCTGAAATGCTGCGTGATTATTCCAACTTATAATAATCACACAAGCCTACAAACTACTATTGAGGGGGTTTTAAAATTGACCAATAATCTTATTGTCGTTAATGATGGCTCTACAGATTCAACAGCTCATATACTAAAATCGTTTCAGAAGGTAGAGCAAATCCATATTCCCGAAAACAAGGGAAAAGGAAATGCACTTCGACAAGGGTTTGATCTAGCCTACAAATTGGGTTATGATTATGCGATAACTATTGACAGCGACGGACAGCATTTTCCTGAAGATATTCCAGTGTTTATTGAAGCTCTTGAAGCTTCAGAAAGAAAAGATCTTCTTTTAATAGGCTCTCGAAATATGTCGCAAGAAGGTGTCCCTAAGAAAAGTAGTTTCGGAAATAAATTTTCAAACTTTTGGTTTTGGGTTGAAACAGGAATTAAGTTGGAAGATACGCAATCTGGATTCCGACTTTATCCTTTGTTTGCTATGAAGGACTTGAGCTTTGTTACTAATAAGTTTGAATTTGAAATAGAAGCTATCGTAAAATCTGCTTGGGAAGGTATTGAAGTAAGAAATATCCCCATTCAAATTCACTATGAATTATATGATAGAGTTTCTCATTTCCGCCCATTTCGGGACTTTACACGCATTAGTATTTTAAATACATATTTAGTATTCCTTACTTTCTTTTATATAAAACCTCGAAATTGGTTTAGGAATCTAAAAAAAAAAGGAATTAAGCGTTTTATAAAAGAAGACTTGCTTGGCAGTGATGATTCTGCAGAGAAAAAGGCACTTTCTATCACTCTTGGTGTTTTTATTGGCCTTTCACCACTTTGGGGTTTTCATACGTTAAGTGTAATATTCTTAGCGGTTTTCTTTAGGTTGAATAAAGTAATCGCCTTCGCATTTTCTAACGTTAGTCTTCCGCCATTTATTCCTTTTATTGTTTTTGGAAGTTTGAAGTTGGGAAGCTGGATTCTCGGTGAACAGTTCGTGCTTACTATTAGTGAGATAGACCCAAGTGTTGAGCTGATGAAACATTTAAAATCCTATATTGTCGGCAGTTTAGCACTTTCGGTTATTATGTCGATTGTTGCAGGATTAACAGGATATGCTATCTTGATGTTGTTTGATCGGAAAAAGATTTTTAATGGGTAAATGGTTCTATAAATCACATCAATTTCTACAGAAAAATAGAATAGGGAGTGCTTTGGCATTACTACTAATTTTCATGGGATTAGTGTTTTTGGTCTCCAAAATCCGATTTGAGGAAGATATTTCAAAATTGATTCCTATCAATGCTGAGAATAAAGACCTTCAAAAGGTGCTTAAAACGGTCAACTTCACCGATAAGATAATTGTAAATATCAAGCTAAATGACTCAGCTGAAATTGATGACCTTTTTAATTATGCTACTGAATATGTAGACAGCCTCGAAGCTAATTCTGCTAATTATATCAAAAATATAAGAGGGAAAGTTGATGAAGAAAACATGTTTCGAACAATGGATTTTGTTTATCAGAATCTACCTCTTTTTCTTAATAAAGAAGATTACGAAACGATCTCAAATAAAATATTTCCTGATAGTATTGCAGCAACCACCGAAGCTAATTATCGAACATTAATTTCACCTTCTGGAATTGTTTCAAAAGACATCATTCTAAGAGATCCGCTTGGGCTTTCATTTATTGCTTTAAAGAAACTCCGCCAATTGGGAGCTTCGGATGATTTTGTCTTAAGAGAAGGGTTTTTGTTAAACAAGAATGAAAAAAACATACTTCTATTTATTAGTCCGAAATACAGTAGCAGCGAAACCGCCGAAAACAGCAAGTTTGCCGAGCAACTGTATCTTCTTCGAGATAAATTGAATCAAAAGTATGCTGGTAATGTTTCAAGTGAATACTTCGGTGCTGCGCTTATAGCAGTTGCAAATGCCGAACAGATTAAAAACGACATCCAATTTACGGTAGGAATCACCTTTACACTTCTAATTCTTGTGTTTATCCTTTTTTATAGGAGGCTTTACATACCTGTAATTTTGTTTGTCCCCACACTTTTTGGAGGATTATTTGCGATGGCTATTCTTTATTTAATACGTGAAGAAATCTCAGCAATTTCACTAGGAATAGGGTCGGTTCTTCTGGGAGTTACTTTAGATTATTCCTTGCATATTCTCACTCATATCCGGAATAATGAAACTACAGAAAATCTTTATAAAGATATAACACAACCTATCTTGATGAGCAGTCTGTCTACGGCTCTTGCGTTCCTTTGCTTGTTGTTTTTGGAGTCGCAGGCACTTCAGGATTTAGGGCTTTTTGCCGCGCTTAGCGTATTAGGAGCTTCTGTTTTCGCTCTGTTTTTTATCCCTTTAGTGTATAAAAATCCTGTTGCTAAATCTAAGCGTAAAAATATTTTAGACTCTATTGCGGGATTCCAATTTCACAAAAGCAAAATTCTCATTGGTGGAGTTGTCATTTTATTGATCGTGAGCTTTTTTACCTATCCACGAGTTGATTTTGATAAAGATATTTCAAAGCTAAACTACGAGCCGGAAGAAATTAAAACGGCCATGCGTCATCTGGATGAGTTAACCGATATTTCATCAAAGTCTGTGTATTTAGCTACTTATGGTAAGTCAGTAGAATCTACTCTGCAACTCAACGACTCAATCCACCAGAAGCTAGAGTTGATGAAAAGCACCGGAGAGATTACCGGTTTTAATTCTATAGGTGCTTTAGTGCATTCACAACGCAATCAGCGTGAAAAAATTAATCAATGGAGAGCATTTTGGGATGAAAACAGGAAAGGTGAAACAGAGACTTCTTTAATCAAAAGTGGAACTGAAATAGGATTTAAACCCACTACTTTTTCAAACTTCTACAATTTTCTAAATAAAGATTTTCAAACTTTAAAACCAGAAGATTATCAGCAAGTTCCGTCCATGTTGCTTGAGGACTTTATCACCACAGAAGCAGACTTTACTACTATAACGGCTTTAGTAAAGTTGAAAGAGAACAATGCTGCTAGTGTTAAGGAATCATTTAAGGATTTTCCAAACACCATTGTGATCGACAGGCAGGAGATGAATGAAACTTTCTTAGGAAATTTAAAAAACGATTTTCATAGCTTAATAGGCTATTGTTTAATAGCAGTATTGATTATACTTCTTTTATTTTTTAGAAGCTTTTCGCTTACGCTTGTTACAATAACTCCAATATTCCTTACATGGTTTTTGACTATGGGAATTATGGGGCTTTTCCAAATCAAGTTTAATATTTTCAACATTATTATTTCAACTTTTATCTTCGGTTTGGGAATCGATTACAGTATTTTCATGACTAAAGGATTGCAAAAACAACTTCAAACAGGAGAGAAGTTGATGGTTACGCATAAAACGTCTATTATGCTTTCCGTTCTCACAACTATTCTGGGTATTGGAGTTTTGATTTTTGCTGAACATCCTGCTTTGTATTCCATTTCTATTGTTTCTATTATCGGGATATTCTCGGCAATGTTTGCAGCATTTACAATTCAGCCTCTGCTCTTTCAGCTTTTTATCGGAAGCTCAAAAAAACCGCCTGTTAAACCTCGAATGTTTATTCACTCAGTGCTTTCATTTGGTTATTTCGGTCTAGGAGGGATTTTAGTGTCTATTTATGGTGTTACCATACTACCGCTTTTGCCAATTGCTAAAAAAACTAAGAAGTATTGGTATCATAAAAAGATTTCAAAATTCATGAAATCAGTGCTCTACACCAATCCAATGATAAAAAAGAAGGTGATAAATGAGAATAATGAAGACTTCCTGAAGCCTTCGGTTATTATTGCAAATCACACTTCGTTCCTAGACATTCTAGCTATCGGTATGTTGCATCCAAAGATTTGTTTTTTAGTCAATGACTGGGTGTATCATTCTCCAATATTTGGGAAGGCAGTTCAGGTTGCCGATTTCTATCCTGTTTCAAAAGGAATTGAAAACAGCATGGATCAACTAAAGGAAAAGCTTGATGAAGGATATTCAATCATGGCGTTTCCCGAGGGAACGAGAAGCGAAACAAATAAGATTAAACGTTTTCATAAAGGTGCATTTTATCTTGCTGAACATTTTGAATTAGACATTCTCCCTGTATTGATTCATGGAAATAGTGAGGTGAACCCTAAAGGAAGTTTTATAATTGACGACGGCAGTATTACTGTCAAAATTCTACCTCGAATTCCTTATGGTAAAGGCTCATTCGGTAAAAGTTATACTCAACAAGGTAAAAAAGTAGGTGCATATTTTAGAAGTGAATTTCTAAAGCTTCGTAAAGAAATGGAGTCTCCCACATATTTTCATCATCTAATTTTAAAAGAATATAGATACAAAGGAGATTCGCTATATAAAGCAGTGAAGAAGGACTTGAAAGAATTTTCAAAAAGCTATTATGAAGTCATAAACCATGTGAATAAAGACTCGAAAATTCTTCACGTTTCCAATAACTATGGGCAGTTGGACTTCTTGCTAGCCTTAGATGGAGCCGACCGCAAAATTATAAGTGTTATAGAAGATAAAGAAGCTTGTAAAATACTTCAAAATAGCTATCTCACTCAAAAACACGAAACGCTAAGTTTTAAGTCCATATTAGAAAAGGATGACTTTGATACTTGTGAAACACTGATTATCGATTCAGTCCAAAAAGCATCCGAACTTGTTCAGGAAACGCCTAAAAACCTTCAAACTATTGTATTGATTAAGGAGGCTGCCACTATTGAAACGAAAAATATTACTACATTAGGCTTTCAAGAGAAATATTTAGATGCGAATATTATTGTTTTTGAGTATTCAGGAAATACATTCCAATGAGTGAGAAATACGACGTAGTGATTGTTGGTAGTGGCCTTGGAGGTCTGGTTTCTGCTATTATATTGGCTAAAGAAGGCTATAAGGTTTGTGTTCTTGAAAAAAATCAGCAGTTTGGTGGAAACCTTCAAACATTCTCTCGAGATAAGGTGATTTTCGATACTGGAGTTCATTATATAGGAGGGCTTTCGGAAGGACAGAATTTAAATCGATATTTTAAATATCTAGAAATCCTCGATGATATTTCTTTGAAAAAAATGGACGAAGATGCCTATGATATTATCACATTCGATGATGATCCAAAAGAGTATTCACACGCACAAGGCTATGAAAACTTTTCAAAGTCCCTTATCGAGCAATTTCCAGGTGAAGAGGAAGCTATAAACACCTATTGTCAAACGATGATTGAAACCTGTGATAACTTCCCGCTTTATAGAATGAGGAAAAACACAGCTTACTATGATAATCCAGCGATTTTCGAGGTGAAAGCCAAAGAGTTTATAGACTCCCTAACAAAAAATGAAAGGCTCCGCGCCGTTCTTGCAGGTAGTAACCTTCTCTATGCTGGTGTTGCCGATAAAACACCTCTCTATATGCATGCGCTATCAGTAAATTCATATATTGAAAGCTCATACCGTTGCATTCGTGGAGGAAGCCAAATCACAAAAGCATTGCTGAAACGACTTCGTGAATATGGCGGTGTTGCGGTGAAACGACAAGAGGTTACAAAAATCGAAACTCAAAACGGAATTGTAACAGAAGTACATACCCAAACTGGAGAGGTTTTTAAAGGCGATATTTTTATTTCTAATATCGATCCAAAAATGACTTTGAAGATGATAAAGCAAGATCTTTTCAGAAAGTCGTATGTAAAAAGAATTCAAGGAATTGAAAGCACTATTGCAGCTTTCACACTCTATTTGGTCTTGAAACCAAACACTTTTAAATACCTTAATTACAATTACTATCATTTTAAGGATACACAATCCGTATGGGAAGCATTAGATTATACTGAAGAAAATTGGCCAAAAGCTTATATGCTTTCCATGGGAATTAGCAATGAAGATGAAGAGTGGGGAGATAATCTAACGGTTATGACCTATATGCGTTTTGACGAAATGAAACCTTGGGTAGATACTTTTAATACAGCTGCGAATAAAAATGAAAGAGGAGAAACTTATGAAGAGTTTAAAGCAGCAAAATCAGAAATTATTATAAAAGAATTAGAAAAGAAATTTCCGAATATACGTGATTGTATAGAATCGGTTTACTCTTCCACGCCTTTGTCATATAGAGACTATATTGGATGTAATAAAGGCTCCATGTATGGATACGTAAAGGATGCTAACAACCCCCTGAAATCGTTTGTTTCTCCACGCACGAAGATTAATAATCTTTTCTTTACGGGCCAAAGTTTAAATATGCACGGTATTTTGGGGGTTACAATAAGTGGAGTAGTGACCTGTTCGGAAATATTAGGAAGGGATTATTTGATTAAAAAAATCCTAAAAGAAACTGAGTCCGAAGAAGTATCATGATTTTAAAGTTTAAGAAACAAGAATTAGTCGTAGTAGAATAGAGCAATTTATAGTCAATGTTGAAAAGTACTATAATTAGAATGAGAAGTTGGAAAACATATTGGGCGCTGTCTCTTTTGTGCTTAGTGTTTAGTTCTTGTGGCGTATCTAAATCTCTTAAAGATCGACCAGATGTAAGTTCATTCAACTCTAATATCCCTGAAAGAGTAAAGGTCAACGACTCTACGTTTTTTGCTGGCGATAATTTTTTGCTAAAAAACAAACATGGGCAATGGGAACTTTATGTGGAGGGAAACCCACTTCAAATTGGAATGTTAACTGGAAGCCTTACTCAAGAATTGATGCAAAATCAAGAAGCTATTTTTTTTGATAAAGTAGAAGAAATAGTGCCATCTAAATTTCAACAATACTTTTTGCGAAAGTTCTTAGCGTGGTACAATCGTAAAATGTACATCCATATTCCTGAAGAATATAAAGCTGAGTTGTACGGACTCTCTCAATATTCTTCATCTAACTATAGTGAAATTGGAGAGCCGTATTTAAGATTGCTCTATCTTCACGGAGCGCACGATATTGGCCACGCGTTACAGGATTTAATGTTGGTTGGTTGTTCTTCTTTCGCTGTTTGGGATGATAAAACAGTTGATGGAGAAATGCTAATAGGTCGAAATTTTGACTTTTATGCAGGCGATGAATTTGCTAAAGAGAAAATAATCGCATTTGTAAACCCCGAACAAGGACATAAAT
>Ga0209075_1005151_pt1 | contig 10125 bp, 7 predicted proteins | sample Stecom2011_FD_187523 | JGI IMG/M metagenome (GOLD analysis project Ga0209075, IMG submission 187523) | Agricultural soil microbial communities from Utah to study Nitrogen management - Steer compost 2011 (SPAdes) (version 2) | ecosystem: Environmental > Terrestrial > Soil > Agricultural land...
ACTGGAAACGTCCCTCGTGTGCGAAAAGCACAGAGGTCGCAACTTGTCTGTTTCACATCCATTTGTTGCTCTCCCCTTCGTTCCACTCGCAGTAGGCTCGCGCCCTTCGTGCAATGTTTTATCTAAAACTAAATCATTATCTCTTCGTGCTTAATCTGTTAGAGGCTCAAGGCTGTTTTTCCTGTCCTTATTATCAGTGTTAATTGGATTTAAATGAATTTTCTTACATATCCCTCCGATTTAAATCTACCCTTTGAAATAGCATCTCTTTTAGAACATACCAGCTTCCCAAAAGGTCAGCAGATATTTTAACTTTTCGGTTCCATTAATACATTATCGAAGTCAAGAGTGAGCTTATTTTTCGTCTCCACTTTGTTACATCGAAAAAACACCCACACTTGAAAAAGTAACACCTTCGTACAATCATTTAGCATATTGATTGAACTTAAAGCTTCGATTTAAAAAGGGCATCTACCTTATCTCTGAAGTAATAAAATAAAAAAATAAAAGCAAAAATAGGGCTTCTCACAGCTTAGTAAAGGTCGAGCCCTTCGGGTTTTGCAATAATAATTTTGGTTATTGCAAACCACCTCACTTTTGCTTTTATAACTATACCACCATTTTACTAAGTTAAATCCCAGGAGTCAAATTTTTTATTGACAAAAACCTTGACAAATCTGCTCTTTAGCCCTGTAAAATGAGCTTTCTTTTTTCCTTTTTTTTCGGCCTTTTTTGGTCGTTTTCTTTGGTTTTTTCTTTTGGAATTAATGGCGGAGCGAAGCGACGATGAACATGACTTAATTTTTAAACCTAAGTTATGTCCAAATTCAAAATGGTTACCTATCGAGAGGACGGTGTTTATACCGGTCCCCACTTCTATATCCTCAACAAAGGATTAAACAGCGGAAAACCACTCAAAAAGCCTTGCCCGAATTGCTTTGTAATAAGCTGCAATTCAGAAAGTGAAAAAGAAAGCCTGTATTGGATAGTTTACTCCTTGCACCAAGGAAAACGATTTCAAAGTGCATTAGTAGGATCAGTGATTCCCTTCATTCGGAAAAATGACCTCATCAAAATAATCACTGAAGCACACAGCGCTACTTTTAACAAGCCTGAAGCAATCAAGAAGACTGTTTCATCGCTTTTGCAACTGGAGCAGCAAGAAGAGAACTACAAGCGAATCCAGAACTCTCTCAAGCAATTAAGACAAGTTCTCGTTCACCAATTAATTAAATCGTAATTATTAACCAGTTTAATCCACCTCTAAAACGTTGAGGTGGATTGAACACTAAACTAAATATCATGTATCATATCAATCCAGCAGTTACAAAAAGTATATTAAGATCAATACCCAGGAAAGAAATTCCTGCAGAAATGGAAAAGCTCAAACTGAAAATTACTGAAACTACTCCAGGAACCGAGAGAAGTAAATTGATAAGGCTATATAGATTTTGTCAAAAACGGACCTCCTAGCGATAGCTGAAAACCAAATAACACAAACGGGGTTATTAATTGGCCCGTTGGGTTCATTTGTTTCTCTCAGCAGCTCGCTTCGGCGGGCTGCTTTTTTTTAATAAAAAATTATAATTCCAAAGTTAAACATACCCTAGTTTGCGTTAGATTTAAGTTTATCTGATATGAAACATTATTGTTTATTTTAGAATTATATAATTCTAAAGACTTATTCAATTTATTTAGTCCAGAGAATATCATAATCATTTCAGCAGAAAACCAACACCTCCAATACCTAATAAAATAGCATTTCCTTCTTCTCCAAATCCACTGTAATCTCCAATCCACCAAAAACTAAAGACCTTCTAATTATTCCTTTACAAATTTAATGTGCCTTTCATTTATGCCATCAATAAACTGAATAAAATATATGCCCGAAGAAAGATTTGAAATATCTAAGATTATTTGATTATCTAACCAATAGCTTTCATTTGTTGTTTGAAGAATCTGACCTGTTGAATTGATTATTTTTACTGTGCTATTTTGATTTATCTTGTTACCCACTGTATTTTGTAAAACAATAATATTACTTGCAGGATTAGGATACAGACTCATACCCGAAAAATAATTATCTTCATCATCGATACTAAGTTCCAAACACTTGGTATTGACAGGAACCTGAATTGGAATATTAGTATTGGGTCCCACTGGACCGCCTAATTGTCCGAATTCATTAACTCCACTAGAGAAAACACTACCATCATTTTTTATAAAATGAGAATGATTGGTACCTGCTTCTATCTCTACTATTTCCGATAGTCCAATAGCTTGAACAGGAATATAACTATCTGCATAAGTGCCACTCCCTAAAATAGCACCAGTATATCCACAACCCCATACCTCCCCTTGATTATTCAAAAATAGTGAAGAACCTAATCCAGCTGTAATATCTACAATATCAGATATTCCATTTATTTGTACCGCAGTAAGTTTTTTATTATTATATCCTGATGTTCCGTCCCCCATTTGACCAGTATGATTATCTCCGCAACCCCATACGCTACCATCATTTTTGAGAAATAGAGAATGATATTGACCCGCTGCTATTTTTGTGACACCTGAAATGCCAATAACTTTAACGGGCATATGATATGGCACATAAGTAGTTGTTCCAACCCCTAATTGACCATAATGATTTCCACCGCTAGTCCATACTGTCCCATCATTCTTTAAAAAAATAAAATGATCCCAACTTACAGCCATTGCAATTACTCCAGAAATACCACTCAATTGAATCGGAATGTTACCATCTATTGCATATCCAGTAACCCAAACGTTTCCATCGTTCTTTAAAAATAGAGAAGAGCTAGTTCCTGCCGCAATGTCAATTATGTCAGACAAACCAACAACCAGAGTAGGCGTTAACTTATTTACATTAGTTCCATCACCTAATTGTCCATCATCATTTCTACCGGTACTCCAAACGGAACCATCATTTTTGAGAAAGAGAGAATGATTAGACCCTGCCGCAATTTTGATAACATCGAACATACCACTAACTTGTTTAGGGGTACTTCTACTTATGATTGTCCCATCACCTAATTGTCCTGACTGGTTATACCCATATGACATAGGGATATTATCTGGACATATAAAATAAGTTGACATTGAACTATTACTAGAAAAGATAGTTTGTGTATAACCACTTATACTCATACCAAGTAAAGTGAATGTAATGAATAGCTGCTTTTTCATAATGATTTATTTTATATTAGTTATACAACTAAGAATAGACCAGTATTTCAGTTTAATATATAAGGTATATAGCTTGAGTTGTACTGTGCTTTAACCTGATTAAAGTTAAGTATTAAAAAAAATACTTAATGATAATACGAAATAGCATAATTAGTTAATTTTGATTGCATTTAAGCAACTATACCCTTCAATGTTTCCGTATCTATTTACCTTCTTTTTATCTAAATAAAAGGTTTATAAATTTAATTTAAACTTCCGACATTAATAGTTGTCGTTTGTCCAGCTATGATTGTGAATGCTCCAAGCTTTGTGACATCTGATGGTGCTCCTCCTTGAGGATTTCCACAAGTGCTGATTTTATAGGTCTTCTTGGCTTTGTAATAATAAGTTCCAGCAGTAAGATTATCTTTTGTATATGTTAAAGAAGACCCTTGGCTACTTGTTTGCGCAAAATAAGCATCATTAGCAACATCTGTGGAACTATAACCCAAACCAATTACTACTGTATAAGCAGGGTTGCAATAAATAAATTTCGAAGTCCATGAAGCCATTATTTTAACGGTTCCAGTGGTGCTAACCTCGCCACCGCTGCTTCCACCACCACTATTCTCTGTATCTTTAACAGATGGAGATGTAGAAATCGTTTTCTTTTCACAAGCAATTATTGATGTAAAAATTATCAAGATGATAAAAATACTTTTTATAGTTTTCATATTTTTTATTTAATGAGATCAATAATATATCTCAATTTTCGTATGCATGAAAAGATTTATTTAGGTAGTCATTTTTCATAAATCTATTTAATATCTTCTAAATTTAACACTATTTGGCATATAATCACTTTTGTTACCGACTATTTTTATTTTCCTATCTTTACCTAACCATTTTTGAAATGAAAACGAACCGTATCTGCATATATCCCAAGGATATCCAGCATGCACGAAGAGCATTTTAAGATCAATGCTTAAAAATAAAATTTCTGCAGAAATGGAAAGAATCAAAGAGAGGATTCTCCAAACTCCTCCAGGAACCGAAAAAAGTAAATTTATAAAGCTTTACCGATGGTGTCAAAAACTGAATATTTTAGTCTTATTCTAAACAGTATTCCCAACTTAAAAACGTCATTGAATCTGTATCTTTTAAGATCGATTCAAAAAACCTGATGTCTTTATTTTTTTTGTTCAAAATTTTATAAATACGGTTCCTAAAGTTTTCTGGCGTATTGACTCCAAAATATACAGACGATAAACATTCAATTGGGTAATGTCTTATTCTTTCTTCTGGTTCTTTTGGAGACTTAAAATTAATTTCAATTGCTCTCCATTCATTTTCATAGGCCCATGCTTTAGCTTTGCAAGAGAATAAACTCTTTAATTCTTCAGCATAATGATGCGTCCATGACTTTGAAAGACCAATCAAATCACAATCATCTTCATTTTCAAATACAACACTAAATTTGTGAAAATTAATATAAGGTTGTTCATCTTGATATTTAACCTTATTAATTTTACTCCAATATAGGTATGCTTCTATTTCCCACTCAGACATTTGCTCCTTATATTTTACATCATTCCGTTTTCTGGCACCTATTATTTCATATGGAAAAAATCTTTTATTTTTAAAATTAAACTCTAAACATACACCACTATGCTTACTCGCATAATGTGACCACATTAAAAAATTATCGTTAGTTTCTGACAAACAATTAACATAACTGTTTTTCAAAAATTTATCAGTAAGTCTTTCTAATTCAAATTTAAATCTATCAGAGTCAAATACAATATCAATGTTTTGGTTTTTTATTGATTCTGTAATTATTTTAATTATTCCTGATGTCCAAATTTGAGAATTCTCTTTAAGAGCTTTCTTTATATTTTCTAAAATCTCAATGACTAGCAATTCTTTAGCTTGTCTATCATTTATAAACTTCAGAAGCTTTGTAATATTCTCATTGGGTTTATTGTTTTTATCGAAATAAAACTGTGTTTTAAAAATAAAGCGAATCAAATTTTTCACTTCATTTTTGTCTTTAGTTGAGAACTCAATTCTTGCAAATAAATCAAGTGGATCATTAAGTTCGTTGTATGAAGCAAAATATAATTCTTGATAATATAATTCTTTGAATAAGAATTCTGAAAGAGGACGATATTTATATAGTTTTTGCAATTTGAGTTTGAGTTTTAAGAACGAAACATTTTATTTTTATATGTTTTAACAAATCAACGCACCTTTTACATAACATCTTTGTTTTCAATTCTTTTAAGTACTTCTTCAACTGAAAAATTAGGAGGTAATGGTTTGAAATCTTTATTTGAAATAGAAAACTTTTTGCGCTGAAACTCTCTTAATTTTGAAATATTCAATTTTGCAACAAGTATAGCATCATTTGTTCCACCTTTTAATCTCAACAAATCCCTTCTAGCAGTTTCGGTTGGTTGAGTCAGTCTCGTATCACCAAACTGACTTGTATTTACTTGGGCAACGTAGCAATGTAAATCTCTTGAACTAGCTTCAATTATATTGGAAAAATAAGGAGTGTCTTTATTCCACTCTAAAGCAACTAGTAAATCAAGTTTACTTCTCAATAAACTTCTGTGTTCCAAATCGGCTAATTCAAAGCAATAAAATACTGAAAAATAGATGTTTTTCCAATTAAAGATATCATACCTACTTATATCAGGCTTTGGAACATCTAAATGATTTTGAGTAATTAAATGTTCTTCTACAGGAGCATAATGATTCTTTAATCTAAATACTACTGTAGCATCCTTAATTCCATTTACTTCAATTGGAAGAATCGTAGCCACAAAATTAAATGCTGTTTTATTAGAAATAATATGTTCCAATCCAGAAATAACTAAAGTTTGATTTTTTTGCGAATAACGCGCCAAACTAGGAAGTAAATTTATTGGGATAAAAAACTCAGGAAATAATACTATATCTGAATTTTCCTTTCTAGCTTGATTTAGAATTAAAGATAATCGCTGATACCTTTTAATTGATAAGTTTGGCTTATTTCTAATTCCTTTAACAATATTGTTTTCTGTCACTTCTGTATTAGCAAATGAAATGCTAGGCTCCTTAATTTGGTCTTTAGAATTAATTCGAAATTCCTTTACTTGATTTTGGTCATCTAGCTTATCATTTCTGTTAACCAAATGAAAGAAACTTGATTTAAAATTTTTATCACTCAAAATATAATGTGGTAAATGATTTGAATTCCCATTTAGATAAAAATCAAAAGCATAATCTAAATAGTACTCTTCCTTTTCATTTTTCACTTTAGGTCCTAATATATCCGTCAAAGGATAACCGTTTTTCTCTTTACATTTAGATCTTTTAAATTTGGATAACTCTACAAAGGTAGAAGCAAAACAACATTCCCAAAACTTTATTGGCCTTGGAGAATTCAACATAAGCTCTTCATCCAATTCAAAAGACTCGATTTCAAATTGAAGCTTTAATAAATTACTAATCCCTTTTTTAGACTCTTTGGTATAATTTAATAATGGCGTTGAAACATATTGATGCCTGATCATATTAGTTTCTCTAAACCTATTTTTCCATACTGAATCTGATTTTGTAATCTCAGTATGTTTCATAAAATAAATCAGTAATGAATTAGATAACTCATTAGTTTTAAAATCAAAATGGCGCTCAATGTCTCTACTTTGACTCAAAAATTTTGGATTTAAAGAAATAGTTAATTCGTGAGCACAATCTAAATATTCGGCCATTGACCTTTTAACAAAATTGTAGTTTACTTTAGTGTTTCCAACAAGCTTAACGTTTTCTTTTCCTATACTATCTATTTGTTCAGCACAGTGTATGTAAAAATCAATATATGCTTTTGGTTCTTTGTTTACTAAAAAATATGTGAAAATTCGTTCCCACAAACGATAAAATTCTAAACAAGTTGAACCTTTGAAGAACTTAAGTACTTGACTTTTTTCCTTTTCAGAAATATTACGTTCGTGATTTAAAGAACTAAATATTTGATTAGAAAGAAATAAAGTTAACCCATATCTATTCTCTTTGTAATCTTGTAAAGTTTTAATTTTTCCTTCAGTTCCATTATAATCCAGATGATAAGCACTTGTTTCAAAATCTCCTAATGAGTTCTCGTGGCTTGGTAAATCTCTAAATTCACTGGTTCTTTCCTCAAGCTCTCTTTTTAATTTATCTATTACCATATCTGATTCATCTGAATCAAAGTAATAAAGAAGTGTTTTTTCACTTTGGCAGAATAATGCTTTTTTACCATTTAATTTTAAAACTCTTCCTGTAGAGTTACTTGAATCTTGAGAAAAAGGTGAATCAACAAGACTGATTAGTGGGCTAAGATTAGATATAATATATTTCTCAACCTCATTGAGACTATCTTCTTCAAATGTGATTTTATAATGAAGGTTTTCCTTACTATTATATTTCTTTTCAATTCTTTTTTTATAATCCGAAAATGAAAATTTGAAATCTTCATTTTCCTCCTCATTACTTGAATTTGGATTAGGGTCAGCAATGACCAACAAAATATCATCAACATATCTACCATAATATGCAGGTTTATACTTCTCTACGATTCTTTTGTCAAAATCTCTTAGATAATCATTAGCAAGTACGAAAGAGGATAAAAGACCGATTGGTAAAATAAACTGTAAAAGTTCATTATTATCATCACGTTCCAACTCATTTGTGAAATCATATGGTTGGTTATATTTTTGTGAAATCTTTTCTGTATAAATATGATGAATTTTTAAAAACAGCTTATTCAAGTTTTTATGCGCTATTGTATAATGACTTTTATCCTCACTATAAATCAACTCATTAGGTATTCTGACAGAATGGAAATAATCTTTAATATCTAAATTAAGAAAAAGAACATCTCTTTCGTTTTTAATTAATTCTTGAGCAACATTTACAGAATCATCTCTCCATTTCTGATATTGTTTGAAATAAGGTTTAAACAATCCAGAACCGTGAACAATACTTTTCTTATCTTTACTTAATAACAATCTATTCCCTATACAGTTTCTCCCAAGTTTAGAATCTATTTGTACACCATAATTTAATGTCCAAATAACAGACAGAAGATGGATTTCAATTGGAGCATCTATAAATGCGGTAAGTCTATCAATTGGATATTCTTTCTGAATTCTTTGATTTGTTATAAAATTATCTGTTTTTTTTTCTTTCTCAAACCTCTTAGGATAGAAGTCCGAATCAATTTTATTTAGAAAAACATCGAAAAAATCAGAAGATTTATGATAATTATTTAACTCATTTGTAAATATTTGAAGCTTTTTTTCAACAGACTTAGGAATACCAATTTTAAAAATATCCAGATCTAATTCAGTTCGATAGGGTTTTTCATTTACTCTAAATATTGAATTGAAATCTTTAGTTAGATTGGTTTCAAACTCCACCAGCTTTCTTCTTAATATAATATCTGTATTATCATAATAGATATAGGTTTTCAATCTGTTATATGCATCCTTTATATCCTTTAATTTAAAATTCATTTATTCTCTTGATATGTGTTAGTAAGTTTAATTATCGTAATAATAGGTAATTGTTATTCATGAGCAATATATAAATTTTCTGCAAACTTTCTCTCCTCAACACTTACTTCCTCCACTTCTCCCAAACCCACTTCAATCCCCTGCTCACCAAAAAACTAACCACAGCCCCAATCGAAGCCATAATAATCGTCTTAATAATATCTCCAGCATCAAACATTGCCACAACACTCAGTATTGTACCTGAAACTGTTCCAATAATTGTTGTATTGTCATTTGTATATTCCATCCTTTCTAATTTTTAATAAATAAAAAAAGCCACCAGGCATATGCTTGGTGGCTCCTAATTTTGATTTTAGTTAACGATTACTCGCAAACTTCCACACAAGATTTTGAAACCATATGAAGCGAGATCTTTATGATCTCTGAATCTTCGGTTACATCTTTACTTGAATCGACATGGATTGAATTAACAGAGTTTGCTAATTCAGTTCCTGCTTTGAACTTTGGACGTCTCTTTGAAACGCTAACTTTCAATTCATCTTCTAAACATTTTGTATCTAACATAATTTTGATTTTTTAGTCCTCCAAGATTTGTCCCTAGAGGACTGATTTAACAATTTGATTTTAGACATACCTCCATTGGTGTAATCACTCCACTTCACAATCCGATTCACCAACCGCAGTTTGACTCACTGCAGTTATAACTGTTCCGCCGAGTAGTAAATACCCGCCTACAGTTACCGCAAGTGCTGGAAGTGCAATTGGCGCTGCTACAATGGATGTTCCGATTGCGGCCAATATTAACCCCGCTGTGCGGAGCTTCTTGAAAAATGGAGGAGTTTCCTTTTTGCATCGCTTTCCTGCTGATGCCAACTTATCTTGCTTTCTCTTTTCCATAATGCTAAAGTTTTAGACAACATCAACAATGTTCAAGGCATTGTAGCCTCCATCATTTAAGCTGTATTGTGTACCATTAACTTCTTGGAAAAACTCTACAAGTAAGATAAACACATCTGTTCCTGTTCCTGTTGGTGCTCCAGAAGGAGTCACAGTAACAGTTGACATCGTGCTATCCAAAGCCAAGTTCGTTGCACTGGAAAGTGATAACTCAGATACACCGTCCGCAAAGTTCACATTACCCCATGCTGCTGTAAAAGAAACATGTGTAGAATTTGCTGGAGCTGCAATATGATTTACCGGAATAAGATCTTCGATCGTTATTTCTCCAGTTGTAGTGTCCAATGCTATCGGACGATACAAAATAGAGTTTAACATTGAACGATTGTTGAAGTTGAATCCTTTCAACATATCCTTTGCAGGTTGATTCTGGATTGCAACACCAACAGATCTTTGCCCACGATCACTCGTAGCATCCAACTTGCGTATCTGCGACATCAAT
>Ga0209075_1005152_pt1 | contig 10125 bp, 10 predicted proteins | sample Stecom2011_FD_187523 | JGI IMG/M metagenome (GOLD analysis project Ga0209075, IMG submission 187523) | Agricultural soil microbial communities from Utah to study Nitrogen management - Steer compost 2011 (SPAdes) (version 2) | ecosystem: Environmental > Terrestrial > Soil > Agricultural land...
GTGACATGGCCCAGCCGCAGACCATCTGGACCCTGGGCCATTCGACCCGCTCGATCGAGGACTTCATCGCCCTGCTGCGCCATTACCGAATAGAGGTCCTGGCGGACGTGCGGCGCTTTCCGGGCTCCCGCCGCCTGCCGCAGTTCGGCCAGCAGGCGCTGCGAGACAGCCTGCAGGCGGCGGGCATCCATTACCAGCTGCTGACGGAACTCGGCGGCCGGCGCCGCCCCTCAGCCGACTCGCCCAACACGGCCTGGCGCAATACCTCCTTCCGCGGCTACGCCGACCATGTGGCCAGTGCCGAATTCGCCCGGGGCCTGGCCCGCCTGCAGGAACTGGCTGCGCGGCACCGTACCGCGATGATGTGCGCCGAGGTGCTCTGGTGGCGCTGCCACCGCTCGATCATTTCCGATGTACTGATGGCGGCCGGAGTGCAGGTGCTGCACATCCAGGACGAACAGCACTGCGAGGAACATCCCTATACCCGCCCTGCCCGCCTGTATCATGGCGAGCTGACCTACGAGGCCGGCCTCGGCGAGCCGCTCAATGCCAGGGAGCGGGAGCAGCAGGTTCAACAGCAACTGGATCTGTGAAACGGACAGGCTTTCAGCGCCGGGTTTCCCGATAGCGCGCAGGCGTGACGCCCTGCCAGCGGCGGAACGCCCGGGTAAAGGCATTCTCATCGGAAAAACCCAGTTGCTCGGCGATCTGCGACAGGCGCAGGTCGCTACCCAGCAGCTGGCAGGCCATGGACTGCAATACGCTGTCGCGCAGCGCCTTGAAGGTCAGCCCGTCCTCGGCCAGCCGCCGGTGCAGGTGCCGGCCGCTGAGCTGCAGCTGTTCGGCAATGCGCTCCTTGCCCCAGCGCGGATGGGCGCGTATCAGCTGTTCCACCTCGGCCGCCATGCTCTGGCGACCCAGCTCGGCGAGCATCTGATCGGCCAGCTGGCGCAGGTGGTCGCGCAGCACGCTGTTGGCCTGGATCTGCGGCAGCGCCAGCTGCTCGGGGGTGATGCCCAGCTGATAATGCTCGGCCTGAAAATGCACCGGGCAGCCGGTCAGCTCCGCATAACGTTCCGGCGCCGCCAGCGGCCGGTGGCGCAGCCAGATGCCCGCCGGCTGGAAGCGTCCGCCGGTGGCCCAGCCGGTCAGGTTGAGCAGGCTGCCCATGGCCGCCTCGGCCCGTTCCGCCTGGCGCACCTGGAAACGCGGGCGATACTCGACGAACACCAGATCCGTTTCACGGCGCAGACGGAATTCACCGCCATCGCTGATCACCGGGGTGTACTCCATGAGTTCCTCCAGCGCTTCGCCCAGGGTGTCACAGGTCACCAGCAGCATGCCGAGACTGTCCAGATGGCCGACCTGGATCTGCAGGCCCAGCTGCAGCCCCACCAGGGGATCACCACTGGCCTCGCACAACGCCTCCCAGAGTTCGTCCTGCCAGTGGATGGGCACCCGCTGCAGCCCCTCCATTCGGGCGCGCAGCGCCTCCGGCAGGGCAATGCCGGCCCGTTCGGCCAGTTGCAGCATGGCCTGGCTGTACCTGGGAGTGACTGTCTGTTCGCTGATATCGTGCATGGCCCGTTTTGCCGGTTCCCTGTCCCGTTTGGTGGGATACGTACTGATTCCCGTGCCGTAGACTCGGCATCATAACAATAAGGAGTCAGCATACATGTATGCCATCATCGGCGCCGGACCCATGGGTCTGGCCAGCGCACGCAATCTGCAGAAGCTTGGAATCCCCTTCATCGGTTTCGAACAGCACAGTGATGTCGGCGGCCTGTGGGACATAGACAACCCGCACAGCACCATGTACGACAGCGCTCACCTGATCTCGTCCAAGCGCATGACCGAATTCGCCGAGTTCCCCATGGACGACAGCGTGGCGCCCTACCCGCACCACAGCGAGATGCGCCGCTACTTCCACGACTACGCCTCGCACTTCCAGCTCAGACGCCATTACGAGTTCAACACCCGGGTCATCGAGCTGACGCCGGACGGGGACGGCTGGATGCTGCTCAGCGAGCGCGATGGTGTACAGCAAAGGCGCCGATTCGATGGCGTGCTGATCGCCAACGGCACCCTGCACAAGCCGAACATCCCCGGTCTGCCGGGGCAGTTCAGCGGCGAACTGATGCATTCGGCGGATTACCGCAGCCCCGAGGTATTCAAGGGCAAGCGGGTGTTGCTGGTCGGCTGCGGCAACTCCGGGGCGGACATCGCCGTGGACGCCGTACACCACGCCGCCAGCGTGGATATCAGCCTGCGCCGGGGCTACTACTTCCTGCCCAAGTTCGTCCGGGGCCGGCCCATCGACACCCTCGGCGGCAAGCGCCGTCTGCCGCGCCCGCTCAAGCAGCGCATCGATGCGGCCATGATCCGCATGATCCTCGGCAAGCCCTCGGACTACGGTCTGCCTGACCCCGATTACCGCATGTACGAGTCCCACCCCGTGGTCAACTCGCTGATCCTCCACCATCTGGGGCATGGCGACATCACTCCGCGTCGGGATATCGCCGCCATCGACGGGCACCGGGTGAGGTTTGCCGACGGCGCCAGCGCCGAGTACGACCTCATACTCCAGGCCACCGGTTACCAGCTGGACTACCCCTTCATCGAGCGCCGCCACCTGAACTGGCCCGAAAGTGAAGACGCACCCCAGCTGTACATGAACATCTTCCACCCGCAGTACGACAACCTGTTCATGATGGGCATGATCGAGGCGACCGGTCTGGGCTGGGAGGGCCGCAACCAGCAGGCCCGTCTGGTGGCGCTCTACCTGCACCACCGGCAGGCCGGCAGCCAGGCGGTGGCGGCGCTGGATCAGGCCCGGCAGAACCGGGCCGGTGAACGGCTGGACGGCGGCTATCGCTACATCAAGCTGGCGCGCATGGCCTACTACGTGAACAAGGAGGTCTATCTGGCCGCCCTGCACCGGCATATCGCGGAGCTGGAGCAGGCGCTGCCCGCGGCCCCCGCCGATCTGGTGGTGAGCCAATGAACGGCGCACCGGCGCTGGATTTCGATCCGGCCAGCATGGTGGTGCTGAACATCATCATGGCCTGCATGATGTTCGGCGTGTCCCTGTCCCTGCGCCTGGAGGACTTCCGCCGTATCGCCCGGGCCCCGGTCACACCGGTGGTCGGGCTGGTCGCCCAGTTCCTGCTGCTGCCCGCCGCCACCTGCCTGGTCACCTGGTGGCTGCGCATTGATGCGGAACTGGCGCTGGGCATGATCCTGGTCTCGGCCTGCCCCGGCGGCAGCTTTTCCAACGTCATGACCTGGCTGGCCCGGGGCAACCTGGCGGTGTCGGTGAGCATGACCGCGGTCTCCAGTCTGGCCGCCACCATCATGACGCCGCTGAATTTTGCCCTGTACGGCTGGCTCAACCCCCATACCCGCGCCTATCTCACCGAGATCAGCCTGGAGCCGGGCAGCGTGCTCTGGCTGGTGCTGCTGGTGCTGGCGCTGCCCATGGCAGTGGGCATGATCACCGGTCGCCGCTTTCCCGGTCTGGTCGAGCGCAGCGAGAAACCCCTGCGGGTGATATCCCTGCTGGTCTTCCTCGGCTTCGTGGCGATTGCCTTCAGCCGCAACGTCGATCTCTTCCTCGCGCGGTTCCACAGCTTCTTCTGGCTGGTGGTCGGCCACAACCTGCTGGCACTGCTGCTGGGCTACGGCATGGCCCGTCTGTGCCGCCTGGCTGAGAGCGACCGCCGCGCGGTGACCCTGGAGGTCGGCATCCAGAATTCCGGACTGGGCCTGGTCATTCTCTTCACCTTCTTCCCCAATGCCGGCGGCATGCTGCTGATCACCGCCTTCTGGGGCGTATGGCATCTGGTCAGCGGCCTGACCCTGTCCCAGTACTGGGCACGCCGGCCACTGCCCGCCGATGATCCGGCCCTGGCGCCCGCCACCATCAAGGAGCAACTGTCATGACACCGCGCATCCTGATTACCGGCGCCGCCGGCTATCTCGGACATCAACTGGGTAACCGCCTGGCCACGGATCTGCATGTCGTCGGGACCGATATCCGGGCACGGGATGATCTGGACTTCCCGGTACACCAGCTGGATATCCGCGACCCGGCGCTGGCCGAGCTGCTGCAGGAGCAGCAGATCACCCATGTGGTGCACCTGGCCTCGGTGCTCCAGGCCTCCGCCGACCGCCATCGGGACTTCGACATCGACGTCAACGGCACCCGCAACGTACTGGAATGCTGCCTGCGCGCCGGGGTAAGGCACCTGACGGTGACCAGCTCCGGCGCGGCCTACGGCTACCATGCGGACAACCCGGAGTGGATCGACGAGCAGGACCCGCTGCGCGGCAATCCCGAGTTCGCCTACTCCGACCACAAGCGGCAGATCGAGGAAATGCTGGCAAGTTATCGCCAGGGCCATCCGCAGTTGCAGCAGCTGATCTTCCGGCCCGGCACCATACTCGGCGCCGACACCCGCAACCAGATCACCGAGCTGTTCATGGCGCCGCGGCTGCTCGCCCTGCGCGGCAGCGATTCGCCCTTCGTGTTCATCTGGGATCAGGACGTGATCGCCGCCATGGAGATGGGGCTGCGCCAGAGCCGCACCGGCATCTACAACATGGCCGGTGACGGCGCCCTGAGCATGCGCGAGATTGCCGCGCGGCTGAACAAGCCGGTGCGCACCCTGCCGGTATGGCTGGTACGCCTGGGCCTGCAACTGGCCCAGTGGCGCGGCCGGCCCACCAGCCCGGCGCAGGTCAGGTTCCTGCAGTACCGCCCGGTACTCAGCAACCGGCGTTTGAAGGAGGAGTTCGGCTTTGTGCCGAGCAAGACCTCCGCCGAGACCCTGGACTATTTCGCCCAGTGCAGTGGAGCCCGCCGCCCGTGATGGATCCCTGGCTGTGGATAGGCCTGTTCGTCCTGCTCTCCTATACGGTGGAGGCCGTCACCGGCTTCGGCAGTCTGGTCATCGCCCTGGCCCTGGGTGCGCTGCTGTTGCCGGTCGCTGAGCTGCTGCCGGTGCTGGTGCCGCTGAACGTGCTGATGAGTGGATCGCTGGTGCTGCGCCATCGCCGCCAGCTGGACGGTGCCCTGCTGCTGCGGGTGATATTGCCGCTGATGCTGCTCGGCACACTGGCAGGATTCGCCCTGCAGCAATGGCTGGCGGACGATCTGCTCAAGGGGCTGCTGGGAATACTGATGCTGTGGTTCGCCGGCCGTGAACTCTGGCGTCTGCACCGCGGCAGACCGGCGCGGCCGCACCCGCCGTGGCTGAGTCGACTGCTGACCCTGGGTGCGGGCCTGACCCACGGCCTGTTCGCCTCGGGCGGTCCGCTGCTGGTCTATGCCCTGGCCGGGACCCAGCTGGACAAGCGGCGGCTGCGTGCCACCCTGCTCTGCGTCTGGTTTTCCCTCAATGCCTGCCTGAGTCTGATGCTGCTGATGCAGGGCGAGCTGGTTCCGGCCCTGCCCCGGCTACCCTGGTTCATTCCGCTGCTGGTGCTGGGCATGCTGGTCGGTGAATACCTGCATCACAGGGTCAATGAGCAGCGCTTCCGCCAACTGGTCTATGGTCTGCTGCTGGTGACCGGGACCATCCTGACGCTGCAGTCGCTGTAGGGCTCAGTCGATCGCCCGCAGCCTGGCCAGGCACAGCTGCTCCATCTCCACGGCCCACTGCTGCATCCGGGGCTGGTCAAGGCGCAGTTGCATGGCATAGCGACGGCCACCCCAGATCGCCAGATGCAGGGCCTCGATCAGGGCCTCATCCGGTCGCCGGGGCAGGTCGCTGCAGGCATCGAATACCCGTCGCCACATGGCCAGGAACTCGCTCCAGGCCCGCTGCTGATGCTTCTGCTCGGCAATCCGCGGCTCCAGCGCCAGCATGTCGGGATGAAACCAGGACACCGACTGGCAGCCACTGAGCAGTTGCACCAGCCGGCGCATGCGCTCTTCCCAGCTCAGTTGTGCCGGCGCCACCACCTGCTGATCCACGGCCTCGATCAGGGTCTCCATGCAGTGGCGTACATAGGCCGAATGCAGCGCCTCCTTGCTGGGAAAGTAGTCATACAGGGTGCCGATGGCGACCCCGGCTTCCAGCGCCACCGCCCGGGTGGTCAGCCCCTCCCAGCCGTCACGCTGCCAAATCCGAACATAGGCATCGAAAATCGCCTGCACGGTGAACCTTGCCCGGGCCTGAGTGGGGCGTTTGAGCGGTTTGCTGCGGGTTACCGAAGGGGTCTTGCTGCTCATGGTTATCCGAACCCGGCCAGCGTTCGGCTGGCGTACCCTGTCGATGGAATGAATTTGATCAAGGAGCCCATCATGACCCAGATCCAGAGTCTGCAGACGGACAAGCGCGATCTCGCACGTACCCGCATCGTTACCCAAACCCAGGGCGATCTGCAACCCGGCCAGGCACTGCTGAAGATCAGCCGGCTGGCACTGACCACCAACAACATCACCTATGCCGCCTTCGGCGACACCCCGCACCTGCGCTACTGGAACTATTTCCCCACCGACGAGGCGGGCTGGGGCCACATGCCGGCCTGGGGTTTTGCCGAAATCGTCGAAACCACCGTCGAGGGTCTGGAAGTCGGCGAGCGCTTCTATGGCTACTGGCCGATCGCGACCCATCTGGTCGTCGAGCCCGTGCGCGTCACCGAGCGCGGCTTCTATGACGGCGCAGCACACCGCCTGGACCTGGTCTCGGCCTACAACCAGTACCAGCGCAACAGAACCGACGCCGCCTACCGTCCCGAAAACGAAGATTACCAGATGCTGCTGCGGCCGCTGTTCATCACCTCCTTCATGCTGGCTGACTACCTGGAAGACAACGGCTTCTTCGGCGCCAGGCGCATCGTTGTTTCCAGCGCATCCAGCAAGACAGCCTTCGGTACCGTGTTCTGCCTGGAAGGCCGTGACGATGTCGAGCTGATCGGTCTGACCTCCGGCAGCAACAAGGCCTATGTCGAGAGCCTTGGCTGCTACCACAAGGCCGTCACCTACGATGAGCTGGAATCCCTGGATCCCTCGGTCCCCACCCTGTATGTGGACTTTTCCGGCAACGGCGAACTGCGCCAGCGCATCCACAACCACTTCAAGGGCACCCTGGTGCATGACTGCTACGCCGGCTCGGCGCACAGCCAGGACCACATCAGTGATCAGAACCTGGACCTGGCCGGCCCGCAGCCCCAGGCCTACTTCGCCCCCAACCAGATCCGCAAGCGCAACGCCGACTGGGGTCCGGCGGAGGTCACCCGCCGCTTCAATGCCGCACAGCTGAGCTTCATCGACCGGGTGCGCAACCCAGCTGCGCCCTGGCTCGAGCTGCAGGTCCATCAGGGTCTGGAAAGTGGCCCGGCACTGGTGGATACGCTGGTCAACGGTCGCATCAACCCCAGCGACGGGCATGTACTGATTCTCGACTGAGATCAGTCCGGCAGGGACGCCGGCAGCCCGCCGTCGAAGATCTCCAGCACCTGCTGGAAACTCGGCTCCGGCGGGCAGTGCAGCTTCATCGGCTGGCCGGTCGCCGGATGGGCGAAGGCCAGTCCGGTGGCTGCCAGCATCAGCCGGCTGTAGCCGAAACGCTCGGCAAAGTAGTGGTTGTGCCGGGTCCGGCCGTAGTTGGTGTCGCCGATGATCGGATGACTGATGTGCTGCATGTGCCGACGCAGCTGATGCTTGCGCCCGGTTTCCGGGCGCAGCGACATCAGGCTGTAGCGGCTCTGCGGATAACCCTCCACCGCCACCGGAATCTCGGTGATTGCCAGTCGCTCGAAGCGGGTGATGGCTTCGCGCACCGGCTGGGGCTCATCCCTGCAGCGCCGGTCCACCGCATGTTCCCGCAGCGGATGATCAATCACCCCCTGCTCCGCCGCCCAGCCCCGCACCAGCGCCAGATAGCTCTTCTGCACCTGCCCGGCCATCAGCGCCTTGCCAAAAGCACTGGCGGTGTTCGGGTCCCGGGCAAACAGCAGCAGGCCCGAGGTCGGGCGATCCAGTCGGTGGCAGGGATAGACGTGGGCGCCGCCGTTGAGCTGGCGTGCGTACTGCAGGGCGAATTCGGTTTCGTGACGGTCGATGGGGCTGCGGTGCACCAGCAGACCGGCCGGCTTGTGCACCGCCAGCAGCCAGTCGTCGCGATAGAGTTCGATCAGTGGATTGTCTGCCATGCCCGGCGCCCCGCTTAGAAGGCGCCGAGCATAGCATGATCAGCCGCTGGCCAGTTTCAGGCCGACGATTCCGGCGCCGATCAGCAGCAGACTGATCAGCCGCAGCGGGCTGGCGGGATCATCGAACAGCAGGATGCCCAGCACTACCGTGCCCATGGCGCCGATGCCGACCCAGACTGCGTAGGCGGTGCCCACCGGCAGGGTCTTCATGGCGATACCCAGCAGCCAGACGCTGATCAGCATGGACAGACCGGTGGCGACCGATGGCCACAGACGGGTAAAGCCCTCGGTGTATTTGAGGCCGATGGCCCAGCCGATTTCAAACAGACCTGCGACCACAAGAATGGCCCAATTCATGTTACCTCCGAATGGGGCCGTCCCCTCGCGAATGACGAGGCGGGGTCGTCCCCGCCTCCTGAGTGAAGCCGGAGTATATCAACCCCGCCGGCCGGGTCCAGTCAGTGAGGTTCAGCCGAGTTCGCGGTGCTGTGGCAGGTCATCAGTGATCTCGTACCAGGGCGCCTTGCTGTCGACGAACACGTGCTTCTGCGGGCGCACTCCGGGATCGCTGTCCAGGGTTCCCAGGGGGAAGCCGTACACCTCGGGACGGGCATCGAAACGGGTGTACAGGCTGGACCCGCACACCGAGCAGAAGGCCTTGTGCTCCCCCGGGGATGATTCATAGAAACGGATCAGCTCCTGCCCCTGCAGCAGTTGCCAGTCCGCCGAGCGAATCCGGCCACAGGTGCGGAAGGCGGCGGCATGCAACTTGCGGCACATGGAACAGTGACAGTGGTAGACATCGGAAACCGGGCCGTGGATACGGTAGCGCACGCCCCGGCACAGGCAGCTCCCCTCAAGAGTCATGGCATCTTCCTCCCCGTTCGGACTTCAGCTCAGCATAGCTCCGGGGCAGGTACGGGGCGAATCGCCGGCAATTCCCCCATCGGTTACAAGGTCTATACCCTGCACCACTTGTGTGAATTTCGACTAACGTCCACCATAACGCATACACATAATTGCACAGAGCTTCCGTGTGTCTGAATCAGTCCGCCCCCCGACCCATTACTGCATCGCTCTGCAGCCCATCTGCGACGCGAAAATGCAGCATCGAGCCGACGAGATGCTGTATCGCGCCGCGCCGGACAGCCTGCATGCGCAGATCGACTGCGGGCTGACCGCCACGGTGCGGGCCTGTTCCACCGCTTTCTACGAAATCGGCCTGCAGGCTCTGGTCGGCGACCGCCTGCTGTTCTTCAATGCGCCGCGCGAGTGGCTGCTGGAACCAGACCTGCTGCCGCCCTCCAGCGACCAGCTGGTGATCGAGGTACTGGAGTCAGTCACCGTGGATGATCAGCTGCTGCGCAGGCTGGAGCACCTGCGCGAGCAGGGTTATCGGCTGGCCCTGGATGACTTCGTCCTGACCGAACAGACCCGACCGCTGCTGGAGCTGGCCGATATCATCAAGGTGGACATGCTCCAGCCCCAGGACCCGGCCAGTCTGGACATCTACAGACAGCACGGGGTGCAGCTGCTGGCGGAGAAGGTGGAGGACATGGCGACCTTCGAACGCTGCCGGGCCGCCGGATTCGATCTGTTCCAGGGGTACTTCTATGCCCGGCCCCAGATCCAGGGGTTGTCCTGCCGCCGCCGCGAGAGCAACCAGGCGGCGCAGATTCAGCTGCTCAATCATCTGTACCGGGACAATCCGGACTTCCGCCAGCTCGAATCCCTGCTGGTGCAGGACCCGGAGCTCTGCGTCACCCTGCTCAGGCAGGTCAACTCTGCCGCCTACCATCGCCCCCACCCGGTTTCCAGCATCCGTCGGGCCATCACCACCCTCGGTCTGCAACGCCTGAAGCGGCTGATCCTTACCCTGTTGCTGGCACGCAACGGCCCGGCCAGCCTGCTGATGCTGCCGCAGCTGCTGACCCGTGCCGCCATGTGCGAGCGCCTTGCCCTGCA
>Ga0209075_1005153_pt1 | contig 10124 bp, 9 predicted proteins | sample Stecom2011_FD_187523 | JGI IMG/M metagenome (GOLD analysis project Ga0209075, IMG submission 187523) | Agricultural soil microbial communities from Utah to study Nitrogen management - Steer compost 2011 (SPAdes) (version 2) | ecosystem: Environmental > Terrestrial > Soil > Agricultural land...
CGGGGTTGGGTCTCTTTTACTTACCGAACCTCGTTTTAATAAACATAAGAACGGAGAACGTCTATGAAATTCCAACTCGCTTTCGGCTTGGTTCTCAGTGGAATGTCAGCCTTTGCAATGGCTGCCGTTTCACCTGAGGAAGCAGCCGAGCTCGGCAAGTCGCTGACCTTGACCGGTGCTATTCAGGCCGGAAATGAGGCGGGAACCATTCCTGCCTTCGAGGGTGGGCTGCGCGAGGCACCTGCTGGCTTCGAGCCGGGCAGTGGTTACTGGGTGAACCCGTTCAAGGACGAGCAACCTCTTTTTCGCATTGATGCCAGCAATTATGCTCAACATGCGGACAAGCTGAGCGAGGGCCAGATTGAGCTGTTGAAGAGAAATCCTGAGTATTATATGGATATCTTTCCGACACACCGCACCGCAGCTCTGCCGCAGGAAGTTCTAGACGCATCCGTTCGCAACGCAACCGAATGCTCCACCCTCAAGGACGGGCTCGCTCTTGATCCCGCCTGCCGGGGTGGAGTCCCTTTCCCGATCCCGAAGACGGGGAATGAGGTTATGTGGAACCAGCAGGTGCGCTACAACGACGGAAAGTTTGGCACTACCACCTCGTCGTCGAACAGCTGGATCGTCGCGTCAAATGGCTCGGTAACCAAGGCGTCGGAACAGGCAACCTTTGTCGAGCGGCCGTTCTACCAGATGGATGTGCCCGGTCGTGACGAGCAGATGTACACGCGGGTGTACTCGGTCACCAAGGAACCAGCCCGTCGAGCTGGTGAAATGACCGGCTATACGGATTTTCTAGATCCGACCAGCAGACCTCGGCGCGCTTGGAGCTATACCCCAGGTCAGCGCCGGGTGAAACTGGCTCCAGAGTTTACCTATGACACACCGGTTGCCAGCATGGGCGGGATCGAGTTGTTCGATGAGCTGTTCATGTTCTCGGGTATGCAGGATCGCTTCGACTTCAAATTGGTCGGCAAGAAAGAGATGTATATCCCGTACAACAACTACGAGCTGTATTTTGACTGCAATGCCGATACTCAGCTGATGGCATCACATCTGAATCCAGAGTGTGAACGCTGGGAGCTGCACCGCGTCTGGGAAGTGGAAGCGACGCTGAAAGAAGGTCGTCGTCATGTCTACAGCAAACGAACCTACTACCTCGATGAAGACACCTATGGCGCCGGTCTGTATGACGCTTGGGATCAGAGTGGTCAGCTTTATCGATCCATGATGCTGGGTGGTGTTCAGCTCTATGATCACGATATTCCCTACATCGTCAAACATGTCATTTATGACTTCAATCGAGGCATGTATGGCTTGATCAATGATGCTCTGGCCGGTGGCTACAAAGTGCTCGAATCACCTCGGTCCGAGCGTGAGCTGAATCCTGAAGCCATCGTTTCTCGAGAAAGCGTGCGGTAACCCAAGCAGTTATGGTGCGGTCCCCAGGGGGAGCGCTACCGGGAACAGCTGTCGCCATCTGGCGACGCTGTTCAAACCCAAGACGCGTCTGGATTATTGAGGGTAAGAATAATGACTATATCCTGCTGGTTGGAATCTTCCCCAACCAAGAGATCGATCTCTCTGGCAGTTGCCTGCTTCCTGTGTCTTGGGTTGGGTTCCTTTTCAGTCCTGGCCTCCGAAACAAAAAGCGAGTCTTCACGCGGTCTCCATGATCCGCTTGAGCAGCCTTCCATCATTCAGGATCTGAGCCGTCCCCAGCCCGCTGTGGCAATAGCGCAGGCCGGCGGCAATCTTGTCAGTGTGGGGCTGCGTGGATTGATCATGATTTCCAGCGATGGCGGTAACAGCTGGAGCCCCTCCACCAGTCCCGTGGCCAGTGATCTCGTTCAGGTACATTTTCGTGATGAGCTGCATGGCTGGGCTGTCGGGCATGATTCCGTTCTGCTCGCCACAACTGATGGCGGCAAATCGTGGGAAGTTCGGTTGGACGGTCGTAGCTTGGTGACGCTGTTGAGAGAGTACTACTCCACCGCTGCTGGCATCGATGAGTATGAAGCTGAAAGCCTACTGGGAGAAGTAGATCTGGCTCTGAGCACCTCGTCCGATTCCGATGTCATGGCCACGCCTTTTCTGGATGTGTTCATCAACGACAACGGAGAAGGCTTTCTGCTGGGTGCTTTTGGCATGCTGCTACACACCATTGATGACGGTATGACGTGGCAGCCATGGATCGAGCGCACCGAAAACGAGCGGCGCATGCATTTGTATAGTATCGATATGCACGGTGAGCAAGCCTACATAAGCGGTGAACAGGGTCTGGTCATGCGGTTGGATCGGGGGCTGGGTCGTTTCGTTCGGGTAGAAACGCCCTATGCCGGCACTTTTTTTGGAGTGCACGTAGGTGACAGTCTGGTCATGGCGTACGGTCTGCGGGGCAATTTGTATGTCAGCCGAAATGAGGGTCTGAGCTGGGATCGAGTGGACACTCAACAGCAGGCCAGTCTGGTGGATTGCCTGGAAGACGGCCCTAACCACTTTATATTGGTTAGTCAGCGCGGAGAGTTGATACGACTCGATTCCCGTAATCTCGAAACGGCCAGACTGGAAGTGCCCTTCAGCGGAGAGGTGTCCTCTGCGGCTATGGTGGACGGTTCAAGAGAGTTGATGGTTACTCAATTCTCCGGCGTCCGAAAGATAGATATCAGCAAACTCAATTAGTTAATGCTGGTATCAGGTAATTTATGGTAGTACCACGCCGCCTACCCTCCTTATCAAGAGAACAGGGTGGCTGGCTCAGGAACGCTTATTGGTATCAATGAAGTTTTCATCCGGGACGCACTGACGCTACATGTCTTGTATGTGCACTAAGGCCTTTGGAGAAAGAAATGGTCGAATTGAGTAATAACAATAACGGGATGCCGGTAGTACGTGACCTACAAGACTTCGACAAAAGCTCGGGTGGCCTGTTTGAGCGCATTATTTTTCATAATCGGATGCTGGTTCTCCTGAGTTGTCTTCTGATAACCATTGTGCTGGGCAGCTTTGCTACGAAGCTGGATGTCAATGCCAGTTTCGAACGCATGATTCCGGTTAATAATCCCTATATCCAGAACTACCTCGAACACAAGAACGAACTCCCAGGCCTGGGTAATAACATTCGCGTGGTGGTCAGCAGCAAGAAGGGCGATATATATGACCCGGAATATCTGCAGGTGCTGCAGGACGTAAATGACACGCTTTATTTGATCCCCGGCATTGACCGGTCCTGGATGCGATCCCTGTGGATGCCTATCGTACGGTGGCGGGAAGTCACTGAAGAAGGCATCAGCGGCGGTGCGGTTATGCCGTCTGATTACGATGGTAGCGAAGCCAGTATCGGCGCGCTGAGACGCAATATCACGCGTGCTGGGTTGTCGGGTAGCCTGGTCGCGAATGACTCAAGATCCAGCATGATCGTGGCGCCTCTGTTGGAAACCCATCCGCAGACCGGCGAGCCCTTGGATTACAGTGAGTTCTCGAAACAGTTAGAGGAGAAAATTCGGTCATTTGAAAGCGACAGTGTGGGGATTCATATCGTCGGTTTCAGCAAACTGGTCGGCGATCTGATCGAAGGACTTCAGGCGGTAATGGTGTTTTTCGGTATATCCGTATTAGTGGCCGCCCTCTTCGTGTATCTGTATACCCACTGCGTCCGCAGTACCGTCTTGCTGGTGAGCATAGCAGTCACGGGGGTTGTCTGGCTTCTCGGGCTGATGCAGTTGCTCGGCTATGAGCTGGATCCCTATTCCATTCTGGTACCCTTCCTGATCTTCTCGATAGGCCTGTCCCACGGCACCCAGAAAATGAACGGCATCCTGCAGGATATCGGCCGTGGGACCCATAAGTATGTCGCTGCACGTTACACCTTCCGACGGTTGTTTTTAACTGGGTTGACAGCGCTGCTCGTCAATGTGGTGGGGTTCGCTGTTCTGGCCATAATCGACATTCCGGTTATCCGGGACTTGGCGCTGACGACCAGTATCGGTGTTTCTGTCCTGGTCTTCACCAAACTCATCTTGATTCCGGTTGCCTTGTCTTACATAGGCGTCAGCAAGAAAGCGGCACGGATTGCCATCGAAAAAGACAAGAAAGTACAGCAGAACCGTAACTGGCAGGGCAGGGTATGGCAGGGCCTGAACAGATTCACCGAACGCAAGTGGGCAATCATTGCGATAAGCGTTTCGGTGCTGGTCACGGCAGTCAGCTCTGTTGTAATGCTTGATTTGAAAATAGGTGATCTCGATCCAGGTGCGCCGGAGCTGCGTCCAGACTCACGCTACAATACGGACAATGCTTTCATCACGGCCAACTATGGTCTGTCCAGCGATCAATTCGTGGTCATCATGAAGACCGATCCCGATGGGTGTCGTTTCTTTGGGCCACTGCAGACCATGGACAAGCTTGCCTGGCGCCTGCGCCAGACCGAAGGGGTGCAGACTACCACCTCACTGGCTGACACTGTCCGTTTCATGACCTCAGGCATGGCTGAAGGCAGCGCCAAATGGCTGACCATCAGTCGAGATCAGGCGATTACCAATGCGTCGGTCGATGCCGCGATGATTTCCTCGCCAGGTATTACCAATCAGAACTGTTCAGTCACCCCCCTGATTGCTTATCTGACCGATCACAAGGCCGATACGCTGACGCGGGTGCTGAATGAGGTCGAGGACTTTGCAGGGCAATACAATACCGGGCCTGGTGCCGAACAGTCGGTAGAATTCCTGCTGGCAGCGGGTAACGCAGGTATCGAGGCGGCAACCAACATCGAAGTTCGCCGTGGCATCATGGTCATGTATTTCGCTGTATACGGCGCCACTGCGTTGTTGTGTCTCATCACCTTCCGCAGCATCCGTGCGACCCTGGTTGCGCTTATCCCGCTGATCATGACCACCATCATCTGTAAGGCACTGATGGTCTGGCTCGGTATCGGTCTCAAGGTTGCCACCCTTCCGGTCATGGCGGTAGGCGTCGGTGTGGGGGTCGATTACGCGCTCTATCTACTCAGTGTTCAACTGGCCGTTCAGGCCCGCGGCGAGTCGTTGGCTGTAGCCTACCGTCGCTCGCTGGATTTCACTGGGAAAGTGGTGGCGCTGATTGGTTTGACCATGGCAGCAGGGGTTGTCACCTGGGCCTGGTCCCCCATCAAATTCCAGGCTGACATGGGCATTCTGCTGACCTTCATGTTCCTGTGGAACATGGTGGGCGCCCTGATTCTGATTCCCGCGCTCTCGCACTTCATGCTCAAGGATGTAGGAACTCGGACCGGAAAAGGTGGTGGAGTAACGTCACCAGTCGAAGCACCCGTCGAACCGTCTTCATCCGAGGCGACGCACGACAGGAAGCAGCAGCTGGTGGGCGCCCATTGAGCGCCTGCGTCAGGGATGACGCTTTCAACCCAATCACAGGTTTTATTGGCTTTCCCGCAAGAAATGGAGATAAAGATGTTCGATTTGCTGATGAGCGCCGACATGATGGTGCCAGACCCAGATGGCATGACCGAGTTGCTGGTCGACAAGCTGGGGATATATAAACACGAGCGCTGGCGCCAGGCGTTCGATGACCATCCGTACATTGCTCATTTTCTGCGTGTCCACAAGTCCCTGGCGGTTTCACCGACGCGCGTAGAGCCGCAATGGCATCTTGATCGTCCGAACCCCGGGGATCCGATGTTTCATGATTTTCTAGAAAGTCTGAAGGAGTATCAGGGCCGCCACCGTCCCATGCTTACTCACTCTATTGTGCTTTCGCTGCATGGTGACAAGTTTGACGCGTTAGTCAGCAAGTTGATGCGCAGGCGGCTTCCATTCCGCATGGCGCAGCGCACTCCCGACATGCCGTTTGACCGTCTGTGGCTCGGTGCCTCACCTGAGAAACCGTTCTATGACCCCATCGTCGATGGTGGCTTGTGCATAGAAATCATGCCCATGGAACCGCTGCAGATGCCAGCTGAAACCTTCTCGGTACCCGCTCCGCAGCCCCGTGATTCCAAGCCTGGCGACATGGTGCGTGTTTCTGCTCGTGGCTACTTGGTGCGCGACCTTGACGAGACACTTCGTCGTTGCTCTACCAATCTCGACTGGGAGCCCTCGGGCCCCGTTGAGCTTATCGAGGGCGAAGGATACCGTCGCGCACGTATGGGCTTTACCCTGGAGAACAGCGCCACGCTGGACATCATTGAAGCGACTCGCTGGAACAGCGACGCGGGACTGTATCTCAACAACTGGGGGCCGGGACCTTACTACATTCGTATTGCAGTGAATGATCTGGCTGCCAAGGCCGAAGACCTCCGGGCCCGCGGCACGGCATTCAGCTGGATTGACTCCTGCGATGCGGTGGGTGGGAAGTCATTGATCAGGGTTGACCCTTCTGAACTCAGAGGGCAGTTGTTCGAGTTCGAGGAATGTTGACATGAGCACTAAAGAAAGCCTGCCCGTAATAATCAACGAAGCAGTTCAGATGCACTGTAACGGGCCTGTCGGATGGGTAATACTTACCCGTCCTGGTCAGATCAACGCCATCAACGACGCTATCCGCGCAGGTGTACCAGCGGCTCTCGAGCGCCTGGAGAATGACCCCGGAATTCACGTCATAGTGATTCGCGGCGAAGGCGAGCGAGGGTTTTGCGCCGGGGCAGACATCAAGGAAAAGCGTGCGCCCGAGACTTCCATTCAAGTGCGCAAACGTATGGAGAATACTCGCTGGATCGAGACGATTGATGCGGTAAGTAAACCGGTCATCGTCGCAATTCACGGATACTGCATGGGTGGCGGCCTCGAACTCGCGCTAGCCTGTGATATCCGTTTCGCGTCGCCCGATGCGGTGTTCGCGTTGCCGGAAACCGGTCTGGGATTGATTCCCGGCGGCGGCGGAACGCAGCGATTGTGTCGAGTGGTAACGCCGGGTCATGCGTTGGATCTGCTTCTTACGGGCGAACGTCTGGATGCTGAAAGGGCACGGCAGATCGGGCTGGTATCCCGTGTCGCTAAAAGCCCCGAGACCCTGATCGAGGAAGTATCAGCGCTGGCGTTGCAGATCGCTGGCAAATCACCTATGGCCTCGGTGTATGCAAAAAGAGCAGCGCGCGCAGCCTTGGAAGTCGAATTGAAGAAGGGCCTTGATCTCGAGCTGGATCTTTTCTCGTTGCTGGCCACCACCAAGGACGCCAAGGAGGCTGCGCTGGCCTTTGCCGAGCGTCGGACGCCGCAGTTCGCTGGTGAGTGAAGCGGATCATCTCGTATAAAGATAAGAGAACAATAAAATGACAACAGACAAGCTCAAGGATCGTGTAGCAATCATCACCGGTGCGGGAGGCGGTCTAGGCGCTGAGTGCGCACGGGTGCTAGCCTCCCATGGCGCAGCAGTTGCGATCGTCGATATCAATCAGCAAGCGGCGGAAAGTGTCGCGGCAGAGATCGAATCAGCCGGTGGTCAGGCCATTGCCTTGCGCACCGACGTATCCAGCGAAGACGACGTCAAGGCAATGGTAGAACAGGTGATGAGCCGATTTGGCCGCATCGACGTGCTGCATAATAATGCTGCTGTTCTGGACGTGAGCCAGCGCCAGAAGGATCGCGATATCTGCAATCTGGACATGGATGCCTTTGATCGCGCCGTCGCAGTCAATTTGCGCGGTGCCGTGCTGTGTTCCAAGCATGTCATCCCAGTGATGCTGAAACAGGGCAAAGGCTCGGTAATCTTCGCCACCTCTGGACTGGGCGCCCAGGGAGATCTGTCCCTGACGGGCTACGCGACAACCAAGGCAGCGCTGAACATGTTGCCCAAGCTGGTAGCGGCCCAGTATGGCAAGCTGGGTGTGCGTGGAAATGCGGTTCAGATTGGCTTGGCACCTGCAGAAAATGCCCACAGCTCCATGCCCCCGGAGTTGCTCAGTATTCTGCGCGACAATCACCTGACCCCTGAACTGGGAACCCCGCGGCAGATTGCTGATGTGGTAGCGTTTCTTGCCTGCGATGAGTCATCCTTCGTGACCGGAACCACCCTGGTAGCAGACGGTGGCTTTGGCAGTCATACCCCTTCGCTGGTGGCGATGCGTGCTTTCTTCGAGCAGTCGGAAGGTCGTACCGGGATGTAACAAGGGGGCGCTGCTTTGGTTGATACGCCTGTACGCCTGAAGTGGGCTACAGGCGTACAGGCTGCTGCATGATGCTGGCCAGAATGAGGTTGGCCGAGTGTTCGCGCCAGATTCGCATGCCGTCCTCCGAGGTGGTGTCAAACCCGACGAGAACTGACATGGTGTAATGGTTGGTGAACCCCCCCGACATCAGCAGCGCGGAACTCGCCAGAAGCAGTCGGGCATCAATACCCTGCCTGAACACACCAGTCTCCATTCCACGCTTCAGAACTGCTGAGAACTTGACGACAAGCGCTGGGGATTCACTGGTAAAACTGTTGCTTCTGGTCTCCGACGCGTTATGAAAACGAATACCCTCCAGGGCCAGCGCGCCTAGGTGTGGATCTTTCATATACTGGTCAAAACAGCAATAGAGCAAACTTCGCAGCGCTTCTTCCGGCGGCAGATCATCGATATCAAGCGCGATCAGTTCCTGCATGATCTGCTGCGATGCGTCATCCAGGACGGTTGAAAACAAGACTTCCTTGGAACCGTAATAATGATAGACCAACTGTTTGGTCACCTTGGCTTCGCGGGCGATATCTTCTACCCGGGCGCCTGCAAGACCTTTCAGGGCAAAGATCTTTCTGCCGGCAGCCAGCAGCCGATTCATGGTGTTGCGCTTGCCAGGTTCCGCTCGGGTTGACGGCTTGTTCATCGTATTCCGTCTCCGGTTTCATGGGAAAGTTTCAGTGTAAGTGTCTACAGGATAGAGGATTACGGCCTCGCTGTAATGAGGCTGAGCCTTGCGGCACTCGACAGGGGGGAGAGTAAATATGGATCTGAATATTGCCAATCGTAAAGCGCTCGTCTGTGCTTCTTCGCGGGGCTTGGGTAGAGCCTGTGCCATCGCCTTGGCTGCTGAAGGGTGCGAGGTCTTCATCAACGGGCGTGATCCCGGTAGCTTGAATGAGGCTGCGATGGCGATTCGCGACTGCACGGGGCGTGAGGTAGTGCAGGTGGTAGCGGATCTCAACACCAGCGTTGGCCGGGAGAAGCTCCTTGCGGCCTGTCCTGCTCCGGATATTCTGGTCACCAATAACGGTGGTCCAGCACCGGGGAAATTTCAGGACTGGGATCTCGAATGCTGGCAACAGGCACTGGAAGCCAATATGCTCAGCGCCATCTTGTTGATCCAGGCCGTGGTTGATGGAATGCGCGAGCGGCGTTTTGGTCGTATCGTCAATATCACCTCCGCCATGGTCAAGTCTCCGCGTTTGCCGATGGGCCTCTCGACAGCAGCCAGGGCTGGTCTCACCGCCTTCTCAAAGGCGCTGTCCGTGGAAGTCATTCGCGACAATGTCACGGTCAATAATCTTTTGCCTGAACGCATTGCGACCGACCGGCTGACCTACATGACCGGTCAGTTGGCAAAGCACAGGAGCATCAGTCTGGATGAGGCGAGAGCCGAGATGCTCAGACCTGTCCCGGCCAGACGATTCGGTACACCTGAAGAGCTCGCCATGGCCTGCGCGTTCCTCTGTTCAGCCCAGGCTGGCTATGTCACCGGGCAGAACCTGCAACTGGATGGCGGCGCCTACGCCGGCTTGATCTGACCTACTCAGCGTTTGCTGCGTTGCTTCCAGTCGGCAGGTGGCGTTTCCTCGGCGGCGAAGTCGAGCTCGACCTCGACGTCATTCGGATCCTTGAAAAATACCTGCCAGGTTCGGTTCTCTCCGGGGGCGCGGATGATGCGGTAACGGACGTTGTGGTCATCGAGCTTGTCGAGCATCGAACCCAGACCAGAGGAAAAAAAAGCCATGTGATCGAGCACACCGCGGCGTGGCTCGGGCATCTGTTCCACTGAAATGACATGCAGCATGGGATGGGAGTCGGCATACAGCCACAGGCCATCCACTGGGAATGGTGGCCGGGGGCCGACTTCGAGTCCGAGAAGGTCCACGTAAAACTGGCGGGTGGCCTCCAGTTGGTCGGTAACAATGGTGAAATGATCCATTCGAAGTGTCATGGAGGCTCCTGAGTG
>Ga0209075_1005154_pt1 | contig 10122 bp, 7 predicted proteins | sample Stecom2011_FD_187523 | JGI IMG/M metagenome (GOLD analysis project Ga0209075, IMG submission 187523) | Agricultural soil microbial communities from Utah to study Nitrogen management - Steer compost 2011 (SPAdes) (version 2) | ecosystem: Environmental > Terrestrial > Soil > Agricultural land...
CCGCCGCCCATAGGCACATAAATGGAGCCACCACCGGGGCCGCTGGCGCACCCCGCCAGGGCCAGCACGAGAGCCAGGGGCGCCAAGCGGATACAGGTTACTTTTGTCATCGGAACAATCCTTCAAACCAACTGCGAATTTGCCCGCCAATGTTACCATTACAATCGGTGCGCATGGCCGGCTCACTCCCGGTGATAAACGGCACCAGGCGGGCATTGGCACAGCCCTCACCGGTCAGGGCCTGGGCCTGTGCATCTACCCAATGATACTGCACGCCGTCCGGCATGACTGGTGAAAACCCGTGCTGGGGAATCTGCGCCATCATCGCCGACCATACCGGCAGCGCGCCAGAGGCACCAGTCAGCACGGTTGGCCCGTTGTCGTCACGGCCCACCCAGGCCACCGCTACCAGATCGCCACTGAAACCGGCAAACCAGGCATCCCGGCCATCATCGGTGGTGCCGGTCTTACCTGCCAGGGTTAGCTGGTCCGGCAGGGTGTAGTAGGCCGAGCGACCGGTACCTTCCTGCATGGTTTCCTGCATGGCGTACTGCACCAGGTGCACGGCCGCCGGGTCTGCCACCTGGTCCACTTTCAGGTTGTAGCGGGACAACGGCTCGTTATCGGCATCGGTCACTTCCCGGATGGTGCGCAAGGGCGTGTTGAAACCGCCGGTGGCCAGGCCCTGATACATCTGGGCCACCTCCACCGGAGCCAGGGAGACAGAGCCCAGCAGCATCGACGGGTAATCGGAAATGGGCGTGGTTACGCCAAAATCCCGGAGTGTTTTCTGGACCTTCGGAATGCCCACATCCAACCCCACCCGCACCGCCGGCAGGTTGTAGGATTTTGACAAGGCCAGGTGCAGGGGCACTTCGCCACGCTCTTGCTTGTCAAAGTTTCTCGGCTGCCAGAGCCGGCCGTCATCAAACTCCAGGGTAAAGGCCGTGTCTTTAACCGGCGTGATCAGCGTATAGCGGTCCGGCTGTTCCAGGGCGGTCAGGTAGGTGAACGGCTTGATCAGCGAACCCATGGGCCGGCGGGCATCCACGGCACGGTTGAAGCCGGCAAATTGCGGGTCTTTACCACCCACCAATGCCAGCACCTCGCCGGTATCTTTTGCGGTGACCACCAGGGCCGCTTCCAGTACATCAGCGTTCGCCAGTTTCGGCAGGGTTTTGCTGACCGCAGTTTCAGAGGCATGCTGCACGGCCGGGTCCAGGGTGGTGAAGATGCGCAGGCCTTCACTCTGCAAGTCTTCCTGCTGGTAATCCCGGGCCAGGTGGCGGTGTACCAGGTCGATATAGGCCGGGTAACGATTCTCGGTAAACGAAGGCTTGGCGCTCACGCCCAGTGGGCGTGATTTCTGCTTCGCCAGCTCCGGTTCGGCCAGCAGCCCGGCCTCGGCCATTTCATCAAGTACCAGGTTCCTGCGCGCCGTAGCCCGTTCCGGGTGGCGGCGGGGGTTGTAATAGCTGGGGCCTTTTACCATACCAATCAGCAGTGCCAGCTGGTGCGGGGCCAGGTCTTTCAGGCTTTCACCAAAATAGAACTGGCTGGCCAGGCCGAAGCCGTGAATGCTTCGGGTGCCGGCCTGCCCCAGATATACCTCGTTCAGGTAGGTTTCCAGGATGTCGTCTTTGTCGTAATGCAGTTCCAGCAACACCGACATCAGGGCCTCGTTGCCTTTGCGAACCAGTGTCTGCTCCCGGCTCAGGAAGAAGTTTTTCACCAGCTGCTGGGTCAGGGTGCTGCCGCCCTGCACAATTCCGCCCGCCTTGAGATTGGCCAGCATGGCCCGGGCAATGGACAGGGGCGCAACGCCGAAGTGGTCATAGAAGCGGCGGTCTTCCACCGCCATCAAACCCAGCGGCAGCAATTCCGGCACGTCCTCCAGTTGCACCAGCACCCGGTCTTCGCGGTGGGCCGGGTAGATACCGCCAATGCGGGCCGGTTCCAGCCGCACAATCGCAGCCGATGGCCCCGCCAGCACTGAAAACGAGCTGACCCTGTCGCCACTCACCACCAGCGATAACCGGCGCCGGGCTTCTTCACCGTCCGGGAACAGGAAACCACGGGTACTGATGACGAAACGGCCACCATTTCGCTGATAAGTGCCGGCCCGCACGCCATCGCCCGGGCGATAACCGGACAGTTCCAGCTCCCGCTCCAGGCCTGCCGCGCTTACGCTGGCACCGTCGTACAGCTCCAGCGGCCGGGCATACACGCGAGACGGCACCTCAAAGCGCCGGCCTTCGAAACGGGAGGTGACCACGGCGTCCAGGTACACCATCCAGCCGGCCAGCAACACCAGGCCCAGGGCGCCGGCCCGGAACATGAAGCGCCAGAAGCCGGTTTTTTTGTTTCCGGAGCGGGATTTGGGAGATTTTTTACGGGAAGACGATGACTTACTCATGCCGCGATTATAACGAAGCCACATGGGCGACCGGCAGGCCTGTTGTGTGTTATTTCTGTAATCTGACCGCTATGATAGAGCAAGAAAAATCAACAAGTTCAGGGAACCCCAGGAGAACAATGTGAGCGAGAACGCCCCGGACACACTGGTGAAGGCACTGCAGAACCCGGAATTATACGACCACCCGGTAACAGAATTCCGGGTAATCGAAACCCATATTTCCCAGGTTCTGCTGACCGGCGACTACGCCTACAAGATCAAGAAGCCCATGGATTTCGGCTTCCTCAATTTCTCAACCCTCGAACGCCGCAAACACTTCTGCGAAGAGGAGCTTCGGCTTAACCGCCGGCTGGCCTCAGAGCTTTACCTGGATGTACTGCCCATCACCGGCAGCCCCGAGCACCCGCAAATCGGCGGTGACGGCGAGCCCTTTGAATACGCCATCCGCATGCGCCAGTTCAACCAGGACGAGCTGTTCGATAAGCGCCAGGAACGCGGCGAACTGACACCAGACCTGCTCACCAGTGTTGCCCGCCAGGCCGCCCTCTTTCATGACAGCCTGGCGCCAATTGCCGGTGATAAGCCGCTAGGCACACCCGAAGCGGTCTACGCCGCCATGCAGGAAAACTTTGACCAGATCCGCCCGCTGCTGACCGACCAGGCCCTGCTGACCCAGCTGGATGCCCTGGAAGACTGGACCCGTACCACTTTCGAACGCCATCGTGAGCTGGTTGCTGCCCGCCGGGCCGGCGGCCTGGTGCGGGAGTGCCACGGCGACCTGCACCTGGCCAACATCACCGTGTTCAACGACAAGGTAACGGTGTTCGACTGCATCGAATTCAACGAGCCGTTCCGCTGGATTGATGTGATGAACGACCTGGCCTTCCTGCTGATGGACCTGGAGTCCCGGGGCGAGCAGGCGCTGGCCAATCTGGTGCTGAACACCTACCTGGAATACCGGGGCGACTTCGAAGGGCTGACTTTGCTGCCCCTGTACAAGGCCTACCGCGCCATGGTGCGGGCCAAGATTGCCCTGTTCACTATGGGCAACCCGAGCCTGAACGAGCAGGAACGGGAAGAGCTGATGCAGCGCTATCGCAGCTATGCCCAGCTGGCCGAAGACTACGGTGCCATTCCCAACCATTACCTGCTGGCCACCACCGGGCTTTCGGCCAGCGGCAAGACCTGCGTGAGCGCTGCCATGGCGGCTGAACTGGGCCTGATCCGCCTGCGTTCGGACGTTGAGCGTAAACGCCTGCATGGCCTGGGGCCGCTGGATGACAGCAAGTCCGGCCTGGGTGAAGACCTGTACAGCCCGGAAGTAACCCGGCAAACCTATCAGCACCTGGCCAGCCTGGCCGGCGACCTGCTGGCCTCCGGCGCTTCTGTCATTGTGGATGCTGCCTGCCTGAAAGAAAGTGAGCGCAGCCTGTTTGCCAGTGTTGCCGAGAGCCAGGGCGTGCCCTTCGCCCTGTTGCACTGCGAAGCCCCGGAACAACTGCGCCGGGAGTGGGTACGCAAGCGCAAGGGCGATGCCTCCGAGGCCACCGAAGAACTGCTGGATGCCCAGCAAAGCTGGTTCGAGCCATTGACCACAGAAGAGAAAACCCACACCGTGCACCTGCACACCGAACAGGAGCATGTAGCCGAGGCAGTGGCAGACCGCATCCGCCAGCATCTGGGCTTACAGCCGGCACAGTAAGCCCGCTGCGCGTTACCGGTCAGGGTTCCAGAATGACCGGTAACGCGCCGGTCAGGTCCAGCCGGCCGGTGGGGTTGCCATCAGCGCCGGCCAGGGCCGCGCGGTAAGCTAGGACTTCCACCCCCGCTTCACGTGCCTGGCGCAGCAACTGGCCATAGCGGGCATCAATGTGGTCTGCGGGGCGCACCTCTTCGATGCCGGTGTGGTTCACCAGAAAGAACAGCACCGCACGGTCACCCTTGGACACCTGCGCCATCAGTTCCCGCAAATGCTTCTGGCCCCGCTCGGTGACGGCATCCGGAAAGTAACCCTGCCCGCCTTCAGCCAGGGTGACATTCTTCACCTCCACCCAGGCATCCGGCTTGCTGGCATGGCCAGACAGCAACAGGTCGATCCGGCTTTTTTCCTCACCATAGCGCACTTCGCTGCGGACACTCCCATAGCCAGACAACTCGCTCACCACGCCGGTTTCAATGGCGTGTCGGGCCTGGGCATTGGGGCGGGCAGTATTCACACAGGCCAGCACCCCGGGCGAGGTTTCCACCAGCTCCCAGGTGTACTTCAGCTTGCGCTTGGGATTATCACTGCGGCTGAGCCACACCCGGGCGTTATCCGGCTGGCACCCGAGCATGGAACCCGTGTTCGGACAGTGGGCCGTTACCTCCTCGCCATCGGGCAGGCGGACATCCGCCAGAAAGCGTTTATAGCGCCGGATCAGGCGCCCTTCTACCAAAGGTTCAGGATACTTCACGTGATCTCCCCATAAAGTAGGCGTTACAGGGCTGGCACCCCCGTAACTTATCTGCTATTTTCCGCAAACTCCCGATTCAGGACGAATGCTTTATCCAGGGTTAAACCGCGCAGCCACGCTGGCGCGGCGGAAACAAAGCGTTCTTGTGAAGTACAAACAAGAGGCCGGGTTCAATGGCAAACACTGCAGAACAACCACGCGAACGTTTTACCAACTTCACCCCTTATGAGATGAAGAAGGGTGAAGAGTATATGAGTGCTGAAATGCTACAGCACTTCAAAAATCTGCTCCTGCAATGGAAACAGGAGCTGATGGAAGAAGTGGACCGCACCATGCACCATATGCAGGAAGACGCCGCAAACTACGCGGATCCCAGTGATCGCGCAACCCAGGAAGAAGAGTTCAGCCTGGAACTGCGTACCCGGGACCGCGAGCGTAAGCTGATCAAGAAAATTGACCAGACCATCGACCGCATCGACAAAGACGACTACGGCTTTTGCGACCAGTGCGGCGTGGAAATCGGCATTCGCCGGCTGGAAGCTCGTCCCACAGCCACACTTTGCATCGACTGCAAGACGCTGGCAGAAATCCGCGAGCGCCAGACCGGTATCTGATTGCTCACCGATGGCCGGTTGCACCCGCAACCGGCCTGAAGACTCCCTATGAAGCAACCCCGCTATCGCGGGCGCTTTGCGCCTTCTCCAACCGGCCCCCTGCACTTTGGCTCGCTGGTAACGGCCCTGGCCAGCTGGCTGGAAGCCCGCACCGCTGGCGGTGACTGGCTCGTTCGCATCGAAGACCTGGACCCCTTGCGGGAACCCCCCGAAGCCACCGGACAAATCCTCCGTTCACTGGACTGCCACGGCCTGTTTCCGGATGAACCCGTGCGCTTTCAGTCAAAACGTCATGACGCCTACCAGGCCGCCATCGGCCAGCTGCTGGAGTCCGGCAAGGCCTACCGCTGCCGGTGTTCGCGCAAACAGCTGCAAGCCCATGGCGGGCGCCACCCTGATCACTGCCGTAGCGGTGCCGCCGGTATCGGAAACCAGCCGTTCGCGATCCGGTTCGCCCTGGATGACGAAACCAGCCACTGGCAAGACCAGCTGCTGGGCCCGCAGCAACAGCAAGTACAGGCGGAACTCGACGATCCGGTCATCCTGCGCAAGGAAGGCTTCTACGCTTACCAGCTGGCGGTGGTGGTGGACGACATCGATCAGGGCATTACCCATATCGTCCGCGGTTCAGACCTGCTTGAGATGACGGCCCAGCAACAACAGATCTATCGGGCACTGAAGGCACAACCACCGCACTGGCTGCACATCCCGGTCATTCTGAACGAGCGGGGCCAGAAACTGAGCAAGCAGACCCACGCCCCCGCGCTGGACGACACCCGCCCCGCTGAAAACCTGGTTCTGGCTTTGCAGGCGCTCGGGCAGAACCCGCCGCAGGAACTGGCCCGTAGCGGCGTGGAAGACGTGCTGGCCTGGGGCCGGGCAAACTGGCAGCGACAGGCTATTCCCCTGACATCCCGGCAGGCCCGTGGTATAACCCCCGATACACCCACCCGTTCGGACCACTGAGCCGATGTACATTTACCGTCTGGTTTTTCTGCTGGTACTGGCCATCTATATTTTTTCCCCGAACATCCTGGATTGGTGGACCTCGCCAGACAACGCCTGGTACAGCCCGTACCTGATCTGGGGCGGGCTGATAGCCATTGGCGTCTGGCTGGAATGGCGGCGGGATCCCAATGAGTTTTAGTGCAACCGGCCTGTTACTGGCCAGCCTTCTGTACCTTATTCTTCTGTTTGGCATTGCCTGGGCCACCGAGCGGGGCACCCTGCCAGGCCGCTGGGTCCGCCACCCGCTGGTTTACACACTCAGTCTGGGAGTCTATGCGGGCATCTGGGCAGTTTATGGCGCTGTCGGTATGGCGGCGGAATCCGGCTATGGATTTCTGGCCTATTATCTGGGCATCAGTGGTGCCTTTTTGCTGGCGCCGGTACTGCTCAATCCGATTCTGAGAATTGCCCGGGCTTATCAGCTCACCTCCCTGGCCGACTTGTTTGCCTATCGTTACCGCAGCCAGTGGGCCGGCACCCTGGTGACCCTGTGTTCCGCTGCCGCCATTTTGTCTTTGCTGAGCATGCAGATCCAGGCGGTCACGGTATCAGCCAGCCTGCTGGCGCCAGATACCTCAAGGGAAGCCATCAGCCTGATGTTCGCCCTGATCGTGGTGTTGTTCACCATGCTGTTCGGGGCCCGGCGGCACCAGAACTCCGGCAACCATCAGGGACTGGTACTGGCCATTGCCTTCGACTCGCTGGTGAAAGTCGGCGCATTGCTGGTGCTTGGCGGCGTTATCCTGTTCGGTGTCTTTGATGGTACCCGAGGGCTGGAGGACTGGCTGGCGCAGAATGCCCACCCGGAAGCCACTATGACCACGGCCATTAACGACGGCAGCTGGCGCGCCCTGATGCTGATGTCGTTCGCCGCCGCCCTTGTGTTACCCCACATGTACCACATGACCTTCAGCGAGAACCCGTCACCCCGGGCCCTGGCCAAGGCCAGCTGGGGACTACCCCTGTATTTGCTGCTGCTGGGCCTGCCGGTGCCCCTGATCGTGTGGGGCGCCCAGGCGCTGGATGTCACGGCGCCCCCGGCTTTCTTCAGCATCGGCGTGGCCCAGGCGCTGGACAACCCCGCCCTCACCTTGCTCATGTACATTGCCGGGCTGTCTGCTGCCAGCGGCCTGATGATTGTCAGCACCCTGTCCCTGGCCGGCATGGTGCTGAACCATATGGTTTTGCCCCTGAAAACCCCAAAAGATCAGGGCGACATCTACCGCTGGCTGCAATGGGTCAAACGCCTGCTGGTTGCGGTCATCCTGTTCCTCGCCCTGCTGTTCCACGAAACCATCGGCCAGAAGCTGGACCTGTCCATTCTGGGTGCTATTTCCCTGTCCGGCACCCTGCAAATGCTGCCCGGCGCACTCGGGGTTATTTACTGGCCGGAAGGCAACCGCCGGGGGCTGATTGCCGGCCTGACCACTGGCCTGACCATCTGGCTGTTCACCCTGGTGCTGCCGTTCTCTACCGCCACCGACTTTTTGTACTGGCTGAACCTGCCAATCACCCCCGGCTATGACAACTGGCACATCTTCACCTTTATCAGCCTGACGGCGAATATCACGGTATTCGCCCTGGTGTCGATCATCAGCCCCGCATCGGCAGAAGAAGCCAGCGCAGCCCAGGCTTGCTCAATGGGAGCCTTGTCCCGACCCCAGCGCCGTGAATTGCTGGCGGCCTCCTCCACCGAATTCGTCCAGCAACTGGCAGACCCTCTCGGCCAGAGCGTGGCCCAGCGGGAAATTGAACGGGCGCTGAGCCAGCTTAAGCTGCCCAATGTAGAGTTCCGCCCGTACCAGCTGCGGCGGCTGCGAGACCAGGTGGAGATCAACCTGTCCGGCCTGCTCGGGCCCTCGGTTGCCCGGGATATTGTGAAGCGGCACCTGGGCTTCAAACCCCTGACTCACGGCGGCACCGGCCAGGATATCCGCTATGTGGAGCGGGCTCTGGGTGATTACCAGAATCAGCTTACTGGTCTGGCCGGGGAACTGGACAACCTGCGCCGCCACTACCGCCAGACCTTGCAGAACCTGCCCATACCGGCCTGCTCTGTTGGTGAAGACGGCGAGATCCTGATGTGGAATCACGCGATAGAAGCCCTTACCGGCATTTCAGCGGATGAGGTGGTGGGCGCTCGCCTGATGGCCCTGCCCGAGCATTGGCACACCCTGCTGGACGACTTCAACCATGGCAGCGAACTGCACCGCTACAAGCACCGGCTCGACCTGCGCGGCAGGCCCCACTGGCTGAACCTGCACAAAGCCGCCCTGAGCGGCCCGGACCACGCAGAGGGCGGCTCTATTATCCTGGTGGAAGACCAGACCGAAACCCGCCTGCTGGAAGACGAACTGATGCACAGCGAACGGCTGGCCTCGGTGGGCCGGCTCGCGGCCGGTGTAGCCCACGAAATCGGCAACCCGGTCACTGGAATCTCCTCCCTCGCCCAGAACCTGAAACTGGAAACCGACGACCCCGGCATTCTGGAAACGGCCGACCAGATCCAGCAGCAGACCCGGCGCATTTCAGCCATTCTGCAGTCCCTGATGAACTTTGCCCGCACCGGCAACCACGCCCATGCCAACCGGTACGAGCCGGTCAACGTACACCGCTGCGTGGAAGAATCTATCAACCTGCTGTCACTGAGCGACCGCGGCATGGGCATCCGCTTCGTTAACGACTGCCCGCAGTCCATGCAGATACTGGGCGACGAACAGCGGCTGGTGCAGGTATTTGTTAACCTGCTGGCCAACGCCCGGGACGCCTCGCCAGACGGCGGTAGCATAACGGTCAGTGGCAAGGGCGATGGCTACTCCGCTATCATCGAGGTGATTGATGAAGGCTCCGGCATACCAGCCGACCAGCTGGACCACATCTTTGAGCCGTTTTACACCACCAAGGCGCCCAACAAAGGCACAGGCCTGGGCTTGTCTCTGGTGTACAGCATCATTGAAGAACACTATGGCAACATCCAGGCAGAAAGCCCGGCCGACAAAGTCACCGGTCGGGGCACCTGTATGAGGCTGCGCCTGCCCGCCTACGAGCCTGAAACCGATACCGGCAACAGCAGCCCGAACGAAAGGTCGTGAACGCAATATGCCCCGTATTCTGATAGTTGAAGACGAAGACATTATCCGCTCAGCAGTCCGAAAACTGCTGCAGCATGCCGGCTATGAGGTTGCCGATGCCGTATCGGTTGAAGAAGCCGAAGGGCTGGAGCCAGATACCTTTGACCTGATCATCACCGACCTGCGCCTGCCCGGTGCCCCCGGCACCGAAATGATCACCCGCGCGCCAGACACCCCGGTGCTGATCATGACCAGCTACGCCAGCCTGCGTTCCGCCGTTGATTCCATGAAAATGGGTGCCGTGGACTACATAGCCAAACCCTTCGACCATGATGAAATGCTGGCCGCCGTGGAAAACATCCTGGCCCGCAGCCATGAACCTGCCAGCAACCGCCCTGACGCAGAACCAGCACCGGCCGGGGAAACAGCGCCGGGCGACCCGGCCACCATCATGTTCGGCAGTTGCGAGCCAATGCAGCGAGTCTTCACCCTGATTCGCAAAGTGGCTCCCACAGAAACCACCGTGCTGATCCAGGGCGAATCCGGTACCGGTAAGGAAC
>Ga0209075_1005156_pt1 | contig 10119 bp, 8 predicted proteins | sample Stecom2011_FD_187523 | JGI IMG/M metagenome (GOLD analysis project Ga0209075, IMG submission 187523) | Agricultural soil microbial communities from Utah to study Nitrogen management - Steer compost 2011 (SPAdes) (version 2) | ecosystem: Environmental > Terrestrial > Soil > Agricultural land...
ACCTTGTTTCTGCATTCAAACAGGTTGGAAAGACTATGGCCGAAATTTTCCAGGCTGTCATTGTCGATACTGCCAAACAGTTTATTAATGAAGTAGTGCAGGCTCTTGTTGCTATCGGTGAGGGCGTTGTTGATATTCTAAAAGGTGTTCTGGAAATTTCCGGCGGAGCTATTGGTACTGTGATTGCCATTCTTTTTGAATTGCTTGGCTCCTATCGTCCTTTGAGTGACGAGGAACGGGCTGATGCCAGAGTCGTTTTTGGAGACAGTATCAATCTGGATGAGGTGTATATTGCCAAGGAAGGTGCTTTTAATTCAATAATCTTTGGTGTACAGGACTTCTTTTCCCAGTTGTCCAATGGTAATTTCGCCAATTTAACTGATGAAACCGACTCGCGGGCGTTTGTAACCGGCAATCTCATTAATTTCGATACTGACGAGCGGTTCGACCGGCCTACCTTTATTCACGAGCTGACCCATGTATGGCAAAATCAGAATGTAGGACCTGTTTATTTGAGCCATGCACTTGTGGCGCAGGCCAGTGAAGGGTATAATTACGGGTATAACGAAAGCAGCCCGACAGTAACACTGAATAACGCCTATTACGATGGCGTATCGGAAACGTATTACCGGGGCTACATTTTCGGCGAAGGTGGTACAGATGAACTGAATGCTGCAGATGGAAAATTTGATAAATTCAATCCGGAGCAGCAGGCTCAGATTACCATGCAGTATTTTGCACGTCGGGTACTTGATAATCAGACCCCTGAACAATACGAAGCCTGGCAGCAGTATATTGATGTGGTTCAGGCTGGTGTGCTTGTATAGTGAGCCCGGTAAAAGGTAAACGCATCTCTATAATCCTGCCGGAAAAATTCCGGCAGGATATATCAGATCTGTATAAAGCTTATACTCAGGCGGGAGTTGATGTGATTTCATGCCTTTACAACAGTATTCCACCCGACAGCCAGGAAATCCAGAAGATAACAGAGAATGACAATGCCGCATTGTTGATTTATGAATCGAAACGTTCTCCATTAAAAGTCTGTTCTTCACCTTTTGTATACCGCATTTCAGGAGAAATAATACCACTTGGCATTCTTCCTGTGAAAACCCGTGAACACATTGAGTGCTTTGCAAATACAGTCAAAATCGTGCATAAGAGATCCAGTTCACAATCGGCTCTTGTGTTGCTCTCACAACGTCATCCCCGATACCGGAACGTGGCTAACCGCATGGAAGTCGTTTTGTCCCGAATCAGGAAAACAGAAGCGTTTCGTTGGACAGGTGAGAGGGTATATAAAAAGGATATGCTGGCCGGGCTGAAAGCCGGCCCGGGATGTGTAATCTATTTAGGACATGGACGTCCTTCTGGTTGGGCTGGGTACTGTGGTACTCGAATGCATGACTTTACACCAGAAACTTCATCGCCAATGGGCTGTGTTTATTCATTATGCTGTGATACGGCAAGTCGCAGAAGGGTATCTCTTTCATTCTCTGAGGCATTGGTGCAAAAAGGATTGTCGGCTTCATCTTTCGGTGCTGTCTGTAAAAGCCTGCATCTTGACAACACCCGTTGGGCAATTCGTATGTGTCGGGAAATCGCTAATGTAAAGAGTAGTGGTGAACTGCTTGTACGCTGTGCACCTGTCAGCAAAAATTCAGCGCAACCTTATCGTCTTATAGGTGATCCTTTGGCTCCCTTGTATTCAACTGCAGAAGCAATAAAAGCCGGCAGCCTGGTTCCTGTATATCCTTAACCAGAATCAGTCGATTACTTAACAAAGGTCAACTCAAACCAAGATCAATTTATTTAAAAATCCTGTGCATTAATTACAATAATCTTCCTTTCTCCGATCCGCGACGAGCTCGTATCATGAATCACGGGATTTCTGAAAAGAGCAATGTCATCAAGAACTTTACTTTTATACAATACCAGTTTACCGTTTGAATGGAGAAGTTTGAAAATGATTTTTTTATACAGAGGAATAATTCTTACAGAACGGGAAACAACAATATCAAAAGAGCCATAAAAACTTTGTGGAAGTTCTTCTATTCTGGTGTCAATAAAGCTGCAGTTATTCAGGTTGAGAACCTCGGCACATTTTTTCAGTGCATTGACTTTTTTCTTTCTGGAATCGAGCAGAAATATACTGGAGTCGGGAAAAAGAATTGCCAGGGGTATTCCCGGAAGTCCTCCACCTGTTCCAAAATCGAGAACCCTTTTTTGTGAAAAATCAATAAAATTAATTGCAAGAAGAGAATCGGCAAAATGATGTGTCCAGATATTTTCAGGATCAGTCTGACGTGAAATAAGATTGATTTTTTTGTTCTCGGAAATGAGCCAGTCAAAATAAGATTCAAATTGTTTCAGAAACTTATGGTAGTTTTTGGAATAATTTTCCTTTAAAAAGGATATGAAGAATTCTTTGGATGTCATGATTTTTGTTCTATATTATTAATTGAGATTTTATTTAATCAAATATTCAGAAAAATAATTAATACGAACCAGTTTTACTGGTTAATTTTTATCGGTTTAAAATATGCTGTGGGGAACTTTTATTTTGCGTTTTTGACCCTGTTCTATGGGATATACATTTATTATTCCCAAAAAGGTGCAGATTGCTATGTAATGGTTTTTTCTGCAAATTTTGGAATAGGAATTTTGATTAAAACAGCATATATTTAATTGCAGAAGCCTTTTAGCAAAATGATAACCAGGTTTTCCGCTGTAGAGAGTGGACTGTTATGGAATTCAAATAAATTCGAAAGGGGCATAAAAATGACTGAGGTTTTGTTGAATGTTCTGATTCTATCGGTAATCATTTATTTGATTGATATGTTTCTCCCTGCAGTGCATGTAAAAAATTTCGCAACAGCAATAATTGTTGCAATAGTTTACAGCCTTTTGAATTTTTTCCTGGGCTGGCTATTTCTCTTTTTATCCTTTCCAGTGGTTTTCCTTACACTCGGTTTGTTTAAGTTTGTAATCAATGCTTTTTTTCTCTGGGTAACAGATAAAATTGTAGAAGGTTTTAAAATTAAAAATTTCGGATGGACATTAATTACAGCATTACTGATATCACTTGGGAGCACGCTGGTTCACGCAATATTATAAGGATTGGAGCTGCAGTTTTAATATGGAAAAAGTTCATATCGGAAAAACCGGTCTGGTAGTAAGCAGATCCGGTTTTGGTGCATTACCCATTCAGAGAATTTCAGAAAAAGAAGCTGTCTCGCTTTTAAGAAAAGCATACGATAATGGAATCGATTTTTATGATACAGCAAGGAATTATTCCGATAGTGAGGGAAAAATTGGAGCTGCATTGTCAGGGGTTAGACAGAAAATTATTATTGCCACAAAAACTGCTGCAAAAACAAAAGAGGATCTGTTTAAAGATCTGGCAGTGAGTCTCAAAAAGCTCAAAACAGACTATATAGATATTCTTCAACTGCATAACCCGGATACGCTGCCCGATCCTGATGACCCGAAAAGTTCATATGCTGGTCTTCTGGAAGCCAGGAAAAAAGGTATGGTGCGTTATCTGGGTTTAACTAACCATAAACTCCAATTGGCAACTGAAGCTGTCCGGTCTTGTCTTTATGATACTGTTCAGTTCCCTTTAAATACACTCAGTTCAGAAAATGAGCTGGAAATAATTGAAACATGTAAAAATGCAGGTTGCGGACTTATTGCAATGAAAGCAATGTCTGGGGGATTGATCAAAAATGCATCATCCGCTTTTGCCTTTTTAAGACAGTTTGATAATGTAATACCTGTCTGGGGAATACAAAAAGAGGCGGAGCTTGATGAATTTTTATATTATGAAAAGGAACCACCATGTTTAAATGACATAATGTGGCAGATAATAGAAAATGATCGCAAGGAACTTGCCGGACAGTTTTGCCGTGGATGCGGATACTGCATGCCCTGCTCCGCAGGAATAGATATACCATGGGCTGCAAGAATGTCACTTTTGCTTCGCAGGGCGCCATCACAGAATTTCAACAACAGTTACTGGAAAGAGAAAATGGAAACAATTAAAAATTGTACAGGGTGTGGTAACTGTAAACAAAAGTGCCCGTATGGTCTGAATATACCGGAATTATTAAAGGAAAATCTGGATGATTATAAGCGTTTTTTTGGGTGACCAGTACAGGCTTTTAGTCAATATATGGCTATCTTATTTATCAGTTAATGGGCCTGTCTGGAGTGCCAATCTTCATTTTTCCTGAACAGAAAAACGCTCTTCTCTTTTGTTACCAGACTGAATCCAGAAGAGTAAATCGCAGGAATGGTTTGAGTTTCAAAACTCGTATCACCCTCAAACAACGATTCGATATCGGATGTATCTATACATATGAATTGCACAGCGTTAAAACTCCTGTTACAAACTGTTGATGGTCTTGGGAATACATAACAGAACCTGCGGTGTGTCAGGTGTGGGGCAAGATGGCTGGAGACCGATATCGCTGCGTCTGAAGGAATCTGTTTTATGACAGATAAACACGTTTTGGAGTGTTCGTTTTCAAAATAACGATTTCGTTCTCTCCAGAATCGATGTCCCAGTGGAGAGGGACCGTAAGTGTATGCAGCAATCAGAGTAGATATAAATGCAAGTGTAATAAGGTAGTTTTTTTGTATTGTTCTTTTTGTAAATTTTAAATGCCAGTCTTCATTTAAACTGTAAATAAAAGCAATAAACAGGAAAGGTATTGCCAGAGCAGGTCTGTGATAATAGATTTCGAATCCGGCCATAAGATCCTTTAATAGTATGGGAATTGCTCCCGGAAGGAATCCCCAATAGCGCAGCGGAATCAAAAAAAGAGGAAACATGAAATAGAACAGGTTTTCCATGCTTGCCGGTATCAGAATAGATTTTGAAAATTGAATCGGGTTGCGTATGGCGTATCCTGCAATTCCAGCCAGTCCTTCATTCCCGCCGATATGTGAATAGTTCCAGGCAATTAAATCTGAAGAATTTCCCTGATTGAAAAAGGGAATTATTAAAAATAATACAATTAAAAAGTAGCCTGTTCCAAGTGTAAATGTAGCAATTCCATTTTTAATGTCTTTATGCATAATAATAAGTGAAATACCGTATCCGGCTAAGGAAAGCGCAACATATTCTTTACAGGAGAGTGCTGTTAATATGAAAATGTAATACCATACTTTTTTATTTGTTATATAAAAATGGTATGAAAAAAACAGAAAGGGAATTGCAAGTACATCACCATGAAAATCAAATAGTGTCATGAACTGAAGGGATGGGAAAAGAGAAAAGATTGTTGCAACTGCCAGGGCTTTTATCCTGCTTCCCAAAATATGCTGTGTCAGTAGATAAACTGCAACAATGGCCAGACAAACCAGGGCGGTTTGTGATACAAGAAGAACACGTGGATCAGCCTTGATACGGTATACATATGCAAAAAGTAAGTATATGGGTTCCACATGCCCTACAAGTCTGGATTTATTACTGAAGGGATAGCTTTGAGTGGTGGCTTCAGGAAGCCTTCCTTTGGAACTGTTCCAGATTGCCTGGTCCATATTTCCCAAATCGGCCATTCGTGAATGGAAAGAGTTAAATTGTCCTGTAGATTTGAATGAAAAGAGAATAAAATATGTTAAAACTATAATGAGCAGAAAAAGAACAGATGATTTTTTGGAGAGATCTTTTGGAAAAACTGCTTTTAAGTGAGGAATGAAATAAGCCCAAAACAGCTCACAGCCAAGGAGGGCTACTGCAATGAGCAAGGGAAAATACAGAAAATCTGAATCAAGTATTCGTTTTAGAACAAAGAGTAAAAGACACAGAATTAAAAGGATAATTTTATATTTCATGTGTTGTAAAGGGTATTAATCAGGGTGAAATTGGTTTTTAAAACAATTTTCCCGAATCACCTCTGTTTAAGCATCAGTTTCACAAATTGCTTGAATGTCTCAATATTTGTTAAATCAAATTGTACCTGGAATTGTAAATAATTAAAAATGGAATATGTTTGATAAATTTGATGATGAATAATAACTGAATTATACACATATGGTTTTTTAATTGCAAGCTGCTTGAACACCCTGGATATTTCAAAAAGTCATAACACAAAATGTGTACGGAAAGATAAATATGTTTTAACTTTTGGCTCATGATAAAGGTAAATTAGAAATTATCGTTGGATAAGAATATATCTGATATGATAGATTGGGGGGACAGACAATGAAATTAAAACTATCAAATTTAATAATGTGCAGTTTGTTTTTTACAATAATGGCTGATCAGAATTTATTTCTGGGTGGAATAGTAAAAAGTACAGATGAAATGTTGATTAGCGGCGTCGAGGTAATACTCTATTCTGATACTTTGATCAGGGATACAACAAATGAAAACGGGGAGTTTTTAATTTCAGCCAATACAGATATTAAACGAAAGAAAGGTGCTGAAAATTCATGTGCCAAAATTCAGAATATCAGTATTAAAGGAAAACAGCTTGGTTTTATTGTTAAGTCTACAGTTAATAACGGAAGTATCCGGATATTTTCGATAAACGGAAAAACAAGATGTAAAATAAAAACCGGAACACTAAATCCAGGCATTCGTAAAGAAATGCTTCCGGATCTGTCTGCCGGATTTTACATAATGTATTTAAATTTAGACGAGGTCCTTGTAACAGGAAAACTTTTAAGTACCGGTAACCATTTCTTTATAAGCAAAGGTTTTTCCGAAATTGAGAACACAACATACCTTGCCACAGGAGCCCAAACGCAAATAGATGATACCCTGATTGTGAGGAAAGAGAATTTTGATACCGTAAAAAAGTCAATTTCATCATACAATCAGACAAATATTGAGATAATAATGAAACGATCTGTTAAAAGGCCAGTATACGCATATGCGGCAATGGAAGAGAACACATGTGCCGATTGTGATGTACCGGAATTACCAGATGCCGCTCATTTGTCTTCAAATTCCAAACTTCCCGATCCTTTTGTAAAAATTGACGGGACACGTTTATCGAAAAGAAGCGAGTGGCGATGCAGAAGACAGGAGATAATCAGACAGGCTCAAAAATATATCTATGGAGAGAAACCGGTGCCGGATATTGTAACCGGAAACGTTAACGAAGAAAAAATTTCGGTACATGTGGAAGATGAAGGAAAAGAGATTGGATTCAGTGCTGATATCGTGCTGCCATCTGTGGGACAGAAACCTTTTCCTGCGATAATCAATGTAGGTACAAAAAATCCTTTTTTTGGCGGTATCAGTTTGGGTGAAGACCGCATTTTGGAGCAAGGGGTAGCTGTTATTTATTACGATCACTATGAAATTGGTAAAGAGGGTACAGCAGAGGCTTCCAGAGGTAAACCAAATCCGGGGTTGTTTTATGATATTTATGGCGGAGATCACAGTGCAGGGCTTTTAATGGCGTGGGCCTGGGGTGCCAGCAGGATAATTGATGTTTTCCAGCAATCTGAGCAGGATTTTATTGATTGGGAAAAGCTTGGTGTTACAGGATGTTCCAGAAACGGGAAAGGTGCATTTGCAATAGGATTATTTGATGAGCGCATTGCATTGACTATTCCACAGGAAACCAGTACTGGCGGAGTTCCTGCGTATCGTATTGTTGATGTTTTAAATACTGAAAGAACAGATCATAATTATTATGGACTTAACTGGCTCAGCAATAATTTTGAACCTTTCGTTTTTAAAAATGGTGTTTCAAATGCAGTAAAACTTCCCATTGATGCACATTCGCTGGTTGCAGCCATTGCTCCACGCGGACTTCTGGTTCTTGATAATCCACATCAACCTCAGATGAGCGCTCCGGCGGGTTATGTTTCTGTAAAGGCAGGCGCAGAGGTTTATAAAGCAATGGGAACAGAAGAAAATATCAGTTATCATTCGGATGTTTCAAATACTCCGCACTGTTCATATAAAAATGAATATACAGAACTTCTGATAAGTAATATTAATAAGTTTCTGAAACATGAAAGTGAAGAAAGCGGTAGAACAGTTGTGAATTCAAGCGGGACTCTCGATATTTCACAATGGATTAACTGGGAAGCTCCGGTATTGGAGGATGATATTCAGCAGTGAAATTATTGATTCGTAAATCAGGAGAATTCACTATGTCTGGATCAGTGAATCTCCTGATTACATAAGATAGAAGGATCTAGAAAAGAAGCCCAACCCGTCCTGTAAAGGTCATCGGCATACTTCCGTTAATATCCCTGAATAAAACATTCGCATTTGTTTCGATTTTAACCTCAATCGGAGCTTCACGTAAAAGGTGCAGGCCGAAAGTTCCGCTGACATCAAGCCCAAAAACATCGGTATTGGGTTCATGAGCATACCCCAACCCTGCACCGGCACCAAAGTAAGGCGCTATAGAAGTACGTGTAGGGTAGACGTTTGCACCTATAAGGGCAGATGCAAGAACTGAATTGTCAAAATCACTTGTAGCTTCAAGAACGCCTTTTGCTCCCAGGAAATTGTTTAATCTCCAGATTCTTCCTGCAAAAAGCTGATAGGCCAGATCGTTTGACACAAGGTTATCCAGTACACCTGCACCGGCGCCTGCATAAAAAGCATCAGGAGCACTGATCCCTGGAACAGCACCGTCCCTTGGAGCAGCACCGTTTCCTGATCTGGTACCATTACCGTTTTCAGTTGTACCGTTCTGATCGTACTGTGCGAATAAGCTTGTAACACCGAAAATCAGAATGAAAGCTGAAGTTAAAAGTCGCATAAACCCTCCTGTTTGTTTTGGTGAAACACTTTTCTGAGGATTAAGAATGCAAATCCTGTTCCGGAGAGCTCTGGTGTACCCCGTTATAAATGGGGCGGTTTATAGATTATTCTTTATTATCACTATCTGGGGCGGTCCCCACCGGAGCCAACTTTAACCATTTTGTCATCTGCTGTCAAAAGACGATATGTCCTTATGTCTAAATCATTGACATAGACTTAAATAAAAATTACCTTATAACAGGTATTCATTCGTGTAAAAAAATAAAAAATTCAGAATACTGTGATATTTAATTTTAAACTAATTCGTGTATAAAAGTTATCATACTAATAATTGTCCCCCAAAAAAACACAGACTGTTTTCATGAAAGGAATGGATCTATGAAACCAGGACTAAAACAGAATTTTTTTGCTTTATTCATTATTTGCCTTGTAATTACAACTTTTGGTTCCACAATCACTGTATCAAAAAATGGGGCCCGGTCAGTTCAGTTCTGTTCAGGAAGCAGTTGATGCGGCAGAACCCGGCGACCAAATAGTTATTCTTGATAGTGAAACCTATGAAGAACAGGTTACCATTGACAGTACAAAAAGTGGAATTACATTGAAATCACAAGCAGATCCGAAACCTGAAATTAGATGGCAAGACCGCAAACATATTCATCCCCTTGATGCAAACGATGTAATAAATGAAATAATCGATTACGATTGCAACGGAGCTTTGCGAATCCTTGGGACATCAGGGATTATTGTTGACGGTATTGCAGTGGATGGTGATGGACCATTCATTTTTGGGGCGAAAGAAGTCTGGGATCAAATAATTGATTTCCAGCATGGGAATGCAGCAATTACTATAAGCAGATCTGCTGATATAATAATTCGAAATTGTGAAACTAAAAATGCGTTTATAGGAATCTATAATAAATGATGCTGCAATTGGAGGAATCGGTTCATTTGGTGTTAACCCTTCTGATGTAATGATCTCCCATGTTAGTAAATTCGGCAGCACGGGTAATCACCTGATTGAAGAGAACAGGATACACAACAATTCCTGGGGTCTTTTTCTTGAAACAATATGGGGGCTTGGTTCTGTTGTGCGTTACAACCTCTTTTTCGAAAACCATCATTATTCTGATGAATTCGCTCAAGAGGTTAAAAATTTTACAGATGAAGGAACTCACAATCCTGGCGGCGCTGTCCTTTTTAAAGATGATCTGATGAGTCCTGTTGCTATTTACAATAATACTTTTTGGCGAAACTTTATGAGATTCGCCTCTGTTTGGCAGTCAGGTGGACAGCATCTTGTATTTAATAATATCTATGGAACACCATTCAGATATCTAACTGATTATTTCGATTTCCCAGTTGAAACAATGGTA
>Ga0209075_1005158_pt1 | contig 10117 bp, 2 predicted proteins | sample Stecom2011_FD_187523 | JGI IMG/M metagenome (GOLD analysis project Ga0209075, IMG submission 187523) | Agricultural soil microbial communities from Utah to study Nitrogen management - Steer compost 2011 (SPAdes) (version 2) | ecosystem: Environmental > Terrestrial > Soil > Agricultural land...
TGTTTATACTTGGCCAGAAGTCGCTTCTGTGGGTAAAACAGAACAGGAAGTAAAAGCATCAGGAATCGAATATAAAGTTGGTTCTTTCCCTATGAAAGCGCTTGGTAGATCAAGAGCTTCTGGTGATATTCAAGGATTAGTAAAGATCATTACAAATGCAACAACTGATGAAATTCTTGGATTTCACATGATTGGTGCAAGAGCGGCCGACCTAATTATGGAAGGAGTTGTTGCAATGGAATACAGAGCATCTGCTGAAGATCTAGTGCGGATGTCTCATCCACACCCTACGTATTCTGAAGCCATTCGTGAAGCTGCAATGGATGCGACAGGCAATCGCCCAATTCATATTTAATATTAGATCACACTTTATTAATAATGCCTCAAGAGTAATACTTGAGGCATTTTTTTCAAAATTATTATATGCCTCAGAGTAAATGTCATATTGCTTATTTCTGTCCTTCAACAAGTTGGGGTGGATTAGAAATGAACCAACTAAGAAATGCAAAATGGATGAGTGATAGGGGACATAAAGTTTTGATTTTTGTGCAACAAAGCAGTTCTATTCACCGAGAGGCCATTCAATTAGGTTTGCCTGTTGAACTGGTTAAGCCACACAGAAAATACTATGACTTTATTAATGCTTTTCGATTAATTAGAAAAATAAAGCATCATAAAATCACGCACCTTGTTGTTAGAGACCCAAGGGATATGAGTGTATGTGCAATGGCGAAATCCTGGGCTGTAAATAAGTTTTTTCTTGCTTATTTTATGGAAATGCAAATCGGAATCCCTAAGCGTGACTTATTACATACGTTAAGGTATGAGAGTTATGATTTGTGGTCTTGTCCTTTGCCATGGTTGGAAAATCAAGTTCACGAATTGACAAAGTTCCCGAAAGAAAGAACAGTGGTTATTCCTTCAGGTCTTGAGCTTGATAAATATTTAAATGCAGCTCAAGATAAGGAGGCAAAACTTCTTTTGAACTTAGATCCAAACAAGAACTACATTGGTTTAGTAGGTAGGTTTGATGCGCAAAAAGGACAGCTTTTACTGCTTAGAGCATTTAACAAAATAAAAAACAGTGTAGGTCATGATATTGTGTTTTTAGGAGAATCAACCCATGGAGAGAAAGATGATTATTTGATTCAACTTAAAATGTTTGTTGAGCAAAATCAATTGGAAGACCGTGTAAGTTTTAGACCTTTTAGAAATGATGTTGAAACATTCTATTCTGCAATAGATGTGTTTGTTATGGCTACAAAATCAGAGACTTTCGGAATGGTAACTATTGAAGCGATGGCCTCTGGGTGTAGAGTTGTTGGAAGCAATAGAGGCGGGACTGTTGAGATTCTTAATCATGGTGAGTTTGGGACACTTTTCGAATCAGAAGATGCTGCAGATCTTGCTGAGAAATTGTTAGTAGCTATACAGAACAATGACTTTGATCCTCATAAGGTGATTGAAGAATCAAAAAAATATGACGCCCATCATGTATGTAAATTAGTGGAAGCAACCTTGGGTTGTAAATGATTTTTCTTAAGGTAAAAGCACCAAACACCTGTTGACTACGTTATGCTATTGGAATGAAATCTATATCAGGAATAAAATCACTGCTTTTTCTACTCTTTATAGTAGGTGCGGTTCCTGTATGGAGTCAGTTTTCTAACTTAAGATGGAAAACAATACTGCCCCAAAGTGATACTTTAATTGTGGATTCATTATCTATTTACCAATCAAGTTTTCAAGTTTTTTGTGCAGGGAAAAGATTGGATAAGGATGAATATTTTTTCAATGGTATAACACGAAAGTTTCTAAATAAAACAGAATGTCAAGACTCCTTAGAATTAAAATACCGCGTTTTTAGTATAGATTTTGAAAAACCCCTGCAGACAATAGATACTTCTATGATTTATCGGGATGTAGGAGAAGTTCGGGACTACTATTTTAATACAAAGAATGATAAGACAAATTTCTTTTCAGATGATGGCATAAAAAAATCGGGAAGTATATCAAGAGGGATAAGCTTTGGTAATTCTCAAGATCTTTCTGTTAATTCGACCCTAAACCTCCAACTTTCTGGTGAAATAGCCAATAACATGAATATCTTGGCCACGGTAACGGATGATAACTTACCCATCCAACCAGATGGAAACACCAACCAATTGCAAGAATTTGATCAGGTTTTTATTCAACTCTATGGAAAGGAGTACAAAATCGTTGCTGGAGATTTTTGGTTAAAAAAGCCCACAGGATATTTCACCAATTACAATAAGAGGGCACAAGGATTGTTTGGTAAATATACTTGGGGTGATGAGAAATCAAAATGGACAGCTCAAGGTGCTGGTGCTTTGTCTAAAGGTAAATTTGCACGAAATACTATCCAAGGACAAGAAGGGAATCAAGGGCCATACCGTTTAAAGGGAAATGAGAATGAACCTTTTATTATGGTGCTTTCTGGAACTGAAAACGTTTATCTTGATGGTAAACTTTTGGAGAGGGGACAAGAATACGATTATACCATAAATTACAATACTGCTGAATTGGTTTTTACACCTCGTCACCAGATCACCAAAGATGTTCGAATTGTTGTGGAATTTCAGTATACTGATCAAAACTATGCCCGATCTCTTTTTCAAGCAAGCATAGATTATGAAAGTGAAAAATTTGACTTCTGGTTAAACCTATACAGTGAACAGGATGCTAAGAACCAATCCTTGCAGCAACAATTAAGCACTAAAGACAAATATTTATTAGGTAGCATAGGTGATAGTTTAGAGCTGGCCCGGTCTAACGCCATAGACAGTATTGGATTTGTGGACAATCAAGTAACCTATAAACTCATTGATACATTAGGGGTTGATTCTGTTCTGATTTATTCTGTAAGCCCTGACTCAGCATTCTATAAAGCAACATTCACAAATGTAGGACAAGGAAATGGAAATTATATCTTTGATCGTTTTACTGCTGTTGGAAGGGTCTATAAATGGGTGGCACCAATTGGTGGAATGCCTCAGGGTGAATATGAACCCTCTCGCTTAATTGTGACTCCTAAAAAAAATGCTCTTATATCTGCTGGATTAAAATACCGATTGAATAAGAATTGGTCATTTATGTCCGAGCTCAGTACTTCAAACAACGATGTCAATACTTTTTCGCGAATAGACAATGAGGATAATCGTGGAATGGCCAATAAAACTATAGTTGAGGGTGTCTTTGATCTGGGAAAAGACTCTTTGAAGTTATGGCAAATGATTACCACTTTAGATGTTGAATCTCGAACGCAATATTTTCAAGAGATTGAGCGCTACCGAGGAGTGGAGTTTGATAGAGATTGGAACGTTAGAAATAAAAAATATGAAGGTCAACAACTTTTAGCCAATTTGTCTGGAGGAATTCGGCATAAGAATTTTGGTGAAATAGAATTACAAACGCAAAACTTCACTTATGGAGAGGATTACCAAGGAAACCGAGCACAACTTCTAGGGAATTGGTCGCAGAATGGTTTTAAAGCCAAAGTCGATGGGAGTTACCTATTAAGTAAAGCTGAAAATAAAAACAATTACCTTAGGCATACGATAGCCTTGAGTCAAGATATTGGGCCGATAAAAATTGGTTTTGAAGACGATCATGAATTAAATCAATTTATTGAAAACAACTCCCTGTTAAAACCCGATTCTTATCAATGGTATGATTGGAAAGTCTACATCTCAAACTCCGATAGCCTTCAGAATAAATTCAGTGTTTTTTATCGGGAAAGGTACGATCGCAGGAGTGATTCTTTAAAGCTGTCAGATGTTGCAAAAGCCAGGAGTGTTGGGGCGGATTATAATTGGGTGACCAATAGAAGTAGCACATTAACCACGATGGTAAGCTATAGAATGCTCGAAATAAAAGATGAAAACCTCATAGATCAAACTCCAGAAAATACCTTTTTGGGAAGAGTTGATTACCGATTAAATTTATGGAAAAATGCCTTAACAGCAAGTACCTTTTATGAGGTAGGGTCAGGTTTAGAAGTGAAAAAAGAATTTCTATACATTGAAGTTAATGCCGGACAAGGAGTTTATACTTGGATTGATTACAATAATGATGGTGTAAAAGATTTAAATGAATTTGAAGTTGCTCAATACCAAGATCAAGCAAAGTATATACGCGTTTTTACACCAAGTAATGAGTATGTGAGAACTTACTCTAATGAGTTCAACCAGACTTTGTTTTGGCGACCTGAAAGATTATGGTCAACTAAAGATGGTGTGTTGAGGCTATTGTCAAGGCTTTCAAATCAAACACGATTCAGGGTAAATAAAAAAACAGGAAATCAAACCATCGAAACATACAACCCAATCGCACGAGATATTGCTGACACCAGTTTGATTAGTTTTAATTCTACAATTAGAAATACACTTTACTTCAACCGAACCAATCCAGTTTTCGGAGCAGACTACACTTTTTCAGAAACTTCTAATAAATCATTGTTAGCGAATGGTTTTGATGCCAAGAAAATGGGTTTTAACGCTGTGTCTATGCGTTGGAACGTACTAAAAAGCTTTACGATAAAGTTAAATTCAGAAGCAGGAATTAAAGAGTCAACTGCTGATTATACCTCTGGAAGAAACTTTTCTATTAGTTACCATAAAATTCAACCTGAGTTTATTTTTCAACCCAACACTACTTTTCGTTTATCTATGAATGGTCGATATGAGGAAAAAAGCAATAAAAAGTCTATGGGTGGAGAAAATACCTATATCGCTGATATGGGATTGTCACTTAAATGGAATCAATTAGAGAAAGGAAGCCTGAATGGTGAGGTTAAAGTTGTTGTTATTAGTTATTCTGGGGTGCAAAACAATGCATTGGCCTATGAAATGTTAGAATCTTTGAAGCCTGGTAAAAATTTTACATGGGGTTTGAATTATCAACGAAGTCTCTCTAAGAATTTGCAAATCAATATACAATATAACGGAAGACAATCTGAAAGTAGTAGAACCATTCATTCTGGAGGGGTAGAGGTTCGTGCATTTTTTTAAAACTACTTTGAATTCATTAAAAAAAGACATATTTTCACCAAACTAAGGAAGCTTAAGGACCTGGCTTTTTAAATTTCAGATGTTAATAAGTTCATTTTTTAACATAGAAGTGTTAATAAAGTCAGATATAGGCAACCATTTTTTTAATCAGTGCGTTTAAAGAATAGGTACAATAATAATTTTATCACTACAGTTATGAAAAATCTACATCAAGTTCTGCTATCGTTATGTTTGATTATAGCTACTTTTTTCCTATTTCAGAATGAAGCCAAAGCTACTCACGTTGCAGGAGGTTATGTTCAATTAGGATGTACAAATACTCCTGGAGTTTATGAAGTAACTATGATACTTTATCGAGATTGTGCAAGAACCGCAACAATAGCTGCGAAATATGACATTAATTTCACAAACACATGTGGACTCGCTCGTGTAACTGCAAAAATGGAAAGAACATCAATGCGCGAGGTTTCTCAAATATGTGATGCACAGTTACATACCACAAGATGTAATAATGGAACCAACCCAGGATACGAAGAGTATACCTTTAAAGGAACAGTAGCGCTTGGTGATTGTGATTCATGGACAGCGAATTATTCATTGTGTTGTCGAAATACAGCCTCTAATGTCAATAATGCAAACAATACCAACTTTAATATTATTTCTAAATTCAATACAGCCGTTACTCCGTGTAATACTACGCCTACTGTTACAGCTCAACCAGAGCCATTTGTTTGTATAAATCAACCTGTTACTTATAACTTGGGAGCTTATGAACCAGATGGTGACTCAATTTCATATTCTTTGGTGCCAGCACTACACAATGGAAACCCGGTTAACTATCGTAATTCATATGATGCAAATACCCCAATTCATGGAGCGGTAATTGATCCAGTTTCAGGTACAGTTTCATTTACTCCTGACGCAGTAGGTAATTATATTGTTGTTGTTAGAATGACAGAATGGAATGATGACGGTGTTATCGTTTCAGTAACAGATTATGAATATCAAACTTATGTTTTAAATTGTTCAAATCAATCGCCACAACCACCACCAACTACAGGTCCAAATGCTGGAGTTACAAACGTAACTGGAAGTATTGTCAGAAATGGCCCGAATAGCTTAACAATGTGTCAAGGTTTTCAAGGATGTTTTGAGGTTGTATTTACAGATTCAGACCAAGGAGATGAATTGTCAGTAGTTTCTAACTTAGAAAACGTTTTGCCTGGTGCAACAATTACTCAATCAGGTACAAATCCTTTGACAGTTTCTGTTTGTTGGACACCAGTAACTACTTCAGGTACGGTTACCCTTAACTTTTTAGTGGAAGATGATGCATGTCCAATTACGGGGCAAAATAACTATGCGGCTACTATTAATGTTGTAAATCCAGGAGTTCCTAGTGTAACGACAACCAGAGAAACATGTGGAGGAGCAAACGAAGGTACCGCTACCATTACGATGTCTGGCGGTGTTCCTCCTTTCACGTATAATATTGCTGGACAACAAACTGGCTCGAATTCAACAGGGAACTTTACTGATTTAGCTCCAGGTAATTATACTTATGCAGTAAATACTGGTGGAGGATGTGATGTTACAGGAACATTTACAATTGTTGCTGGACCAACTCTTTCTATTGCTGGCTCTTCAACTGAAGTATTGTGTAACGCCTCTTCTGATGGAACGGCAACAGCTACTCCAACGGGAGGCCCAGCACCATATGTTTATGTTTGGAGCCAAGGCGGAACACCAATAGGACAAACAAGTCAAACAGCATCTAATTTATCTGTTGGATCGTATGAAGTTTCAGTAACAGATAGAAACGGTTGTGTTGGAAACGAAACTGTTGTTGTTACAGAGCCTGATGTATTGGCTGGAGTAGTTACTCCTATAAACACGCTTTGTAGAGGAACAGCAACAGGACAGGTAGATGTTTCGAATGTTACTGGAGGAACAGAACCTTATACCTATAGAATAAATGGTGGTACTTATCAAAATGGAACTAATTTTGGCGGATTAGCAGTTGGAAGTTATACTGTAGAAATTAAAGATGCAAATGAATGTACTTTAGAGCTTCCAGTAACAGTTGGAGAACCAACAAGTTTAAGTATAGCTGTAGATAATATATCCGACGCAACTTGTGGAGGTAGCTCTGGAACAATTGTAGTTGCGGCAACTGGCGGAACTCCAACATATGAATATGCAATAGGTGGAACAACATCAAGTACTGGTACTTTTACAAACATAGCAGCAGGTACTCATGAAGTAATTGTAACAGATGCTAATGGTTGTACAAAACCTGTGAATGCCATCGTAGAAGCTGTCGCTGTGCCTACAGCTACTCTTGATACTCAAGTTGATTTGAACTGTTTTGGTGGGAGTAATGGTAACGTGCTTATTGGAGCTCCGGGGGCGTTAGCACCTGTAAGTTATTCCTTGGATGGAGGACCAGGTCAACCTTCTAATGCTTTCAATGGTTTAACAGCCGGAGATTATACAGTTGAAATTACGGATGGGAATGGTTGTACAGCTGAAGTTGATTTTACAATTACTCAACCTACACTTTTAACCTATACATCTACTCCGGTTGCAGCATCTTGTGCTGGAGTGTGTGATGGTAAAATAGCAATTGTTGCTACTGGTGGAACTTCACCTTATCAATATTCTAGCAACGCAGGAGCATCATTTGGAGTGGATGATTCTTTAAGAAGACTTTGCGCAGGTACAACACAGGTTGTGGTGAGGGATGCGAATGGTTGTTTATCAAACTCTAATGTTACAGTTCCGGAACCAGCTGCTTTAACTGCAACATTCGTAAATACCGATCCAGTATGTAGAGATGGTTCGGATGGAGAAATTGAAATCACTGCAAGTGGAGGGACTCCATCATTTGAATACAGTCTTGCTGGAGGGACTTTCCAACCTGGAAATACATTGACTGGATTAACGTCTGGAAATAAAGAAATTGTGGTGAGAGATGGAAATGGATGTGAATTTACTTCTACTCAAATGTTGAATAATCCTCCAGGGATTGATATAGATACTTTGTCAATGACAAAGTCAAATTGTGGTTACCCAGATGGTAAATTAGTTCTTGAAGCAAGTGGAGAAAACCCTCCTTTCTTGTATTCGTTAGATGGTTCTCCAAATCAACCAAGCGGAACATTTACTAGGCGTTCAGGAGCATACAAAATTATTGTTACGGACGCTTTAGGATGTACAGACTCAACCTTCTTTGGAATTGATGATGTAGAGATGCAAGGAATTTTGTTAGATAAAACAGACCTTAACTGTTTTGAATCAGATGATGGATCTGTTGAGGTGGAGAATGTTGGTGGCTTCGGGGTGATTCAATATGAAATTGATAACATTACGCCAGCGCAAAGTGGGAATGGTTATTTTGATGGATTAGCAGCAGGTGTTCATATTGTGGCAATCTACGATGCTGGGTTTTGTTTGGCGACCGTACGTTTCGAGTTAGAACAACCTGATGAAATTGATTTCACAGGAGTTGTAACAGATGTTTCTTGTAATGGAGGTAACAGTGGTGAAATTGACATTCAGAATGTAACTGGAGGTACTGGGGCTTATGAATACACTATGGATATGGGGAGTACTATTCTGCCCATTGGTGTAGTACCGAATCTTTCAGCTGGAACGCATACTGTTATGGTGATTGATGAAAGATTCTGTTCTTATGAAAAAACCTTCACTATTGGTGAAGCTTCGCTGATTGAATATTCAACAAACGTATTTGATTTAAATTGTAATGGAGACAATACAGGAATGTTACAAGTTGTTGCTTCTGGTGGTACAGGTGCTTTCCAGTACAGTAATGACAATGGTGTAACATTCGGGGCTTCAGAGGTGTTTATGGGGTTGTCTGCCGGTGATTATGACTTAGTAGTAGAGGATGCGTTAGGATGTCAAATTGACAACACTGTTACAGTAACTGAGCCTGCTCCTCTAACCGCTACTTATGATATTGTAAATACAGACTGTTTTGGTGGAAGTGATGGTGAAATAACCATAACAGCTGCTGGTGGAACTACTCCATATCAATACAGTCTAAATGCTGGTGTTACTTTAACTTCGAATAATAATATTACTGCGATTTCAGCAGGTACCTACGAAGTATTTATTAAAGATAGTCACGGGTGTACAATTACTTCTGATCCACAAATCGTCGATGAACCTACGCAAGTGACCTTTACTTCAGTTGAAGATCCATCAACATGTAGTACTGCGAACGGAGAAATTGAAATTACCGCAAATGGAGGAACTCCAGGATATGTATATAGTATTGATAATGGAGCAAACTTCGTAAGTGGAAATGTTTTCACTGGATTATCGGAAGGTTCGTTTGATCTAATGGTGAAAGATGATAACGATTGTCCAGCCAGAGGAATACAAGAAGTAACAGATTTACCTTCTCCAAGAATCACAATGTTGACCAAAACTAATCCATTGTGTTTCGGTGATGCGAATGGACAAATAGTGGTTACTGCAGTAGGTGGTACAGGAGCACTTTCTTATTCGCTTAATGGTGGTGCACCTCAGGCCAGTTCAACTTTAACTGGAATTCCTGATGGTACACATACCGTAACTATTTATGATATTAATGGGTGTGTTGATAGTGACGCGACAGTTGTATTAACACAGCCAGATCTTTTAGAATTCGATTCTTCGCCAACAAACTTATTGTGTTTTGAAAACTCAACAGGTAAGATTTTGGTTACACCAAGAGGAGGAACTCCTGCTTATCAATATTCATTTGATAATGGTGCTACTTTTGGATCTTCACCTTCTAATAACTTTATTGCAGCTGGAACTTATGATATAATACTTAAAGATGCAAAAGGATGTGAGGCTGTAGGTACTGAGGTGGTCACTGAACCGACTGAGCTTACAATTGATAGCTCAACAGGAACAGATGCTTCATGTAAGAGCTCATGTGATGGAGAAATTCAATTGACAGTAAATGGAGGAACAGGTGCGTATGCGTACAATTGGGTTCAACTGGATGCAACAGTGAATACAGACTTGGCAACTGGTCTTTGTGCAGGAACTTATGACTTTATTGTAGAAGA
>Ga0209075_1005159_pt1 | contig 10115 bp, 9 predicted proteins | sample Stecom2011_FD_187523 | JGI IMG/M metagenome (GOLD analysis project Ga0209075, IMG submission 187523) | Agricultural soil microbial communities from Utah to study Nitrogen management - Steer compost 2011 (SPAdes) (version 2) | ecosystem: Environmental > Terrestrial > Soil > Agricultural land...
CCCCCTAGTTTGTAGGTAGGTCCATCATCCACCCCGGCATAAGGATTTTCTTCTTCGAATCTTCCCCTGTACTTCGCCATCCTCTCTTCGGGAACCACAAGTTCGGCATGGGGAATTATCGTGGGTACATAGAGGAAGAAAGGCTGGTCTTGGTGGTCGTCGATAAATTGAAGCGTTTTTTGATGGATGAGTTCCGGCCCGTATTGTTCCTGCCCTTTGCCCCGATTTCCTTCCAAGGGAATCGAATCCCTATTGCTCCAGAGGTGGTAAGGGTAATAATTATGGCCGATCCGTTGGCAGTTGTAGCCATAGAATACATCCACACCTTGATTCAAGGGATCGCCCTCTGAGCCGGGAAAGCCCAAGCCCCATTTCCCAAAGGCGCCTGTGGTATAACCGGCCTTTTTCATCACCTCAAAAAGCGTCTCCACCGAATCCGCCAAGGGATACTGTCCCTCTGGTAGTATCTCATAATTGCCACGGATGGGCGTATGGCCGGTATGCAGTCCCGTCATCAAGGCGCTTCGGGAAGGGGCGCAGACGGTAGTGCCGGTGTAATGGTTGGTAAAAATCAGTCCCTTTTCTGCTAGTTTGTCGATATTCGGAGTGGAGAATTTCTCTTGGCCGTTGAAACCGACATCCCCATAGCCGAGGTCATCGGCGATGATATAGATGATATTGGGTTTCTCCGGAGCGGTTTGCTGTTTTTCAACAGGGGATTGACATCCAGCAGAGACAATCAAAAGGGCAAAAAAGAGACTGAAGGGGTTCCTCATGGGACATGACTTTTGATGGTGTGACTAACAAAAATAGAAAATATGCCGGGTAAAGGATGTCCTTTTACAAAAAAGAGATGTTCAGTTAGGAATGGCCTAGTGTCATTCTAAATACTCAGGTATGACTAGGCAAGCCTTTATTGAACCAATCACAGCTATTCGCCATTAATGTAACAATTGCCAAGTTTTCATCAATAAACAAAAAACCTATACTTTGAGCCAAAGAAGTGTCAGGCACATGTTGCTCGCAGGGGCCTTTTTTGCCATTATGCAGGTACTGGTGAAATTCCTTCCCCATATTCCTGCCATTGAAATCGTTTTCTTCCGATCTTTATTCAGTTTGGTTGCGTCTTATTGGATTCTGAAGCGCAGCCGGGTTCCTGTATTGGGGAACAACAAGAGATTGTTGATCATGAGGGGGATCAGCGGTTCATTAGGGCTGATCTTTTTCTTTTATACCTTGCAAAACATCCCTTTAGCCAGTGCGGTTACCTTACAATACCTGTCGCCTGTTTTCACTGCCTTGTTGGGAATAGTATTGGTTAAGCAAAAGTTGAAACCCAAGCAATACCTCTATTTTGCCATTGCCTTTTCGGGAGTTCTAGTGATTGAAGGTTTTGATCCACGGATATCCCCGACTTTTATGATGATTGGATTGGCCTCTGCCTTCTTTTCGGGTCTTGCCTATAACATCATCCGCAAGCTGAGTACTAGCGAACATCCCTTGGTGATCGTATTTTACTTTCCGTTGCTTACCCTACCCATCGCCACACTATATTGTGTTTTTAATTGGGTTCAGCCCGTGGGTTGGGATTGGTTGATCCTGCTGGGAGTAGGGGTATTTACACAGGCAGCGCAATATTATATGACCATGGCCTATCAAAACGCCCAACTGGCCAAAATCGCCAGCCTAAATTATATTGGAATACTATATGCTTTGGGATTTGGCTTTATCTTTTTCAACGAAAGCTTTAACTTGCTGGCTTATCTAGGTATGGCTATGGTGCTAATAGGGGTAATTTTAAACATTAGATCTAAATGAAAATAACGAAGGAATTGTATCATGGTTCTTTAACCTTGTTGACGGATTTTTACCAGCTCACCATGGCTTATGCCTATTGGAAATCAGGGAAGTCAGAACAAGAGGCAGTATTCAACTTGTTTTTCCGAAAGAACCCTTTTCAGAATGGTTTTACCGTAGCCGCGGGCCTGGAGTATGTCATTGATTATTGTAACAATTTCACCTTTAAAGAGGAAGATCTTGATTATTTAAGACAGGTGAAGAATGGCAATGGAGCGGCGATGTTTGAGGAAGACTTTATCTCCTATTTGCGGGATATGGAATTTAGCTGTGATATCGAGGCAGTCGAGGAGGGAGAGGTGGTTTTTCCCCATATGCCTTTGTTGAGGGTCAGCGGTCCGTTGATCCAATGCCAGCTTTTGGAGACCCCCTTGCTTAACCTGATCAATTTCCAGACCCTAGTAGCCACCAAAGCAGCTCGGATTACCCTTGCCGCTAAAGGGGATCCGGTGATGGAGTTTGGGCTGCGCAGGGCCCAAGGGATTGACGGGGCCATGGCGGCCAGCCGGGCTTCTTATATAGGAGGCTGTTCTTCCACGAGCAACGTTATGGCAGGGAAGCTTTTTGGAATACCGGTATCAGGTACCCATGCCCACAGCTGGATCATGTCCTTTGACCAAGAGTTAGAGGCATTTCGGGCCTACGCGGAATCTTTTCCCGACAATTGCTTTCTTCTGGTGGATACCTATGATACGCTGAACGGTGTGAAAAATGCCATACAAGTGGGTAAAGAGCTTCGGGAAAGAGGAAAAGAACTGGGAGGCGTGCGGATCGACTCGGGCGATTTGGCCTATTTCAGCAATGCTGCCAGAAAGATGCTGGATGAGGCTGGCTTTCCAAAGGCTAAAATCATTGCCAGCAACGACCTGGATGAACATATTCTCACCTCGTTAAAGTTGCAGGAAGCCTCTATTGACATTTGGGGCATAGGTACCAAACTGGTGACTGCCTATGACCAGCCTGCGTTGGGAGCTGTCTACAAGTTATCTGCCATGAAAAACGAGAAAGGGGAATGGGAACCCAAGATCAAGGTATCGCAGCAGTCCATCAAAATCAATATTCCCGGCTTTCATAATGTCAAGAGATTTACTATTGAGGGAAAAGCCGTGGGTGACATGATTTATTTGGAAGGATTTGAGGGGGATGCATCTCCGTATTTGATAATAGACCCTACGGATCCGACGCGAAGGAAAAAAATAAATTCAACTACGGATTTCGAAGTGCTCTTAAAACCCGTATTTGAAAAAGGAAATTTAATCTATGAATCACCGGCGATAGCGGATATCCGGCAAAGGACTCTGGATAGACTAAGACTTTTTGATAAAACGCATAAAAGATTAATCAACCCCCATATCTACCCGGTAGGACTTGAGGAGTCCTTATACGAGTTGAGAACCCAATTGGTGTTAAAAGCTAAATCGCAAGACATTGAGTAAGACAATACTTTTCAGTAGCGTTGGTTATTGCTACCTGAAGGACGAAATTCTCCAAGTCGGCAATTTCGAGAAGGGGGAGATAGAAGTGCGGAATTTCCCTGACGGGGAAAGGTACCAACGTATTCTTACCCCGGTAAACGGAAGGGATGTAGCGTTAATAGGAGGGACGGTTACGGACTCCGACACTTTAGAACTTTATGATCTTGCTTACGCGCTGATAAAATATGGTGCCAGGTCCATCCATATTATCTTCCCGTATTTTGGGTATTCGACTATGGAAAGAGCCACGTTTCCCGGGGAAGTGGTGACTGCAAAATCCCGTGCTGTAATCTTTTCTTCCCTGCCACAAACCAGTTTGGGCAATTACTTTGTCTTTTTTGATCTTCATTCAGACGGGATTCCCCATTACTTTGAGGGACAGACTTTGATTAAACATGCGTATTGTACATCCTTGGTGATCAAGGTGGCACAGGAACTTGCCGATGATGGCTTTATTATGGCCTGTACCGATGCGGGACGTGCCAAATGGGTGGAAGGGTTGGCCAATGAAATGGGAGTGAATGCTGCCTTTGTTTTTAAACGAAGGATTAGTGGAGAAAAAACGGAGATCACCTCCATCAGTGCGGATGTGGAAGGGAAAGATGTGGTGATCTATGATGACATGATCCGTACCGGTGGTTCATTAATCAATGCCGCAAAAGCTTATAAAGAGGCTGGTGCAAAAAGTATTTATGCCGTCACCACACACGGTCTGTTTAACAACGACGCCATTCATAGAATTAAAAGTTCCGGAGTGATTAAAGCTTTGGTTGCAACCAATTCCCACCCCAACAGTCGTGTAAGTACGGATCCATTTATGAGGATAGAAAGCATTGCTTCTTTGATTGTAGAGCAGTTGAAATGATAAGTAGGGGGATATAAGATGTATGAAGTAAGGAAAAAAGAAGCGTTACACCTCGGGCCATCTGACTTATGACCAATAGCCATTAACTAAATAACAATTACAGATGAAAGCATTAATAATTGTCGATGTACAGTATGATTTTCTCCCCGGCGGAGCTCTAGCCGTTGACGATGGGGATCAGATTCTGCCTATTATCAACCGGCTACAAGAAAAGTTTGACTTGGTGGTGGCGACCCAGGATTGGCACCCTAGAGAACATGGAAGCTTTGCGGCGAACCACGAAGGGAAGAAGCCTGGAGATTTTGTTCAGCTGGGTAATGTTGATCAGGTATTATGGCCTGTCCATTGTGTTCAGGGAAGCCGGGGAGCCGAATTCCATGAAGATCTGGACCAGAGCCGGTGGGAGAGAGTGATCAGAAAGGGCATGAACCCCTACGTTGACAGTTATAGTGGCTTTTTTGACAATGACAGAAGAGAAGACACTGGTCTAGGCCAATTTTTAAAAGATAAAGGCGTGGGGGAAATTGTAGTTACCGGACTTGCTTTAGATTATTGTGTCAAATATACCGTATTGGATGCCATTAAATTAGGATTTGATGCAACTTTAGTAAGTGATGCGACACGGGCCGTCAATCTCTATCCGCAGGATGATGACAATGCGATCAAGGAGATGATCAAAGCAGGCGCGGAAGTGGTGAGCTCAGCAGCGTTTCTAAATAAAGGGAATTTGTAAATTCCCTTTATTTTTTAGTGGAAGAATGAGTTTATGCCATCCATTGGCCGGGATAAGCTTAGGTTCGGGAAAAATGGTTAAGTTTTTGCAACTGGATTCATGTTTAAAAATCAAAATTTAACCCTATGAAACCATCCAATTCCAAAACCGGGAAATTTTTAGAGAGTACCGTCATTTCCTTAAGTGCCGTGGCCGCGGGAATCGTCGTAAAGAAAGGCATGGACATGATTTACGAAAAGATATACGGTCAAGATCCGCCTGATCAAAATTCCGATGAAAATGTCAATCTCGTTAAGTTTTTGGCGTATTCAGTTATCACGGGAATTGCAATTAATTTGGTCAAAAATACTGTGCTGCGGTCGGGGACTGTTTTGATCGAAAAGAATAAGTCCGTAGAGATAGAATAGTAGCTGATCAACATATATAGTGGCTTTCTCAACGGCAGCTTTCCCCTGCACTCATAAAGGGCTATCGTTTTCCATGCCATTAAGGGAGCCAATAATTGATCTATTCTTTCTTACATCCATTAATTTATTGTAGGCATTTTGCCTCATTATTCCTGAATTTTCTCCAATGAAAAACATCACCATAATTGGAGGTGGTGCCTGTGGAACAGCTGTTTTTATAGAACTTTTGCTTCAACTCACTACTGCGGAACTTATAAATGAAACAAAGATAAACCTGATTGAAAAAGAAGAGCATTTAGGTCAGGGACTGGCTTTTGGAACAGATCAACCCGGGCATTTATTGAACACCCAAACCGACTTGATGGGTATCCATGCCGATGAACCGGAGCATTTTGCCGAATGGCTTAAACGACATGGTGGAAAAAGCAGAGAGGATGTGAAGGGAAGCGGGGATACTGGGCATACTTACACCACCCGAAAACTATACGGGGATTACGTTTCAGAACAGGCAAAGTTTTATGTCGAAAAAGCTAAAGAAAATGGTTTTCAAGTAGAAATCATTAATGCGGAGGCTACTGATATCCAGAGAACTTCTGCATCCTACGAGGTCATCTGTGACAATGGAAATAGGATTCCTTCTGATTTTGTCATACTGGCGGTAGGGACACCCAAGCCCAATAATTACAAGGAATTGGAGGACTATGCTCAGTACATTGATTTTCCCTGGCCTTCCCGGCGGATAATTGACAAGGTAGACGTAGATGATCATGTAGGCATTTTGGGAAGCAGCCTCAGTGCAATTGATGCAATCATGACGCTTGTGGACAATGGCCATAAAGGGAAAATCAGTCTCTTTTCTCCTGATGGGATGTTACCTAGGGTACAGCCGGAAGAGAATGCAAGCTATAAAAGGAGATTCCTTACACATTCTGCTATCCATAAAGTTAAACGGGAGTCACTGCGAAAACTTTCAGTGAAGAAGCTATTTAAGCTGTTCCAGCAGGAAGTTGAGGATTATTATCATAAGCCAATTGATTGGAAGGGGGTAAATCGTACAGGTAAACCTGCTGAAAAATATTTGAATTGGGACATTTCCTGTGCCGAAAAAGGGGGCGATGGCATAATGAAGATAATTTACTCGCTACGTTATGAGGCTGGGGAGATTTGGAGGACATTAACCGTTGAAGAAAAACAGCTGTTTAAAAGATGGCTCGGTTCCCATTGGATGATCAACAGGCATGCCATGCCCCTTATCAACGCTTACCGGCTGAGGAGCCTTTTCAAAGAAAATAAATTAAGGGTTTACTCAGGACTAAAGGAGGTTGATTTTAACGAGAATGAGAAAAGCTTTTCTCTATCGTTGGAAGACGCACAGAATCTAGCGGTGGATAAGTTGATCAATTCGACTGGAAGCTCTTCCCATGTTGAGGCAATGGAATGCGCCTTACTCAACAATCTGCTAAAAAAGGAATATTTATCCACTTATCCGGTGGGCGGCGCGCTGATCAATGAGCTGACCATGCAGACAATTTCTTCCCAAGGGGGCGATGGAATTTACGCACTGGGCCATCTCGTGAACGGGATGAAGTTGGATGTTAATGCCGTTTGGTTCAATGTACGGACGGCCGCCACCTTGTCCCAAGACATCATAACCAAAATAAGGAATGGACGTATTTTTTGAATTATACAAAAGTCTCTTTCCGTACTTATTGTTTATCCCCTTAGGCTATTGGGTAGGTAAGAAAAAATGGGTGCCCAAATCTTGGATAACAGCGCCGCTCATTTATGTTCTTATGCCAGTATTGGTAATCAACCATGTTTTAGAAGCGGAGGCGGTGAAATTGGCTGTATTACCCGTGATATCCTTCTTGTTGGCGGCAGCAATGATTTTACCCGCAAAAGCCGCCTATAAGTATTTTTCTAAAGACGATAATCCTTATCTACTGGAAAGTTCTTTCTCTTTCTTCAATGTGGCTTTTTTCGGAATCCCCGTTGTCACCGCTTTGTTTGGGGAGGAAGGGGTTACCACGTTAATCTGCATCTATGTAGGAACTGCATTGTATGGCAATACCATTGGGTATTATCAGGTGGCCAAGTCGAAATTTTCAACTAGAGATGCGGTCTCAAAAATTTTCAAGATTCCTTTTTTATATGTTTTCCTACTTGCGTTAGCATTAAAATTCTTTCAGGTGGAAGTGCCGGATGTTGTTACTCCCGTGGTGGATGTGTTTAGTGTGGTGGTTTCGGCGGGGGGAATGATGATGGTTGGCATGAATATTATCAAGGTGAACTTTAAGGCGTTGAAGGTCAAATACTTCGGTAAGATATTATCTCTCCGACTTATCAGTGCGATTGTAATCATGGGATTGTTGATAGGCTTGGAATCTTTCTTGGTAGCGCAGCTTGAAACGGAGGATATTCAGATGCTGGCTTTAATACCTTTTTTTCCAGTGGCGGCCAATGTCACTGTTTATGCGAGTTTTCTTCATTCTAAAGAAGAGGAGTCGGCACTCATGGTCTTCTTGACCGTTGGACTATCGCTTATATTGGTGCCTTTGGTGGCCATGTTCTTTTGATATTGATTTTAATGGTGGAGGAGTAAAGCTGCGTTTCTTTTCAGGCAAAATCAAAATTCCCTTGATGTTTAGTGAAATGTGCCAGATTTAAACCGATTTTTACATATTTTACGGAAAATAGCAGCGATTTTGAGTGATTATTCAATAAAAAATAGCTTTTTTTGCGTTGCTTAACATTCATTTTGATGTAGACTACCACAGATTGGATCAGTAGATCAATATTTTCAATTTCACAACAATGACAATAAAATTCCCATTATGGTTTTAGGTGTACTTAAAGAACCCTCGCCAGAAACAAGAGTTTCGCTTCATCCAGATGCGGTTAAGGCGCTGGTTTCTGCCGGGAACAAGGTTCTCATCGAATCGGGGGCAGGAGCGACTGCCTTTTTATCCGACGAATTGTTTCAGGAGGCAGGTGCCGAGGTAACTGCTAGGCCCGCGGTTTTTGAGCAAGCGGAAATGATTTTTCAGATTACGCCCATGGAGGAAGCGGAATGGAAAACACTGGCAAGCGGCAAAATCTTGGTAGGGGTTTATCAACCTCTAGTGGCTCGCGAATCAATGGAGGCGATGTCGAAACAAGGGATAACTTTGTTCAGTATGGACTCCATCCCAAGGATTTCAAGAGCCCAAAGCATGGATGTGCTTTCCAGTATGAGTACTGTTTCGGGATACAAGGCAGTGCTTTTGGCCGCAGCCAATCTTCCCCGTTTTTTCCCGATGTTGATGACTGCTGCAGGCACTGTTCCTCCTGCAAAAGTACTTGTAATCGGTGCCGGAGTGGCGGGGTTACAGGCGATTGCTACGGCTCGACGCTTGGGGGCGGTGGTAGAGGCATTCGACACTAGGGCTTCCGTAAAAGAACAGGTACAAAGTCTGGGCGGTAAATTCGTAGAGGTTCCTGGTGCTGTGGAGGACAAAGGTGCTGGCGGGTATGCGGTAGAGCAGTCCGAGGAATACAAAAAGAAGCAATCTGAAATGCTGGAGAAATCCATTGTCAAATCAGATGTGGTCATTACCACTGCTTTGATTCCAGGCAGAAGGGCTCCCTTGTTGATCACCAATGCCATGCTTAAGCAAATGAAGCCAGGTGCCGTGGTCGTAGATCTAGCGTCAGTGAACGGAGGAAACTGTGAGGGAACGGTGGATAACAAGACTGTAGTCGTTGAAGGAGTGACCATAATCGGGAGTTCTGCTTTGCCTGCAACCATGCCGGAAGATGCGACCCGGATGTATAGCAAGAACCTTCAAAATTTCTTGAAGCTTCTACTCAATAATGACCAGCTCAACCTCAATTTCGAGGATGAAATCATTAAAGGAACCTGTATCACCCATCAAGGAGCCATTGTTTTCAAGCCCTTGTTAACCGCTTAATTATGGAAGATATTTTAAATTATTTGACAGAAAACCAACAACAGATTTACATCTTCATCCTTGCGGTATTTGTGGGGGTAGAAGTGATATCCAAGGTACCAACCGTGTTACATACCCCTCTTATGTCGGGATCCAATGCCCTCTCCGGAGTGGTAATCGTGGGTTCTATTATAGTATTAGGCCATACGGAACCGGGAAATTATTTAGGCCTATCCTTGGGATTCGTCGCTGTGGTATTGGCGACACTCAACGTAGTGGGCGGGTTTGCCGTGACCAACAGGATGTTGGAAATGTTCAAAAAGAAACCTGCTAAAAAATAACAGCCATGATAGAGTCAATTATTTCTTTAAGCTATTTAGTAGCTGTTGTATTGTTTATCGTAGGTATGAGGATGCTGAGCCATCCGGATACAGCACGTAGAGGAAACGGAATTGCGTTGTCAGGAATGGTCCTGGCTATTATAGCTTCAATGTTTACTCCTGGCTTGAGCAACATTTTGTTGATTCTCATTGCCATGGCCGTAGGGACCGTGGGCGGTCTTTATTTCTCGAAAACAGTAAAAATGACGGCCATGCCCGAGTTGGTCTCGTTTTTCAACGGAATGGGTGGTGCCGCTGCGGCTTTGATTGGACTGGTGGAATATCAGACTTTGTCTATGTCCCAGACCGGCCAAGGTATCGTATTGATGGTGAGCTTGATCCTGGGCTCGGTTTCTTTCACAGGAAGTTTGGTGGCGATGGGTAAATTACAGGGCAAAATCAAGGATATTCAGATCAATAAGGCCGTTGCGTTTGTAGTGTTTGGTCTTGCTATTGGACTTGCCGCTTA
>Ga0209075_1005160_pt1 | contig 10111 bp, 6 predicted proteins | sample Stecom2011_FD_187523 | JGI IMG/M metagenome (GOLD analysis project Ga0209075, IMG submission 187523) | Agricultural soil microbial communities from Utah to study Nitrogen management - Steer compost 2011 (SPAdes) (version 2) | ecosystem: Environmental > Terrestrial > Soil > Agricultural land...
GTTTAATCGTGGCTTTGGTTATGATACCGACCGCACACTGATCAATATGTACGGAATCAGTATTCCTTTGCAATACGACATCGTCAATACGGAGAAATTTGTATTGGGATTGGGGTTTTCCAGCGGTTTTTTAATCAACGTGTTACGCAACAGAAACGAAACCACAGAAGAGGATTACTGGGATTCCGACACAGGAATAGGCACTACGTGGAATGTTCCCGTAAAATTAAAAACTAATACTTATTTTGTAATGACACCTTTTGCTGAAATGTCCTACAAAACACTGACTTTAGATGAAGACGACGGAACAGCTCTTTTTGTTACAGCAAAATTGGGTTATCAGAATATTTTTGGCAATGGCTCCTATTCCAAAGCAAAAGATTTTTCTGATTATATTGTTTCCTTTGGCATAACTATTAAAGGAACAACTGATTAAGCATTTAAAAAGACATTATACGATCAACTTGAATTCGATTCTTCTTTTGGATTCATAGCACTGATTATCAGAATTATTCAAAATTTTTTATTTCCCCGTAGTTTTGGGTTGGATATTATTCGGGGCTAATTATTCCAAAACTCCGCTTCTTTCAGAAAGTCCCCACACCACTGTAGCACCTTCTATGGCAACAACCATTGCATCAACTCGCTCGTTTATTATCTTCGGCGACTTTTATCTTAACACAACAAAGAACATTGACTGTTTCTGAAATCGAAAAAACCTTAGTTTTCGGAACAGGAATCATTATCGAATCGTATTGTTTTTTCTTCTTTATCAAAAGCATAAAGAGACCGCAAACAACGATCTGACCTGATAAATATCATAGATTAAACCACGTAAAAATCTAAACTTCGCCTATTATTCATTTTTAATTATATATGTATGCTTGTTTTAAATAACCCACATACTTTTCATATTCCTGTGATGGGTTTGTCCTATACGATTGACAGTCCTATTCGGGTAGCGCATCTGGGAATTTCATCGGTGGTTTCTATTACCGATGATGAACTTACCGAACGAATGCGTGCTTTTTATTGTAAAAAATTTCTGATTCCTTATCGGGAAATCACGAAAAAATGTGCTGATTATCGTGCCGAACGCATCAAAGAATACTTGAATATGCTCAACGAAGTGGTTACTAAAAAATATTACGATTTTAAAGAAGAATTGGTCGAAAATAAATCTTCTTTAGAAAATTATATGTCTTTATTGCCCGATACTTCTCAATTGAAAAACGGTTTGCAAAAATTCATCGATGATGGTTTACAAATGAAAGAGCAGTTGAAAAAATATTTGAGCGAACATTTATCGCCTGGTGCGATTGATGTAAATATTATGACCAAGGTAGATAAGGAAAACTATGAAAATGGCGTACAGCTTCCGACAATATTCAACGATGCACACGCTTCTCTTCGCGGGTTTGCAGAAAGTGATTTGAACTCTTCTGTGGTGCTTTCTGCTGGAATGAATCCGAGACTGTACAGTTATTTTGAACAATTACCAGCATTTTATCCAGATGCAGACGGAAATCTTCAAAAAAAGATTATTCTGAAAGTAAGCGATTTTCGTTCGGCAATGATTCAGGGGAATTTCTTAGCAAAAAAAGGACTTTGGGTTTCCGAATACCGTATTGAATCAGGCTTGAATTGTGGCGGACACGCTTTTGCAACCGACGGACTTTTGTTCGGACCGATTTTAGAGGAATTTAAAACCAAAAAAGAAGAGTTGATTCAATCGGCTCACGAATTGATGGTTAAAGCTTTGGATACTAAAAATCTGCCGGTTCCAAAAGAGCCAATGGACCTGAAAATTACCGCTCAGGGCGGAGTAGGAACTGCTGACGAACATACATTTTTATTACAGCATTATCAAATGGATTCTATAGGTTGGGGGTCGCCCTTTTTGTTGGTCCCCGAAGCGACTTCTGTAGATGAGGAAACTCGAAATTTATTAGCAAATGCGAAAGAAGATGATTTTTACCTGAGCAATATTTCGCCTTTGGGTGTGCCGTTTAATACCGTGAAAGGAATGAGTAACGATTTTTGGAAACAAAAAAGAATCGATAATCGTAAAGCTGGAAGTTCGTGCCCTAAAAAATACCTTGCCCTCAACAAAGAATACGATCCGGAAGGAATGTGTACGGCTTCTAAAAAATTTCAAGACATTAAATTAGCAGAATTGGAACAGCAAAAAGAAGTTCTTTCAGATAAAGCTTTAGAACAGAAAAAAGCAGCAATTTTTGAAAAAGCCTGCCTTTGTGTTGGTTTAGCAAACGCTTCGTATCTTGAAAACGGAATAGAAATTAAAGGACAACAACAAGGTGTGGTGATTTGTCCGGGACCGAATTTGGCGTATTTTGACAAAATCGTTTCTTTAGCTGATATGGTAAAACATATTTACGGAAAACCAACACTTACCATTGCCTCTAACCGACCCAATATGTTTATTAAAGAGCTACAAATGTACATAGAACATTTGAAAAAAGGTTTCGCTGAAAATACTGAATCGATGACTGCCGTTCAATTGAAAAAGTGGAAAATATTTCAAACTAATTTACAATCAGGCATTGATTATTATAAAGATTTGTTTTCGAATAATACTTTTTTCAAGCAAGAAACAGAACACATTCAACAACAATTGGAGTTTTACAATTTACAATTAGATGAAATAAAGATGTAACAATCCACTACCCTTTCTGGTTTTGAAACCTAAAAGGGTTAAAATTCAAAAAAATGGAAGCTTTAAAACAAAAAATAATTGCACTTAAAAAGGAGAAAAACGCAGTGATTCTGGCGCATTATTATCAGGAACCTGAAATACAAGAAGTAGCCGATTATGTTGGTGACAGTTTGGGATTGTCGCAGGAAGCCGAAAGAACCGATGCTGCTATTATTTTGTTTGCCGGAGTGCATTTTATGGCAGAAACAGCCAAACTTTTAAATCCTAAAAAGAAAGTTATTTTACCTGATTTGAATGCGGGTTGTTCCCTTGCCGATTCTTGTCCACCGGATGCTTTCAGATCGTTTATCGAAGCGCATCCCGATCATAAAGTAGTTACTTATGTCAATTGTTCGGCAGAAATTAAAGCTATGAGCGATTTGGTTTGCACATCGTCTAATGCAGAAAAAATTGTAAATTCTGTGCCTGAAAATGTGCCGATTATTTTTGCACCAGATCGAAATTTAGGAAATTACATCAACAGTAAAACCGGAAGAAATATGCTTTTGTGGGACGGAAGTTGTATCGTTCACGAAGCGTTTTCTATTGATAAATTATTAGCGTTGTACAAAGAACATCCCGACGCAGTCATCATTGCACATCCCGAATCCGAAGCACATATTTTGAAAACGACAAATTACATTGGTTCCACCGCAGGAATGATTCAACACGTGAAAGAACATCCTGCAAAGAAATTTATCGTTGCTACCGAAGCCGGTATTTTATATAAAATGCAACAAGAAGTACCCGAAAAAACATTGATTCCTGCTCCAGCTTTGGAAGACAACACTTGTGCTTGCAGCGAATGTGCTTATATGAAAGTCAATACCTTGCAAAAAGTATATGATTGTTTGGTCAACGAATCGCCCGAAATAATCATTCCGAAAGAAATTGCCGATAAAGCGTTGGTTCCCATAAAAAGGATGCTTGAACTATCAAAATAAGTCGTATGCAAACCGATTATCTGATTATAGGTTCCGGTGTTGCCGGACTTTCGATTGCCATCAAATTGGCAGAACAGTTTCCGGAACGAACTGTTACTGTCGTGACCAAATCGAGCAAAGAAGAATCTAATACACAATATGCTCAAGGTGGAATTGCGGTGGTGATAGATGAGATAAATGATCATTTTGAAAAACATATCGAAGATACTTTGATTTGTGGCGATAGTTTGTGCGATAGGAAAATTGTGGAATGGGTTGTTACCGAAGGTCCAAAACGTTTGCAGGAGTTGATTGATTGGGGAACTGAATTTGACCGTGCCGAAAACGGAAACCTGGATCTGGCAAAGGAAGGTGGACATTCATACCATCGGGTGGTGCATCACAAAGATGAAACCGGTAAAGAAATCGAACGGGCGGTATTGGCAAAAGCGCAACAAAATAAAAACATCCAGTTTTTGGATTATCATTTTGCAGTTGATTTGTTTATTACTGACAATCAATGTAAAGGCGCTGTGATTTTAGACGAACAAAACAATAGACAATTTACTCTTTATGCCAGTTATACGGTTTTGACCACAGGTGGAATTGGTCAACTTTACAGAAAAACAACCAATTCAATAGTTGCAACCGGCGACGGAATTGCGATGGCACTTCGGGGAAAAGTAATGGTGAAAGATATGGAATTTATACAGTTCCATCCCACGGCTTTGCATTCAAATAGTGCAACTACTTTTTTAATTTCCGAAGCTGTGAGAGGTTTTGGAGCTTATCTCAAAAATAAAAACGGACATCGTTTTCTATTTGATTACGATTCCAGAGGTGAATTAGCATCGAGAGACATTGTGTCGCGAGGAATAACATCCGAATTGAAAAAATCGGGAGACGATTGTGTTTTTTTAGACGCAACCCATTTGAATCAAGAAGCTTTTCAAAAACATTTTCCAGCCATTACAGCTCATTGTTTGACACAAGGAATCGATGTTGCCAAAGATTGGATTTCTGTGGTTCCCGTGCAACATTATTTGTGCGGTGGAATTGTAGTCAACGAATTTGGACAAACTTCTCTTCAAAATTTATTTGCCTGTGGCGAATGCTCTCGAACTGGTTTGCACGGAGCCAATAGATTAGCATCAAACTCATTGTTGGAAGCTATAGTGTTTGCCCATCGGATTTTTTGTTTTTTGAGAAATAAGAAAACACAACCAATATCTTCTTCTCTTATATTGAAAAAGGATTGTCAAAAATCACAAATAACGACGAACTTTATCAATGAAAAAGATGTCGCTTTAAGAAATATCGTCCAACAAAATGTCGGTATTGTCCGAAACGATGCCGATCTTCAAAAAACAATGCGACAATTAATTCTCTGGCAAGAAGAATTTGAAAACGTTTTGCAACAATATAAGCCTACAAAACATTTTTTGGAATTACGAAATAAGGTAACAGTAGCTGTTGCTATTGTTGCGTCTTCTTTAAATAGAAGTGAAAACAGAGGTTGCTTTTTTAAAACCGAATAAGTCTATAACTGTTTTTCTATTTTGTTTTTTATGAATTAAGATAAATGCAAGCCGCCTAACTTTTTCAAGATAGGCGGCTCTTTTTATTATATATAAAAAAAACGATTAAGCTTCCATATATGCCTCAATCGGCGCACAAGAGCAAATTAAATTTCTATCTCCATAAGCGTCATCTACTCGACGAACACTTGGCCAGAATTTATTGTCTGCGATGTATTCTAACGGATAAGCTGCTTGTTGACGAGAATAAGGCAATTCCCAGGTTTCGGCAGTCAACATAGCTAACGTATGCGGTGCATTTTTCAATACATTGTTGGTATCCTCAGCAGTTACCGCTTCAATTTCCTTGCGGATAGAAAGCATCGCATCACAGAAACGGTCTAATTCTACCAAATCTTCCGATTCTGTCGGTTCAATCATCAAAGTTCCCGCTACCGGGAAAGAAACTGTAGGAGCGTGGAAGCCGTAATCCATCAAACGTTTTGCGATATCACTTACTTCAATTCCTTTTGCTTTAAACATACGACAATCGATGATCATTTCGTGAGCTGCACGTCCTCTTTCTCCTGAATACAACACCGTATAACCTTCTTCCAAACGCGCTTTCATATAGTTGGCATTCAAGATTGCTGTCATCGTAGATTGTTTTAATCCGTCTGCTCCCAGCATAGAAATATATCCGTAAGAAATCAAACAAACTAAAGCAGAACCATAAGGCGCAGCAGAAATAGCTGTAATTGCATTGTCTCCTCCTACTTTTATTATGGGGTTGGTTGGTAAAAATTCTACTAAATGTGCTGCCACACAAATGGGTCCAACGCCTGGTCCGCCACCACCATGTGGAATAGCAAATGTTTTGTGTAAGTTCAAGTGGCAAACGTCCGCACCAATTCTCGCAGGATTTGTTAACCCTACCTGAGCGTTCATATTGGCACCATCCATATATACTTGTCCACCGTTTTCGTGGATAATATTTGTAATTTCAATAATGGCCGATTCATAAACTCCGTGTGTAGAAGGATAAGTAATCATCACACAAGATAAATTATCTTTGTGCAGTTCTGCTTTAGCTCTTAAATCTTCTACATCAATATTTCCATCTTCCGTAGTTTTGGTAACAACCACTTTCATACCAGCCATCGCTGCCGAAGCGGGATTGGTACCGTGTGCAGAAGCTGGAATTAACGCTATGTTTCTGTGTCCTTCGCCACGAGATTCATGATACGCGCGAATAACCATTAAACCAGCGTATTCGCCTTGAGCACCAGAGTTTGGTTGCAAAGTTGTCCCAGCAAATCCGGTGATTACATTTAACTGTTGCTCTAATTTGTGCAACATCGTCAAATATCCCTCCGCTTGATTCAATGGAGCAAACGGGTGCATATTTGCCCAGTTTGGGCTACTTAAAGGCAACATTTCAGCTGCTGCATTCAATTTCATTGTACAAGAACCCAAAGAAATCATTGAGTGATTCAATGCCAAATCTTTACGCTCCAATTTTTTGATGTAACGCATCAATTGCGACTCAGAATGATAGGTATTGAATACTTCATGTTCTAAAAACGCTGATGTTCTCTCTAATTTTACCGGAATCAATGTTTCCTGAGAGAGTTCGATCACCCCTTCAAATGATTTTCCTGCAGCTTCTGCAAAAATACCGATTACCGTATTTATGTCTTTCAATGAAGTAGTTTCATTTACAGAAAGAGCAATTGTTCCTTGATTTGGATAGAAGAAATTAAATTCTTTAGCTTCAGCAATTGCTTTTACTTTTGCTACATCTGCCTCAATCAAAAGTGTATCAAAATAGGCATCGTTTAACTGCGTAAGTCCTAATTTGTTCAATTCATTTGAAATAGTTACAGCTTTTGCATGAACCTCATTTGCGATGATTTTCAACCCTTTTGGTCCATGATAAACAGCATACATACCAGCCATTACGGCCAATAATACTTGAGCGGTACAAATGTTTGAAGTTGCTTTTTCGCGTTTGATATGTTGTTCGCGTGTTTGCAATGCCATACGCAAAGCACGATTTCCATTAGCATCTTGCGAAACACCAATGATACGCCCTGGCATAGAACGTTTGTATTCTTCTTTGGTAGCAAAATAACCTGCGTGAGGTCCACCAAATCCAAGAGGGATTCCAAAGCGTTGTGTAGTTCCTACAACAACATCAGCACCCATTTCGCCTGGAGATTTTAAGCGGGCTAAAGATAAAATATCCGCAGCAACGGCAATTTTAATATCTTTTGTATGCGCTTGATTGATGAAAGCTTCATAATCATAAACCTGCCCGTATTTTCCTGGGTATTGTAACAACGCTCCGAAAAAGCCTTCTGAGAAATCAAATTCTTCATGATTTCCGATGACTAATTCCACACCAATCGGTGTAGAACGTGTTTGTAAAACGGATAATGTTTGAGGTAAAACTTCTTCCGAAACGAAGAATTTATTGGCATTGTTTTTCTTTTGATCTCTGGTGCGAACATCAAACAATAACGCCATTGCTTCTGCTCCTGCTGTAGATTCGTCCAATAAAGAAGCGTTAGCAATTTCCATACCGGTCAATTCAATCACAGTAGTTTGGAAATTCAATAATGCCTCTAAACGCCCTTGAGCAATTTCGGCTTGATAGGGTGTATAAGCCGTGTACCAACCCGGGTTTTCAAAAACGTTACGCAAAATAGCTGCAGGAACAATTGCTTCATGATATCCCAATCCAATCATTGAACGGAACACCTTGTTTTTTGCTCCCAAAGCATTTGCATGTGCCAAATATTCATACTCGGTCATTGCCGGGTCTAACTTTAAATCTTCTTCCAAACGGATTTTGTCTGGAAACGTTTCGTACAATAACTGATCTATGTTTTTCACACCCACGGTGTCAAACATATACTGCAAATCGGCGGTTCTTGGACCGATATGCCTAAAAGCAAATGCGCTTGTTTTCATCATCCAAAAATAATAGTTGTGTAATCGGCAAATTTAATACTTTTTTCCGGTTTTATAGCAGTAGATTTTCTAATAAAACATTCACAAAAGTTATTCGTCGATCAGATTAAAAAAGTATTGAATTACTATTCTGAAAACAGAAAGCCGGATCTTAAAAATCGAGCTTTTTTTCGCTTACTTTTGCAGCAATCTGTTTAATATCCTGTTCTTTCTTCTTGGGATAAATCAGTAACACGTCATCTTTGTCCACAATAATAAAATCGTCGAGCCCTCCAATAACCACCATTTTATCGGGATTAGTGCGAATGATGTTGTTGGCAGCATTTTCAACAAACAATTTACCGTTGATCATTGCATTTTCGTATTCATCTTTGGGCAATTTATCATAAAGTGATCCCCAGGTTCCCAAATCGTTCCAGTCAAAAGTTGCAGGAAGCACAAAAACGCTCTCGGCTTTTTCCATCACGGCATAATCAATGGAAATATTAGCTGCTTTATGGTAATTTTCTTTTATAAAAAGTGCTTCTTCGACCGTATTCAATTCTTCATAACCACTTTTAAACAGCTGATACATTTCGGGCTGAAATTTTTCAAAAGCAGTTAAAATTGACGCAACACTCCAGATAAAAATACCGGAATTCCAAAGAAAGTTTCTACGTTGAATGAATTGTTTGGCGGTTTGATAATCCGGTTTTTCACGGAATTGCACCACTTTCTTTACCTGACGTGAATCTAATTTATCATATTCAATATATCCATAACCTGTATTTGGGAAAGTAGGCAAAATCCCCAAAGTCATCAACACGCTATCGTGTTCGCAAATATCAAACGAACGCTGTAAATTGGCTACAAACTGTACTTCATCTTCAATCCAATGATCCGACGGAGCTACAATCATTAACGCATTCGGATTTTGCTTTTTAATCTTCATAGATGCGTACAAAATACAAGGAGCTGTATTGCGCATATCGGGTTCCAAAACAATTTGCTCATCAGTAATTGCGGGCAATTGTTCTTTTAAAATATCGCGGTATTTATCGTTGGTAAGTATTAAAATATTCTCTTTTGGAATCAATTGACTCAAACGTGCAAAGGTTTTTTGCACCAAAGTTTCTCCCGTTCCCAACATATCGTGAAACTGCTTTGGAAATTCGGGCGTACTAACCGGCCAAAAACGTGATCCCACGCCCCCTGCCATTATAACTGCGTAATAATTTTTATTCATTGTTATTCGTATTCAAAAATTCAACCTGTGCATTGGGTTTAAACAAATATACTTGGTTATTTTTTATTTTGGTGCATTCAAACAATTTTACTCGTAATTTTCCTTTGCGAAAAACCTGTCCGTTTGGAGTTCTAAAATAGGCTCCCATAGGCAATTCATCTACAAAAAACTTATCGCTTGGTGGATCGAATTTTTTCAATGCCATCGACAAAAGAGCGTCGGTATCGCTGCTTGCTGTTGGGTTTTTAAAATGATGAGCAACTAACGGAAGTACACTATTTGGAAAAATCAACGGGTTGATAAAAGGCAACATCAACAAGCGAAATGTGTGTTTCCATTCGATTCCGTGCGGTTTAATCGCTCGACCGTATTTCTGAAATGCCACCAAATGTGCTATTTCGTGAATCGTAGTAATTAGAAAACGGTATTTATTGAGCGTTGCATTCACTGTAATCTGATGAGAACCATCGGGGTTTTTCCTATAATCGCCGTGACGACTTATGCGTTCATTTACAATTTTGAAACGAATATTATAACTCTTGATCAATTCAAAAACAGGATCAACAGAATGTTCGGGTACATATTTTGATAAGATTTCTTTCAATTAAGGCGTGGTTGATGATACTTGTAATGCTTTCCCGTTAAAATATTTATTTCCGTTTAACACAAATTCTTTGATATAACCCGCCATTTCGTTAGGATTTATCGGCGCTTGATAGCCTGGAAAAGCTTCCGCTAACATTTCGGTTTGCAC
>Ga0209075_1005161_pt1 | contig 10109 bp, 8 predicted proteins | sample Stecom2011_FD_187523 | JGI IMG/M metagenome (GOLD analysis project Ga0209075, IMG submission 187523) | Agricultural soil microbial communities from Utah to study Nitrogen management - Steer compost 2011 (SPAdes) (version 2) | ecosystem: Environmental > Terrestrial > Soil > Agricultural land...
GATACAAACGCTACTTACGAAATTCTAAAGGCTCAACTCGACCGTTATGAAGATTTAGAAAATGATATGAAGTCATTATCTGAATTTACAACCCGTAAAAAATCGGTTGATTTTGCAGGATTTATTGCTCTTAACGATAAAGATGAAGAAATTTTTTCGTTTGGAAAACACAAAGGAGCAAAAGTAGAAGATGTTTTAGAAAATGAACCAGGTTATTTTGGTTGGATTCTCAATGCTGATTTTCCGCTTTATACTAAAAAAGTTTTGACAGGAATTAAATTAAGAAAATTAAATACAAAATAAAGAACTACAACGCTAGTAAATGAAAATAATCTGTATAGGGCGAAATTACGTCAATCATATTTCAGAATTAGGTAACGAAAGACCAGAAGCACCCGTTGTGTTCTTAAAACCCGATACGGCATTGTTAAAAGAAGAGAACTTTTATTTACCTAATTTCTCTGACGATATACATCATGAAATCGAAATAGTAGTCAAAATTTCAAAAGTCGGGAAACATATCGAACCAAAATTTGCTCATAAATATTATAACGAAATTTCAGTCGGAATTGATTTTACAGCTCGGGACGTTCAACAAAAACTAAAAGAAAAAGGTCTTCCGTGGGAAAAATCCAAAGCTTTTGACGGAAGTGCAGTTGTCGGGAATTTTGTTTCGGTTTCGGATTTTTTTGTAGAGAATATTGGTTTTGAATTGCTCAAAAACGGAGTTTCCCAACAAATCGGAAATACTAATCAAATGCTCTGGAAAATCAATGAATTGGTTGCCTATGTTTCCAAATATTTCACTCTGAAAACGGGAGATTTAATTTTTACGGGAACTCCCAGCGGAGTTTCAAAAGTAGAAGCAAACGATGTGTTAGAAGGGTTTTTAGAAGGCAATCAACTTTTTAAAGTAAATATTAAATAATATGTCATAACGATTTTAGCTCAATAAAAAACGTAAATTTGTCAAATCGTTAAGATTTATAAATTGTTTTGATTTAAAAAAAGACAGGTATGAATATAAAGTTATTTCAATTTTTAATAGTTTTTGGGATGTTGTTATTTGGAAATTTTGCTAATGCACAACTTCCCGTAACCCGAATATATACTGATTATAACCCTATAACATTTACGTATGACCCTCCCGGAACAGGTGTTCTTTGGGATTCACAAACGAATATTGCGGCAATAAGCAGACCAAGAAATCAACATCACCTTTTGGGTTTTGTCTGGAACGGTGTTACCTATTCAACAGGTATTGATGATGCCAAACTGACCACCAACGGAATCACTTTTACAGCTACAACTTTTCAGGCATTGCCTGTTGTGGATTTTATACCCTCTGGAGGTGGGAATATTTATGTTCAACTTGGAGAACGTTGGGACGGAGCTGCTAATGCAATAACCGGGGCTTATAACACTAATGTACTTCCTACTCCTTTTACATTGCCTGTTGGAGTAGGGCAAATACTTACCCACGGATTACAAGGATTAGATTTGGGATCAGCATTTACTAACATTCCCGCTACTTCTCCACTTACATTTAATTTTGGGGCTATTACCGACCCTTCGCAAATTGATGATAATATTCCGGATATTATAGTAACTCAAATGGCACAGCCAAGTAGTGATCTTGACGAAATCTGGTTTGAGGACGGAAGTGGTAATCAGGTAGGAAATGTTTTGCAGATTAACTTTAATGCTGTACCTCACGTAGGGAATTGGTATGCTGATTTTTATCTTCCAAATAACGGACACGTTACAGGCTCAAGCTGGGTTAATTCTGACAGGCAGATGAGATTATGGGCAGCTCGAGCGAGTGATTTTGGACTTACGGCTGCTAATTTTTCTGAAGCATTGGTTCTAAAGTATAAACTAAATGGCTCAAGTGACCCAGCCTTTATTGCTTATAATACTAACTTTATAACGTTAGCAGCAGCTAATAATGACTCAGCTACTACTATGATAAATCAATCCGTAAATATTAATGTTCTGGATAATGACAACCCGAGTACTTATATCGATTTGTCCAGTTTTACATTTCCCTCTACGACTACAACTCAAGGAGGAACGGTTTCACATCTTAATGGTGTAGTAACTTATACACCTCCTTTGGATTTTGTAGGATTAGATACGTTTACGTATCAAATTTGTATTGATGTAGGTGGTAATGTATCTTGTGATACAGCTATCGTAACGGTTATGGTTTATCAAAATAATTATATTGTGTGTTCGGGAAAAAACATTACCCTCAATGCTTCTGCACCTGGCCCTGGAGCTTATGATTATGTATGGACGCTTCCTTCGGATAGTACTGTTTCAGGAACAACCTCGGGAACTTTCTCACTGAATGTAACCAATGCTGATACAAGTAAAACGGGTATTTATAAGCTTGAAATAACAAGTGTTGATGATCCGACAGATGTTAATACGTATCAGATTACACTCAATTTAAATGAGCATTGTAATCTGATGACTAATCCTATGATACGCTCAAGAGTAAAGCCATAACTCAATCAAATAGTACAAAAAGCAAAAGCCCTGTAAACCAAATTTACAGGGCTTTTGTTGTGATAAAATCTATTTTAACGTGGAGATTTACGTCAGTTTGATTGATTTTTGGATAGGTCGTGTTCACAAAAAAGCAAGTAGAAAGAAAGCCCTGATTCGGGATGGACATTATTTTAATTATATTTCAAGTTGAACGAAGTTAGTAACACAAGGGTTACTTTTGAGATCATCCTTTATCTTTTAGAGGGTCTCGATAAAAATAGCAGACTCACTTATCGGAAGTTTTTTTATCTGGACATTATTGTTTCAGATGTTTTTAGACTGGGTTTAGGCAATAGAAAAAGCCTTCAAAATTATTTTGAAGGCTTTCTTTGTATTGTAAAAGAAGTAGATTAGTTTCTTCTTTTTTCTCTAATTTTAGCTTTTTTACCTGTAAGTTCTCTGAAGTAGAAAATACGAGCTCTACGAACTTGACCTCTTTGGTTTACTTCAATTTTTTGAAGAGCAGGCAGGTTAACAGGAAAAATACGCTCAACACCTATCGGACCAGACATTTTACGAATGGTGAAGGTTTCGGTTGCTCCTGAACCTCTTCTTTGGATAACTACACCTTTAAAGAACTGTGTTCTTGTTTTTTCACCCTCTTTGATTTCGTAATAAACAGTGATGGTGTCTCCGGCAGCAAATTCCGGGAAATCTTTTTTCGTTACAAATTCGTCTTGTACGAATTTTACTAAATTTGACATTGCTTTAGTTTTATAAAGTTTAACATCCAAACCAACATTCACGATTTTCGTCAGAGGTTAATCCGGAGATAGTTGTCAAAATTACAGAGCAGCTACGTACTTTGTAAGTTTTGATTTTAAGTTTGATGCTTTGTTATCGTGAATCACGTTCTTTTTAGCAAGTTTATCGATCATAGAGATAACCAAAGGTAGCTTTTCTGTTGCCTCCCCTTTATCAGTAGCTAAACGCAACGCTTTGATTGCATTACGCGTGGTTTTGTGCTGATATCTATTCAACACTCTCTTTTTATCGTTGCTTCTGATTCTTTTTAAAGCTGACTTGTGATTTGCCATTTCTTTATTGATTTTTTTTGTAAATAAAAAATTGTAGTCCGTAGGGGAATCGAACCCCTGTTACCAGGATGAAAACCTGGCGTCCTAACCCCTAGACGAACGGACCATTGCTTTAACTAAAAGTATTTTTTGTAGTCCGTAGGGGAATCGAACCCCTGTTACCAGGATGAAAACCTGGCGTCCTAACCCCTAGACGAACGGACCATTTTGTTCTTGGTCAAAGCGAGTGCAAAAATAAAACTATTTTTTGAATCTCCAAAGCTTTTTCGAAAAATATTTAGCTTAATAAGCTTTTGCAAAAAGAACTCGCCCTTCCGATGGTTTTTCGGAGTAAATACATGTGCCTTTTTCTTCTTTTCTATTCAAAGGAATACAGCGAATTGTGGCTTTGGTCAGTTCTTTTATCTTTTCTTCAGTTTCTCCTGTTCCATCCCAATGTGCAGATATAAATCCACCTTTATTTTCTAAAATATCTTTGAACTCCTCGAACGTATTTGCCTCTGTAATGTGAGTGTCTCTGTATTCAAGGGCTTTTCTGAAAATGCTGTCTTGCATTTCTTTAAGCAAGTCTTGAATATGTAAAATAATTGTGTCTTTAGCAATAATTTCTTTCGATAGCGTATCTCTTCGGGCTACTTCAAAAGTTTTGTTTTCCAAATCTTTCGGTCCGATAGCGATTCGTACCGGAACCCCTTTTAGTTCATATTCGTTAAATTTAAAGCCAGGCTTTTGATTGGTTCTGTTGTCAAACTTTACGGAAATTCCCAGCTCTCTTAATTCTTTGGCTAATAGATTTGCTTCTTCGGATACTTTGTCAAACTCTTCGTCACTTCTGAAGATTGGAACAATAACCACTTGGATTGGAGCTAAATTTGGAGGAAGAACTAGTCCGTTGTCGTCGGAATGGGTCATAACCAGAGCTCCCATCAATCGTGTTGAAACACCCCATGAAGTTCCCCAAACGTATTCTAATTTTCCTTCTTTATTAGCGAACTTCACATCAAAGGCTTGAGCAAAATTTTGCCCTAAAAAGTGTGAAGTCCCTGCTTGTAAGGCTTTCCCATCTTGCATCAATGCTTCAATACAATAGGTCTCGACAGCCCCTGCAAAGCGTTCGTTTTCGGTTTTTACTCCTTTGATAACAGGAATAGCCATGAAGTTTTCGGCAAAATCCGCATAGACATTGAGCATGGTCTTGGTTTCTTCAATAGCTTCTTGTTCAGTTGAATGAGCTGTATGACCTTCTTGCCACAAAAACTCGGCTGTTCTTAAAAACAATCGAGTTCTCATCTCCCAACGAACAACATTAGCCCACTGATTGATAAGTAGAGGTAAATCCCTATGAGATTGAATCCAACTCTTGTAGGTGTTCCATATTATTGCTTCACTTGTCGGGCGGACAATGAGTTCTTCTTCGAGTTTGGCAGTCGGATCGACAATAAGTTTTCCTTTGTTATTTTCGTCAGCTTTCAGTCGGTAGTGAGTAACGATAGCACATTCTTTAGCAAATCCTTCTGCATTTTTCTCTTCTGCTTCAAACATGCTTTTCGGAATAAAGAGCGGGAAATAGGCGTTTTGGTGTCCTGTTTCTTTAAACATTTTATCAAGTTGCGCCTGCATTTTTTCCCAAATAGCATACCCGTAAGGCTTGATAACCATGCAGCCTCTAACAGCCGAATTTTCAGCTAAATCAGCCTTTACGACAAGCTCATTATACCATTTAGAATAATCTTCTGCTCTTTTGGTTAGGTTTTTACTCATATCAGTGTATTTGGCACAAATCTTGTGTGATGTTAATTAATTAGAAAGTTTGACAAAACTAACTATTTTTGTAATGTATAACAATAAAAAAACAAGTATATGAAAACTTTTAGTCTATTCGATATAAAAAATACTGTGCGTATATTGCCGATTATACTCGGTTTTTTGCTTGTTTCTTGTGGTTCGTATCACAATAGGTCTTATTATGACAATGATGGAGTTTATTTAAATTCAGGAAGATACACTCAGGAAGAAGTAGGTGATGAAGAAGTAGGGCGATCAGGTAGCTACTTTACGCAATTTCAGGACTACTATGTTCCTGCTGATCAGGAGCCTGTAGGTATATTTACCGATGTAGATTCATATTACGGAAACGATGAAACATATTCAACCGGATATTCAGGTTGGGGTAATAGCGTAAGTAATGTGGATGTTAATATTTATGGAGGAGGTCTTAGTTGGGGAGGTTACTGGGGCTGGGGAAGTCCTTACTGGAGTTATGGATGGGGCTGGAACTCTTGGTATAATCCTTATTGGAGTTATGGTTGGAATTCTTGGTACAACCCTCATTGGGGTTATGGTTCTTGGCACAATCCTTATTGGGGCTGGAATTCTGGATGGGGAGGCTATTATCCCTATTACGGGAATTATATGTATAACAGAGGTCCGAGAAATACTTACGGTTCAGATTATGGATACAGCTCTAGAACAATGCCGTCTAATGCCAGTAGAGTTGCAGGACAAAATAGGGCTTATGAGGTAAGAGGGAGAAACGAAAATGCTGTACCAACCAGAAGTGATAGCAGGTTTACTACAAGAAATGCTACACGAAGTAATACGATTCAAAATACACGAAGTACAAATACTAATGCTACTCGAAACTCGTCAATTAACACCAGTAGAAGCACAAATAACTCTACTATAAATAGCAACAGAAGTAATACTATAAATAACAGTAGAAACAATACCAGAAATAATACGATAAATAATACCAGAAGCAATACCAATAACAGCAACAGAAGTGGTACTTTTAATTCGGGCAGAAGTAACAACAGTAGTCCGTCAATGAATACAGGAGGAAGTACAGGAGGAAGTCGTTCTTCAGGAATGGGAGGAGGAAGTAGTCGTTCTTCATCAGGTGGAAGAAGATAAGTGGTTGTTTTTCGATAATTATATTAAATAAAGCAGATGAGAAAGTACGTTATATTTTTAGTGACCGGATTGTCTTTTGGGCTTATTCAGGCACAAGATATTAATGATGCATTAAGATATTCGCAGTCTAATATTAATGGAACCGCTCGATTCAGAGCTATGGGTGGTGCGTTTACAGCCTTGGGTGGGGATTTGTCAGCTATATCTATAAATCCGGCAGCTTCGGTTGTATTTAATAATAATCAGGCAGGTTTTACTTTGAGTAATTATAACGTGAAGAGCAATTCAGATTATTTTGGTGCAAAAGAGAAAAAAAGCGAGAACATTTTTGATATTAATCAGGCTGGAGTCGTTTTTGTTTTTCAAAATTATGATGAAGAAAGTGATTGGAAAAAATTTGCACTTTCTGTAAATTATGACAACTTGTCGAATTTTAATAATAAGACACGCAGCCAAGGAGTCAACCCAAACAATTCTATTGGAGATTATTTTCTTAGTCAAGCTAATGGCGTTCCTTTGAATATGTTGCAGGTTGGAGGAGGATATTCGGCAGAAAGATGGTACGAGCATTTAGGGAGTTATGTGAATGGCTCTCAACTTCAGAATGCTTTTTTGGGTTATCATACGTATCTCCTCGAATCAGATGCTGATGCGCCGAACAATACTGGCTATTATTCAAACGTTCCTGATGGAGTTTATGACCAACAAAGTTATGTTACACAAGCAGGATATAACGGGAAAATAGCTTTTAATTTCGCAACTCAATATACTGACAGATTTCATTTCGGAGTCAATTTGAATGCGCATGTGGTTAATTATACTAAAACAAATTCTTTTTGGGAGCGCAACTCCAACCCAATTGGTAATGTTGAAGGGGAAATAGTAAGAGATGTTTATTACGAAACGGATTTATATACTTATGGCTCAGGTTTTTCTCTTCAGTTGGGAGGAATTGTCAGAGTTACGGAAGAGTTTCGCTTAGGACTTGCTTACGAATCTCCTACGTGGTACAAGCTTAATGATGAACTCACGCAATATTTATCAGTCTTAAGAGAAGAGGATTTTCAAAACCCGAATGGCACTTTAGTTGACGGCTATTTTTATTCTCCAGGTATTCAGGTTTTTCCTGAATATAGGATACAAACTCCTTCTAAATATACTATTGGGGGTGCGTATGTTTTCGGAAACAAAGGACTAATATCTGTAGATTATTCTATGAAAGATTATTCTTCAACGCGATTAAAATCAGATAATTCTGGTTTCTACCGCTTCCAAAATGATTTGATGGCCGATGTGCTAGATGTGACTTCTGAATTAAGAATAGGAGCGGAGGCTAAAATCAAGCAATGGAGTTTAAGAGCAGGATATAACTATGAGCAAAGTCCGTATAAGAACGAAAGTACAATTGGTGATTTACAACAATATTCGCTTGGATTTGGATATAATTTCGGAGCTACAAAACTTGATTTAGCTTATTCAAGGGCTCAAAGAGAATACAATCAGGCTCTGTTTAGCACAGGACTTACCGATGCGCCAAAAATCGAAATGACCACAAATAATGTGTTTGTAACACTATTGTTCGAATTTTAAATTAGTAAAATAATAGCAGGTCGTACGAATTAGAAAAAAACAGTTGAGTTTATTGCGTTAGTTTTTTTGTTAATTAAATTGTTTACAACAATATTAATGACTTTTTAAAATCAAACCTTTCATATAGTAACTTTATAAAAGTTTTGAAAACCATTTTTATATGAACTGGAGTCAAGAGGAAGAAGAAGAATATCAGATGTCATTATCCCGTTTTGAGGCAATGCTGAAAACCAATAAGGTGTTTTTCTTTGATTCAGAAGAATTTGAGAATATAATTTTTCATTATCTCGATACAGGCAAAAGCAATTTGGCCAAAAGAGCACTCAAACTAGGTCTGGAACAACATCCTAGATCCACAGGACTGAAGTTGGTTCAGGTCGAAATGCTCGTTTACGAAAATAAGCTAGATTTGGCGGAAAAAATGCTTAACGAACTCGGTGAGCTTGAGCCTGCTAATGAAGAAATCTACATCCAAAAAGCCAATATATACTCTAAAAGAGGAAATCATGAACAAGCAGTCGAACTACTCGAATCTGCTTTAGAATACACCGATGATTATGCCGATGTATATTCGATGATTGGGATGGAATACCTCTTTATGGATGAACTCGAAAAAGCAAAAACTAATTTTATAAATTGCCTGAAAGAGGACAGTGAAGATTATTCTGCCTTGTACAATATAGTGTATTGTTTTGATTTTTTAGAACAACACAAAGAAGCTGTTGATTTTTTGAATGAGTTTATTGATGAAAACCCTTACTGCGAAGTAGCTTGGCATCAGCTTGGTAGGCAATATTACGAACTCAAAGAATACGAGCTTTCGGTGCGTGCTTTTGATTATGCTGTTGTTGTTGACGAGTGGTTTTTAGGGGCTTATATGGAAAAGGCCAAAGCACTCGAAAAACTCGAAAGATACGAAGAAGCCATTGTTTGTTATAATCATACCTTAGAGCTTGACGACCCGACAGCATTTGCTTATATGCGAATAGGGAAGTGTCATGAAAACCTTGGTGACAAAGACTTAGCACTGAAGTTTTACCGAAAAGCAATAGCCGAAGATCCAATCTTAGAGAAAGGCTGGCTTGCAATTATTGATTTGTATGCAAAAGATAAAAACTACAAAAGAGCTTTGAACTATGTCAATAAATCATTGGATATTGACGGAGAGAATGAACAATATTGGAGGCGTTTTGCCTCGCTGAATTATGCTTTAGAAAACTATGAAGAAGCATATAAGGGTTATGAAAAATCGATACTTCTGGGAAGCGAAGATCTCGATGTGTTTTTGATTTTTTCGGATATGAATAGGGTAATCGAAAAGGATGAACAAGCAATTGAGATACTTGTTAAGGCTATGGAGCTTTATCCTGATCATCACGAAATCGAATACAGATTAGCAGGCTTGCATTTTATTTTAGAAAATTACTCAGCTGCAAATTTTCACTTCAATAATGCTTTGATTGCAAGTTTTGAAAATATCAAATTGTTCTCGGAATTGTTTCCAGATATTTTCAAAGAAAAATCGATTCAAAAGCTGGTAGAAAAACACAAGAAATGATGGAGAAGTCAATTAATTCGTAATTTCTAACCTCAACTATGAAAATCTTTGGACTTATAGGAAGAGATATAAGTTATTCTTTTTCGATGGTCTATTTTTCGGAAAAGTTTCGAAACAGCAACATTGAAGATTCGGTTTATAAGAACTTTGATATTCCCAATATCACGCATTTACCACAACTTATTAGTAAAAACAAAGGACTCAAAGGATTGAATGTAACAATTCCGTACAAAGAAGAGGTGATTCCGTATTTGGAGAAGTTGTCTCGAAAGGCAGAGCAAGTTGGAGCCGTAAATTGCATTAAAATATCCAAAACAGGAAAGCTTAAAGGATATAACACTGATGTTTATGGGTTTAAAAAATCGTTAAAACCTTTGCTTAAGCCTCATCACACAAAAGCATTGATTCTCGGAACGGGAGGAGCATCCAAGGCGGTTGCTTTTGTTTTTAAGCAG
>Ga0209075_1005162_pt1 | contig 10109 bp, 10 predicted proteins | sample Stecom2011_FD_187523 | JGI IMG/M metagenome (GOLD analysis project Ga0209075, IMG submission 187523) | Agricultural soil microbial communities from Utah to study Nitrogen management - Steer compost 2011 (SPAdes) (version 2) | ecosystem: Environmental > Terrestrial > Soil > Agricultural land...
CGCGCTGATCGACAAAAAGGAAATCCCTACGACCACAAATACCACATTGGGATCCTGAAAGGAAAAGAAGTAGAGAAAGTCTTCCATATCAATTCTTTAGAGGATCAATGCTACTTTTTTTGATCAAATCACCGACATCCGCCAATAAGGTGAGCTTGCCACCATAGGTTTTTTGTAGAAGTTCATCGGTCAGAACCTTCTCTGTAGGGCCGGATGCCACCAAATGCATATTGAGCAAGATAATCCAATCAAAATAGTCGCTGGCTGAGTAAATATCGTGGTGAACCACTACTACCGTTTTTCCGGCAGCGGTCATCTCTTTGAGCAAAGTAACAATAGCTTTCTCCGTACTGATATCCACTCCGGCAAAAGGTTCATCCATAAAATAGATATCCGCTTCCTGTGCCAGGGCCCGGGCAATGAAAATGCGCTGCTGCTGACCGCCGGACAACTCGCTTATCTGACGGTCAGCAAATGGCGCCATGTTCACTTTTTCCAGGCAGGACATGGCCAAAGCTTTTTCTTTTTTACCCGGTCTCCGGAAGAGGCCCAGCTTATGGTAGGTGCCCATCATCACGATATCCAAGGCGGAAGAGGGAAAATCCCAATCCACTGATTCCCGCTGGGGAACATAACTGATTCGTTTTCTGGTCCTTTCCAGATCCTGATCAAAAATTTTTACAAAGCCGCTGTTGTACTCCACGAGTCCCATGATGGCTTTTATGAGGGTGGATTTTCCGGCCCCGTTGGGTCCCAAAATACCCACAAGAGACCCCGCCGGAAGGCTTAGGTCCACATTCCATAAGACCGGATTTTGGTTGTAACTGACTGTGAGGTCATGAACCTCAACTACTGGAGTGTCTATTTGTTCAATCATCTTACTGCAAGTTTTCTACAATAGTTTTCACGTTCTCCTTTACCATTCCTACGTAAGTTCCGGCTTCGCCCTCGGGATCACCAAGGCTATCCGTGTACAGAGGGCCTGCCAGCCGGACGGTATGTCCTCTTCTTCTGCAGCCTTCCACGACAGCCTCAAGCGCTCTTGGTGAAATGGACTGTTCCACAAATATGGCTTTTATTTGATTGTCAATGATAAAAGAAACCAGCTCCGACACATCACGAAGGCCGGGTTCACTCAAGGTAGACAATCCCTGTAATCCCTTAACTTCTATTCCGTAAGCTTTGCCGAAATAAGAAAATGCATCATGGGCAGTAATGAGGATCTGGCCCTCTTGGGTGACTAGAGAGATCTGTTTCCTGGTGTAATTGTCCAACGAATCCAATGTTGCGTGGTAAGTTGCAAGATTGCTTTCGATATATGGTTTCCAAGAGGGCTTTCTTCTCACCAATTCTTCAGCTATGTCGGTCATCGCTTGCTTCCAAAGGAGGACATCGAACCAAATATGAGGGTCGACGCTCGTGGCGTATGCCGGATCGGAAATCAAGCTGCTTTTGGCTACGAACTCACTTTGGTCGATGACATCGTTGGTTCGGGAAAATTTTCTCAAGACCTCCGTCATTTTCCCTTCCAAATGAAGGCCGTGGAAGATGACCAGATCGGATTCGAACAAAAGATCAAGATCCCTTTGAGACGCTTTATAAAGGTGGGGATCTACGCCAATGGCCATAAGAGGGGTCACTGATGCGCTGTCCCTGACCAATGCCCGCACGCCATCAGCCATGATATTGGTGGTGGTGGTGATCTTGAATTTTCCCTGACCGTCTTTTTTTTCCCATTTACAGGAAGCCATGACGGAGATCACCACAAGGAAAGCTAGGACGGCCCAGTTTTTCATTGCTGAAGGATAAGAATATTGGCAGCTACGTCTCTTGACATAAACAGGTTCTTTTTATTGTCCACGAGAATTTCCAGTGACCCGTCAAACTCTACTTTGTCCAACACTTTGATCCGGGCACCGATATAGGCACCGACCTTATCCAAGTAGCGCAGGAAGGAAGCGCCGCTGTCCTTGACCGCCACGATCTGCCCTACGTCATGGACCTCCAGTTCATTCAGTGGCAGACGGGGCCGGGCTTTTAAATCACCGTATTCATCAGGTATGGGATCGCCATGGGGATCGAATTTTGGGTGATCCAAAAACTCGTCCAGGCGCTGCATTAGAATAGGGGATTTGATGTGTTCCAACTCTTCTGCTACCTCATGTACTTCGTCCCAGCTGAACTTCAGTTTCTCCACCAAAAATACCTCCCAAAGGCGGTGTTTTCGGATGATCTGCAAGGCCAGTTTTTTGCCTTCTTCAGTGATGTTGACACCGTAATATTTTCGGTAGTCAATGACCGCTTTTTCCGCCAGCTTTCGAAGCATGTCACTGACCGACGCCGGCTTTGTTTTCATTTCGTTGGAAATGTCATTGGTCGACACATTCGTCTTTCCGCCGTCAGATAAATGATAGATGGACTTCAAATAATTCTCCTCGGCAGAGGTAAGTGCTTTCATGTGAGTTTTTTTGCTTTACTCCCAAATATAGCAATTTAGTTGATTCTAAAAAAATATTTCACCCACCCCTAAATCGGCTGTGGATAACTCATTTTTTGTTGTTAACACGAGATAAGCCAAGGCTAATACATATTTTAGCTATGTCTAAATTAGTTGTTAAATCGGTGATATACATTGGACTAACTTAAGACCTTATCGGTAAAATCAGGGGTGATCAGGGGCTACCGGATGGAGGAAAACCAACTTAAAAAACCACAGTGTGTGGATAAGATTAGTCTATAAGATGTTCAACGGTGTGCAACAATTTTATTTTTTCCCCTTCCCATCTCACTTCGTTTCCGGGAGTTTGGCGGTAAAGGGGAAGGAATAGCAGCTTCTTGTACACAGTTAGGGCGTCGCAAGTTTTGGAAAAATCAACAGGTAAGCCAGCTGGGTATGCGTCAATTATTTTTTGCCATAGGGGATTTTCAGAAATCAAAACAGGCTTTTTAAGTGCGATACTTTCGTACAGTTTGGAAGGGATTTTGGTCCTTATGCTCTCGACGATATCATAGGGCATCAACACAATTTCCGCCTGGTTTACGGCTTCTAAAACGACCGAGTATGGGAGGGGTTTGGAAGAGAGATTTAGTGAAATATTGGGATGCCCGGCGACCTGCTTTTCGATCGCACTTTTGAAGCTGGAAAGAGGGACATGCCCCACAATCCGAAGGCTTACTTCTGGTATTTCTTGTTGTAAAGAGATGAACCAAGTGAGGGCTTTTTCGACCCCATACACGGGAGTTATTGTTCCAGAAATTACAAAGGTAGTTTTCCTCGTCGCTACGCTTCCGGACGAAATAAGTGGTTCTGCGAACTTGTTCTCGAGTACCGTAAATTCTCTTATGTATGGAAACTGGGTAGTATAAACCTGCTCGGCAAAGAAATAATGATCAATAAAAGGATGGGCCGCGCGCTCAATCAATCGGATCATGCCAGCAGCCATGCTTCTGATACCACCGAACATAGTCTGGTTCAACAGCACATTTTGATGATAATTTTCCTGTAGATCGTAGATAAGCCGATAGCGCAAAAAAAGTTTGCCTACCAGTGCCGGTAGCAGCAGTTCATAGGTAGTAACAATCACCAATCGGGGGCGGTAGCGGAAAACTTCCCCTAGAAATTTAAAAGAAGCAAGTAGCCTTAGAGGATGGATTCTAGGACGGCAAAAAATCTCTGTGAATACAAGGTCTTCAAGGACAGGCTTTTTTTTTGAACAAAAGCCTATGATGTTAATCCTGTATTTATTTGTTTCACGCAATGAAAGCGCCAGCTTGTGAAAAGCTCGGGGTTCGGTTACCGGTTTAAGTACTGAAGCGATGACTATTCTTGCCTTGATCATTCTTATATATACAAAAAAACTAAAAGAAAACAATGGAATTAACAACTATCATAGAAAAAGCCTGGGAAGATAGGTCTTTGTTGAAAGAACAAGAAGTGCAAATAGCTATAAAGGCAGTCATTGCAGATTTGGATACGGGGATGATTAGGGTGGCTGAGCCGCTGGATGACGGATCCTGGAGGGTTAACGATTGGGTCAAGAAAGCGGTTATATTATACTTTCCTATCCAACAAATGAGGACCATTGAAGTTGGCCCCTTTGAATTCCATGATAAAATGGCCTTAAAAACCAATTACGCCAAACAGGGCGTGAGGGTTGTTCCCCATGCCGTGGCACGTTATGGCGCATTTCTTGCAAAGGGCGTAGTAATGATGCCATCTTATGTGAATATCGGAGCCTATGTAGACAGCGGTACCATGGTGGACACCTGGGCTACTGTGGGATCATGTGCACAAATTGGGAAGAACGTCCACTTAAGCGGTGGTGTGGGCATTGGTGGTGTTTTGGAACCCATTCAGGCCGCACCAGTAATCATTGAAGACAATGCTTTTGTTGGATCAAGAGCAATCATCGTTGAAGGGGTAAGGGTTTGTAAGGAAGCTGTAATTGGAGCAGGGGTTACCCTGACGGCAAGCTCAAAAATCATAGATGTCACCGGAGACGAGCCGGTAGAATATAGGGGCTACGTTCCTGAAAGATCCGTAGTTATTCCAGGGTCAATTCCCAAAAAGTTTAAATCAGGAGAATTCCAGGTTCCATGCGCTTTGATCATAGGTCAAAGAAAACCCTCGACCGACCTAAAAACTTCCCTCAACGATGCATTGAGAGAAAATAATGTACCAGTATAATTAAATATGAATTTAAAAATCAAGTTAATCCATTTTCTAATTCCTTTAGCAGTCTTCTTTTCATGTTCAGAAAGTGACTCCTCACAAGGCGACAAGTTTTACAACAACAACCAATTTGAAGAGGCGGTAGATGCTTACAGTAAAGTGTTAGTTAACAGTCCGAAAAACGTTAACGCCCTCTATAACCGTGGACGGTCCCACGAAGAATTGGGTAACTTGGACGAGGCGGAAAGTGACATGAAGGCTGCGTTTTCCGTCGACCCCAAAAATGTTCAGGTACTGATGGGCTTGTCCAATTTATACCAGAAGAAAAAGAGTTATGAAATGGCTTTGCAGTATGCAAGTTATGCAACAGAGGTCTCCGGAGCCCCTGCTATGGCTTTTTTGTTAAAGGGGCGGGCCTACCATTTATTGGGAAATACCGAAAACGCTATGACAGAATACAATACGGCAATTAAGATGAATGACGAATTTGGCCAAGCCTACTACTATCGGGGAATGTTAAAACAGGCAACCAACAGAACAAGGGCCGCCTGTGCTGATTTTAAGTTAGCCGTCGCACTTGACCACCAGCCAGCGAATGAGGCTTCAGAAAAATACTGCCAATAAATAATAAAGATCGGCGGCCATAAGCATCTTGTATCCGCCGATCTACTTTTTAACTTACCCTATTATTATATCACTTAAGATCCAGCATATGGCAGGCCCGCTCCTGAGGATAATGTAGATGGCAGCAAGCCTGAGACGCACAAAGATTTCGATTGGATAAAACCAACGTCACCCAGCTAAACCATATTTGAACATTGTTCTTTGAATTTGAACAATGCTCAACCAATAGGTATGAGAGAAACAAATTTATTGGATGAACCACGAGTGGCGTTAGTTCAATGGGATTGACTTAAGTTTAATGAAAATGGCTTTCACCCAGTTTTATTGTCAATTCTTTGGGCCCTTCCTTATGGTCGCAGATTTTTTCCGAATTCAATCGGCCTGTTCCCTGACAGGTTCTGCAGTCGCCAACTTCCAGCTTGCTTCCATGACAGGTCGTGCAAGTTAATCTTCCATTCCCCTCACATCTTTCACACTCGAAGTACTCAATTATATTAAAAACATTTTTCTTGGTAATCAGGCCAGAGCCTGCACATCGGCTACATCCAATCACTCCTTTTCCTTTACAATAGTTGCATTCCTGCTCTATCTCTTTGTCTCCATCGCAGGTAAAACATAATTTGTACTGGTAGCCCCTTCGGTCACAAAGCTGGCAGGATCGAATCTCATCCAGTGGAATTTTTAATTTGGCCTCCAATTGCTTGGCATAATTATAATTGTCGCCCTTAAATCCATTGATCTCCAGGTATTTGTTCAGGAAATTGGCGCTGTTGTCATATTGTTTTAATTGAAACAAGGTTTCGGCAAAATAATAAGGCATCTCTTGGGGAATTGGAATTTTACTGTCTATAATTTCCCGGAAATGGGCGTTGGCCTTGTTATAGTCGTTAGCTTCCATTGCTGCGAGCGCCTCCTTCATCAATTTGGAGGTCAGCCCAAGATTAGGTTGAGACTGCCCTACTGCAAGATGGAGCGGTAACAGAAAAATAAGCGGTAGTAAGACCAATATTATTGTTGACGGAAATCCTGTAGCGGTTTTGTACATGGCATTATGTATATGGAAATTTTCCTGTAAAGAAGAAGATTTTCATTGATAAAATCAATTGGAAGCTTTTTGCTTTACTTCTTTTAACGCTAAAGCGGTTATCGTCCTACCTAGGAAAATTGGTCACGTTTTTGCCATTATTCTATTCAAAAAACATAAACCATAAATATTTGACCATGTTAAATACTCTCATAAAAAATATTTCGCCAGATGTATTGGCCGCAGTGACGGAAAAATTTGGTCTCAACCAAGAAATGGGCAGTAAAGCCGTGGACGCAACAAGTGATTCCCTACAGAATAGTGTTTCTGATGAAATCACAAAAGGTAATCTGGACGGGTTACTTTCTATGTTTAACAGTAGTGGAAATGCCACAGAAAACCACACCTTTCAATCTTTGGCCAGCCGACTGTCCGGGGATTATATCCAGAAATTAGGATTGGCTCCAGAGACAGCAACCCAGATAAGCCAGTACGTCTTACCCTTAGTGCTCGCAAAAATTTCAACGATGCTCGGAGGCACAGTGGATAAAGATAGTTTAGCCAATGCACTAGGCAAGGGGGGCCTTTTGAGCAAAGCCGGTGACCTCTTAGGGGGATTGGGAAATATCTTTAAAAAATAGCCGGAAGTTGGAAGCTGGAAGTTTGAAGTTAGATAACATCTAATCTTTCCATGGATGTGGCTGAATTCATTAACTAACCACTCAACAACCGGCTTCCAACCACTCAAACTTAATCCATAAATTTTTTCACAACCTCAGCCCAAAGATCATATCCAGCTTTGTTCATATGAAGGTTATCTTCCAAAAAAATTTCCCTCTTCGGACTTCCTTCAGCATCAAGCATCGTATCCCATATGTTTACATAATCCACATTATCATAGAGTTCGCTGTATTCTTTAAAGTGCTGGTTTAAGTCCAGATATTTGTCTTTTAAATGCCAACGCGAAATACTCGGTTTTGCGGCAATCAAATAAATTTCCACCTCCGGAAGGGCGGCTTCAATTGTTTCCACTAGTTTATGCATGGTGAGGATAATTTCTGTCGAAGATTTTCCGGAGGAAATATCATTGTCCCCTTCGTAGATAAAGACCTTTTTTGGCTTGTAATCGATAATCAGCTCGTTTACGTAATGTAGAAGTTCAAATGTCTGGGATCCTCCAAAGCCCGCGTTGACCACTTCATGATCGGGAAAATATTCTGCGAGGTTATTCCACATTTTAATACTAGAACTCCCCGTAAAAAGAGCTAAGTTTTCCCTCTGGACCTGCGGGGGGTATTTTTCGCGGACCTGTTCTACTTCATTTTGAAAACGTAGCGGATCTTGTGCCTGAACTTGAAAAGCTAAAGCTGTAACACAAAGGAAGGCTAAAACGCGCGCGGTTGTAGTAGACGAAAATAAGGAAGCTGTCATTTCTGCTAAAGATCAAGTTTATTCAATTCAAATATCGGTAGTTCAATTTCGGGCAAAAAATCGAACAAATGCAAAAATCGACCGCATATTTTCCGGATATTATTGTTTTTAATCAAGCTACCCTAAATAGGAGCCCGTCCCATTAAACTGTGTTTTCAAGTCCTTAGATGGGAGTTGGTCACATTTTGTATCATAGCAGTAGAGAAAATCATAGATTTGGAAGAATTAGCTGATTTTTTGAATTTACAATATGAATGTGCTTGGCCGTTGAAGTTTATTAAACAATGAAGAAAATAAAAGTATTCTTATGGTTCTGCAGTGGTGCTTATTTTCCTTTGATAAAAAAAAGCCCTTCAGAATCCAATAAATATATCGGAATTGGTGGAACTGTCTTATTCACCGGAATCTTGGCATCTCTTTCGGCCGGTTATGCCTTGTTCACCATTTTCGAATCCCTTTATGCCGCTGTATTTTTTGCCCTATTATGGGGATTGATGATCTTTAATCTGGATAGGTTTATTGTTTCCAGTATGAGGAAAGGCAGTAATGCTTGGTCGGAATGGAAATTGGCCCTTCCGCGGTTGTTGCTGGCGGTACTTCTTGCCTTCGTCATCTCCAAACCACTCGAGTTGAAGATTTTTGAAAGAGAAATCAATAGAAAGTTGGATGAGGGAAAAGCCACCGCAATCATTGAAACTAAGGAGAGCTTGGATATGGGATTTCCTGAACTGCAGAGGTTGGACACCGCAATCGCCCAACTAAGGCAGGAAATCCAGGAAAAAGAGGCCTTCCGGAATGAGAAGCAAAGAGAATATGATGATGAAAGATTTGGGAATAAAACTGCCGGAACTACAGGATTAAAGGGTTTAGGTATAAATGCACAAAAAAAGGAGGAACAGCTTGACGAAGCGCAAAGGGATTATCGGGAAACCGCACAACGAAACCAAGATAGGATTGATGGCTTGGAAAAGGAAAGACAACAGTTCACTGAACTAAAGCAGCTGGAATTCGAAAAGCAGCAGCCGGGAATTGATCAATTTAACGGAATGGCTGCCCGGATAGATGCATTGGGGAAATTGACGGATGAAAGCAGGGCCATGTTTATGGCTAATCTGTTTATTATTTTGCTTTTTGTTGCAGTGGAAACTGCCCCCATTTTTGTTAAGCTCTTGGCAAATAAAGGGCCGTACGACTATTTTTTGGAAAAGCACGAGGAAGAACTTTTGCTTTATAATCAGGAGATGTTGGAGAAAAGCAGGGAAAGCAGCCGGGGCAGGCTTAAACATTTTATGGCGGTCAAGGAACAAGCAACAGAACTGTCCATCCATAATGACCTATATATTAATCAATTAAAGGCTGAACAGGAAAAAACGATTGAATCCGCCAAAGCTGATTTTCTTACCCGGGAGGCTTTGAAGGAATGGGAGGTGTGATTTTTAGCTGTGGCAATCTTCTTGATGGATAGCATTCATTCTTTCGTGATCCAAATATTTTCTTACTTTTACTCTCATCAGTAATATTTCGGATCAAATAATATCTCACCCCTATGACTAATAAAAATAGACCTTTACGAATCCTGGTAGCAGGCTGTGGCAATATGGGAGCATCCCACGCTTTGGCTTACCATCAATTAGACGGATTTGAAATCTGCGGGCTGGTTTCAACCGGAAAAAGCAAGGAAGTGCTGAACGAAAAACTGGGCGGCGGATACACTTTGTATAATGAATTCAATGAAGCTTTAGAAAGCAGCCAGCCGGATGCGGTCTGTATCTCTACTTATCCGGACACCCACGAAAGTTTTGCCATTAAAGCGTTTGAAAAAGGATGCCATGTTTTTATAGAAAAGCCCCTGGCTGACACAGTAGAGGGTTCCGAACGGGTAAGGGATGCGGCCAAAAAGGCAGGTAAAAAGCTGGTAGTGGGATACATCCTAAGACACCACCCTTCTTGGGAACGCTTTATTCAGGTCAGTCAGACGCTAGGCAAGCCTTTGGTGATGCGGATGAATCTCAACCAGCAGAGCCAGACGGAGATGTGGACCCTTCACCGCAACTTGATGAAAAGTCTAAGCCCTATTGTTGATTGTGGCGTCCACTATATTGATGTGATGTGCCAGATGACCCGATCTAAGCCCGTTCAGGTTTATGCCATAGGGGCGAGGTTGACAGATGATATTCCTTCAGATAACTATAACTACGGACAGTTGCAGATCAGGTTTGAGGATGGATCAGCAGGCTGGTACGAGGCTGGATGGGGACCGATGATTAGTGAGACCGCGTTTTTTGTGAAGGATGTTTTTGGACCCAAAGGTTCAGTTTCTATCGTGGCTAAAGAAGCGGGAGGAGCGGGTAAGTCTGG
>Ga0209075_1005165_pt1 | contig 10104 bp, 9 predicted proteins | sample Stecom2011_FD_187523 | JGI IMG/M metagenome (GOLD analysis project Ga0209075, IMG submission 187523) | Agricultural soil microbial communities from Utah to study Nitrogen management - Steer compost 2011 (SPAdes) (version 2) | ecosystem: Environmental > Terrestrial > Soil > Agricultural land...
TTTTAATTTTATGGTGGCAACTTTTTATGTTTGGTTTTCAAGTATATATAGCTAAAAAAGAAATGAAAAATGAAAAATGAAAAATAGTATCAAAATAGAACGAGCTCGAAATAACTTTACACAAGGCGATTTGGCTGAAAAAGTAGGCGTATCACGACAAACAATCAATTCCATCGAAACCAAAAAATATATTCCATCCACGGTATTAGCATTAAAAATAGCCAAAGTATTTCAAATGAAAGTCGATGATTTGTTTGAACTCGAAGCTGATGATTAAATATGTTTATAAAGAAAATTTTCTGAATGAAATGAAATAAAAAAGTCGAAACTAAGTTTCGACTTTATTTCTCTTTATAAGAAATTATTTTTTTGACTCTTCTAAAGAAGCTTTTCTAAATTCTTTTAAAAGTTTTTCGATTGCTAAAGAAGATTTTCTAGCTCTAGTTCCTGCTGCTTTATTTTCTTTTTCGATTTGTAAATCAGCATCGGTTTTAAAATTTTCAAATTCATTTAAAATTTGTTCTAATACGTCTTTCATAATATTTTTAAATTAAATCGTACACAAAAGTACACGTTTTCTGAGCATATACAAGTGTTTGTAAAGATTTTAAGGATTAAATTTCCAAATTTATTTAATTAAGAAAATCATTTTTAAAACTTATTCCTCTAACTTTTCAAAAGTATAAAACTCTTTAAGACTTCCTTCAATTTCATTACCATTGGTATCTAATTGTATAATACCGTTTTCTATCACACGAAATTGCAAATCGGTATCTTTCCCTTTTAGATGGATTTGATTCCCGTTATCGTGCCACATAATTTCTCCAGCATCTTCCACAACAACCTCTCTGTCAATATAGTGACTAGAAATCTTAAAAGTATTATCGGTAAACAAACTCACTACCGTTTCAATACCAGGACAATCTGCACACGGCAAAGTGGCTTTATAAGTTCCGTTCCAATCTAAAGATATTTGAGAAGTATGTTCTTTATCAATAAATTCTGTTTGATTGGTTAGTGTATCTTTTTGGTCTGTATTTACGCTATCTGTAGTATTTGTTTTGTTTTGACAACTAATAGCAAAAGCTGCAATTGCTAAAATTAAAAAGCTTTTTTTCATATTTCAACTATTTTTATTTTACTTATATTTAACAAAAAGCATTCCAAACAATATTTTATTCCCACAAACACTCGTATTCAGTAAATAAGGGTTGAAATGTAGGCATAGACATATATATATTTACAATGTCTTTGATATCCTCCTTGAATTCGTAACGCAAATCTTCGTGCATTTTTTGCAATAAAGTGAAACATAATTTTAGTCTTCCTTTTTGGTAGTCGAAATATTTTTGCGCGTATTTATTATTAAAATTCTCTTGATGTAAATGCGGGAAAAAGGCTATTGCATCTTTAACAACTTTGATACGTAATTTCAATTCGCTATCCTTACTTTTTGTTATTGCGGCATGCTCATTAATTTTACCACTCAGCTCTCTAAGGAAAATAAGCAATAATTGAAATTGTGTATTATATTGTTTAGAATTCCATCGTGATGTCGATTTTTTAAACAAATCGTGTAAATGCTCTTCTAAATGCAAATGCCTTTGCATAAGGTCTTGCTCATTTTCTAACAATTGAAAATGCAATTGTTTTATCAGCATTTGATCTTTATTTATTAAACGGATTAGTAACTTATCCTTCTCTTTTTGTGGTAAATGCAAAATTGCTTCTTTGAGTTCAGTAAGCTGCGACAGTCTTAGTTTTTCCATATCATATAACTTGATTTAGGCAAGGTAGAGACTTTCTTTTAGTTTATAAAAAATAAACACTCATCCACCAAAATATAGGTATAGATTCTACTAGAAAAAGTGTATAATATTTGTTTTTTTGAGGAGATACGTAATAATTAAAAAGAGATATAACAAACACTAATCCTGCATTCACAAACTCCTGATGTGGATAACTACTTTTTTTAAAAAAATCTAATACATAAAAAACAATACTTAAAAAATAAACAATTGTTTTTGTATTAGATATTCCTATCATTTGTGGAACGGTTTTCAATTGTTTATCATCAACATCTAAATCTCTAATTTCAAAAATCAACAATAAAATAATAGTGAGCAAAAACCGCTGTGTAAATTTGATTAAAACATCATAATCTAACGGTAAATTTGCTTCAATCAATGGAATGATTAAAGTTACCCAAGCCCAACAAAAACTAACAATATATATTTTTACACCCGCAAAATTTCTTAAGTTTTTCATTCCACTTTTTAATGGAATTGCATAAAGTATATTTAATAAAAAAGCAACGAAAAGAAGAACTTGTGTGATTATCTGAAATTGAAAAAAGAGATATACACCAGCAATAAAACAAATTAAAGTAAGACAAATAATAGCTTTTAAAGAAGATTTTAATTTTTTGTTTATATATATATAGCGTGTGTACTTGATAAAGTTATAGCTTACTACCGTAGCAAAAAACACAAAAAACAATAGATTTATATTGATTGGTATTTCTGTATAAAAATACGTCACACCTACTAACGCTCCCGAAGCCAGCCCTACGTGTAAGCTAGCCTTTAGATACCAATCAAATATTTTTAAAATGCCTTTCAATAAACAATTCTTTTCGTAAAAGTACGAGCAAAATTTTATAACACATAAAAAAAGATGAGTCTTTTTAATGACTCATCTTCAACAACAAACGTAATACAACATTGAAATTAATATACACCTATATAGTGGTTTCCTGATTTATTTTTTAAAGTGGCCCCTTTAGTTACTGCTCCGGTTCTACTGTTTAGGATGTAAATATTTCCATCTTTTCCAACAGGTGTAACCGCAATATAAACCTCATCACCATCCACTACAAACCCTTGGTATTGACCAAAATCTAATTGTGGATCATATGGTAAATCTACCACCTGAGCAGTTTTAGCATTTAGATCTACTCTCGCAACATATCCTTGCTCAGTACCACTATGCGTATACATTACATAAGCGATTCCGTTTCCAGCATATCTCCACGAGTCAACATAAGAGCCTGTAACTCCTAAAGCAGCATCTAAACTAAACACATACGAATTGTCGTATTCATTATTTTGATTAATTTTTAAAATATGCGAACCATTTGTACCTCTTTGAGTCGCTTGATAAATGTTTCCATCTCCTGCTAAGAAAGCATTAAAACTACGATATCCACTTGTATCTCCCTCTCCAACAGTAGAAGTGATTACAGTAGGATTTTCTAAAGAAGGATAATCTACAACCACAGATTTAGAACCTATACGAGGAAAACCATTTTGATTAGTTCCTGTAGCAGGATCTGTTTTACGCATCCAAGTTCCGATAATCAATTTGTTTCCGGCTTTGTTTAAAACAGGAGCATCTAAACGAAAAATATGGTATCCTTGTGCTTCTTCTTCAGCTGTAAGTGGAATTTCGTATTGTTTGTATTTTGAAATCAAAGAATTTTGTAAATCTAACGCTAATACTGTAGCTGTACCTCTTGTTCTTGCATATGAATTATCTTCTGCTGTTTCTACAACAGGAGTGGTAACGTTTACAGCAATACCGGTTTTATCTCCATCGAATAATTTAGCCCAACGAGGAGAAGTTCCTGCGTATTGTGCAATACTTACTACAACATCTGATGGCGTAAAATTAGCAGCTCCGTTTACATTGTATTTTGAAAATTCACCACCATTATCACCCGTATAAGCAATAGAAAACAATTGTTTCCCATCTACAGAAGATTGCAAACGTGCAGTTCTATTAGAAGGAACTGGAAAACCATTTTCGTAAACATCAATCGTTACATCAGGGTTTTTAGCATCTGTTTTAGAAACTGAATACACTTTGGTACCACCATTACCATCACCTGCTTCGTCTTGCATTAGAGCACCTGCTACGGTAATCCAGCGATCTTGAGTTGATGTATCACCTCCACCGGTAGTATCTGTTGCATTGTTGTCGTCAGAACAACTTGTAAAAAACATAGCACCTGCTAAAGCGCTAAATAGCATCGATTTTAAAAATCTATTTTTCATATATTAATTTTTTAAAATTTATTGAATGAATAATTTAATTTCACATAAAAAGCTCTACCTGGTTTTTGAACCGCAAAGTTGTCGTAAGCTTCTTTATTAAAAATATTCTTAGCATCAAAGCTTACTACAAACTGACGATTAGGAAAAACATAACTCAATCCCACATCTTGAATAAATTGATTTGGTGTTTTAAAATCTTCCATTTCTAACCAATTGGTATAAAATCCTTCAATCATACTGAAGTTGTAATACAAATTGATTAAAGATTTTTTCTGCAAAATGTTATGAATCGAATATTGTACACTACCATTTACAGTAAAAAAAGGTTCGTTTGGCAATTGTTGATTGTAATAACCAAATTCATTCCCATTCGCATCAAATTGTTTATTGAATACGGTATTGAATCGAGATGCATTAACCAAAAGATTTATTTTGTCTTTGAATTGGTACATAAATTCGGCTTCGAAACCTTTTGATTTGGTTTTTGCTAAATTTTCAAAAGGAGCTACTTGCTCTGCATCGTTAATACGCGTGTTCGAACGTCTTACAATTTTATCTTTTGTATCTCTTAAAAAAACAGAACCTCCTAAAGAGATTTTGTGTTCCTTTATTTTATACGGACCTATTTTGAATCCTGCATTATAATTACTACTTACTTCAGGTTGCAATCCTGTATTTTCTACGATATTTTCTCCGACATCACCAAAAGTTTCCGCTTCAGAGGGTAAGCGAATTGCTTCTTCTGCAGATCCTAAAAGCACTATTGCAGGTCGTAGTAAGTAAGAAAAGGCTCCACCATAGCCTACATATGTAAATTGATTTTCCGTACGTTCATCTACGCGCTGATTGACTCCATCAATAACTTTCATTGTCGGACGTATTTTTTCTAATCCTTGAACATAATGTTTTGTAAACACATTGGTTTTTAATTTTTGATCGAACCATTTGGCTTCATAGGCAAACGAAGTAATGTTTTTGGTAAGATTACGAGTTTCAATAAAGCTTCTTTCTAAAGCCGATTTCATTTCATCATCGTCTTTACGTCTAAAACCGTAGTACATATGATTGAATACCAATTGATGATTGTCTAAAATTTTGTACGAAAGATCTGCGCGAAGCGTGTATATTTCTCTATTCGAATGTAATATGGTTGCTGCACCTTGTTGCGCACCTGTTTGAGAAAGAATAGGATTTCCATCCAAATCGAGATTTTGTTCACCATACCAGTTATAATTCCATTTTACTGTATCGTTCACCACCTCGTGTCTTTTACTATACATTCCGGATACACCTAAACGCAATCCTTCCAAAAGGAAATCTTTTTTTCGATAATTCAAACTAACCACCTGATTGTCAGACTCCACAAATCGTCCCATATAAGGTTTGGTCATGTAGGTTCCGTGTTGAACTTCCCTGTACGAATCAGAAATATTAAAACCTATAAGAAAATGATCCGCCCATTTTACATCGGTAAAGCCTACTTCAACCAATCCACCTAACGATTTGTATGCATCATTAAAACGTTTTGCTCTTACCCTTTCTACTCTACCGTTAGGTTGAACATTTTTCACAAATTTCCCCCATACTTCGTAGTCATTATCAGAGTAATTGTAGAAACCAGAAGTTTTGAAAGTAAATCCGGATGAACTTCTGAAATGGGCATTAAAATTAGATTGAAATGTATTGAAAGATCCATAAGAAACAGAAGCATTCACGCTATTTCTAAGACCTTTTTTCAACACCACATTAATAGCACCACCTAAAGCGTCATCAGACAAATGCACAGGAACCACACCTTTGTACACTTCAATACGTTCTATTTGTGCTGGAGGAATACTATTCAAACTAAACGAAGGTCCGTAAGTAGCGATGGGCAAACCATCTATAAATATCTTAATTGCATTTCCCGAAAGACCGTTTAGATTATAATCAACCGAAGATCCTAACCCACCATTTTGACGAACTCTTACACCTACCGAACGATCTAATAATTCATTGGTTTGAATATTTCTTAAGGCAGCATCATTGGTTTCTATTACATTTACAGCAAAACCTTCTTTTTCAATTTTTGATTTTACAGATTCAACTTCAATTTCAACAGTATTTAAAACTTCAGTATCATCCCAGGCTATAAGTTGTAACTCTATTTCCACATCACGGTTGTCTATAGATACAGTATATTCTTCAGAAACACCTTCTTTTTCGATTGTTAAACGATAAACACCTTTAGAAACATTAGAAAAGGCATAGTGTCCATCCAAGGTTGTTTGGCTATTTTTTTGTTGATTATTTCCTAACAAATTGATTTTTGCGTTAGGCAAAACATTTCCTAATCCATCATAAGCGTAGCCCGAAATAGAGTATTGCGCATAAAAATTTGTCGTAAATATTGTAAAAAAGATTAGCGTTATAAATTTTGACAATTGCATGATAGGATTTTTTTGATGACGCAAATTTAAGTTTATTTAGACAAAGTCCAAATAAAAATACCGATAATTTTTTAACATACTTTTTTGAAAAGTGAAGAAGGTAATTTCTCAAATGATTGAGAGCTAAATATTAAAAACTGAATACTTATACATTGATAAAAAAACATTAAATTTGCACATTACACAACTAATCTATTTATTGCAGATGAAAACAAATGCATTTGCTTTAAGACATATAGGTCCTAGAGCAACAGACTTACAACACATGTTCAACACCATTGGTGTGAAAGATATGGATCAACTTTTGTATGAAACTTTTCCTGACAAAATACGCTTAGAGAAAGATTTAGAGTTGGATCCTGCTATGACAGAATACGAATACTTAGCACACGCAAATGCTTTAGGAGCTCAAAATAAAGTATTCAAGTCAATGATTGGTTTAGGATATCACGAAGCCATCGTACCTGCAGTAATCTTACGCAACGTGTTTGAAAACCCAGGATGGTACACTGCTTATACTCCATATCAAGCAGAAATTGCACAAGGAAGATTAGAAGCTTTATTAAATTTCCAAACTACAGTTATTGAATTAACAGGAATGGAAATTGCCAATGCTTCTTTATTAGATGAATCAACAGCTGCGGCTGAAGCTATGGCTTTGTTGTTTGATGTTCGTACGAGAGATCAAAAGAAAAAAAACGTAAATAAAATCTTTGTTTCAGAAGAAATTTTACCACAAACTTTATCTGTATTGATGACTCGCTCTACACCAATTGGAGTTGAAGTTGTAGTTGGTAATCACGAAACATTCGATTTTTCAGAAGAATATTTTGCAGCTATTTTACAGTATCCTGGAAAATATGGTCAAGTACACGATTATGAAGATTTCATAAATCAAGCACATACTAAAGGTATTAAAGTTGCTGTAGCAGCTGACATTTTATCTTTAGCTAGATTAAAATCTCCAGGAGAAATGGGTGCAGATGTTGTAGTTGGTACCACTCAACGTTTTGGTATTCCATTAGGTTTTGGTGGACCACACGCAGGATACTTTGCTACAAAAGAAGAGTACAAGCGCTCAATGCCAGGTCGTATCATTGGAGTTTCACAAGACGCAAATGGTAATCGTGCTTTACGTATGGCATTACAAACTCGTGAGCAACACATTAAACGTGAAAAAGCTACTTCTAATATCTGTACAGCACAAGTATTGTTAGCTGTTATGGCTGGAATGTACGCAGTATATCATGGACCGAAAGGCTTACGTAGAATAGCAAGCGAAGTACATGCTAAAGCAGTCACCATTGAAACAGAATTAACGAAATTAGGATTCGAGCAAGTTAATGATGCTTTCTTCGATACTATTTTAGTAAAAGCTGATGCAAATAAAGTAAAAGCTATTGCTGAAGCTAAAGAATTTAACTTCTATTATCCGGATGCAAATACTGTATCTATTTCTGTAAACGAAACCATTTCTGTAGCAGATGTAAATACAGTTGTAAATATTTTTGCAGAAGTAGCTGGAAAATCTGCTGTAGAAATTACTGAGCTTTCTCAAGAAGCATTAATACCAGTAAAATTAGAAAGAACTTCTGCATTCTTAGAGCATGAAGTTTTCAACACATACCATTCGGAATCGCAATTAATGCGTTATATCAAAAAATTAGAGCGAAAAGATTTAGCTTTAAATCACTCAATGATTTCATTAGGTTCATGTACGATGAAATTAAACGCTGCAGCTGAAATGTTACCTTTAAGTAATCCGAATTGGGCAAATATTCACCCTTTTGCACCTGCTGATCAGACACAAGGTTATTTAAAAATGTTGCACAAATTAGAGCAACAATTAAATGTAATTACTGGTTTTGCTGGTACAACTTTACAGCCAAACTCTGGAGCTCAGGGAGAATATGCTGGATTAATGGTTATTCGTGCATATCATGAATCTCGTGGTGAAGGACACAGAAATATTGCTTTAATACCTGCTTCAGCTCACGGAACTAACCCAGCTTCTGCAGCAATGGCCGGAATGAAGGTAGTAGTTACTAAAACTACAGAAGATGGAAATATCGATGTAGAAGACTTAAAAGCTAAAGCAGAATTACATAAAGATAATTTATCTTGTGTAATGATTACTTACCCTTCAACGCACGGTGTGTATGAATCTGCTATTATCGAAATTACTGACATAATCCACGCGAATGGTGGACAAGTATATATGGATGGAGCAAACATGAACGCTCAAGTTGGATTAACGAATCCTGCAAGAATTGGAGCTGATGTTTGTCACTTAAACTTACACAAAACTTTCGCTATTCCTCACGGTGGTGGTGGCCCTGGAGTTGGTCCTATTTGTGTAGCGCAACATTTAGTGGAATTTTTACCTACCAACCCTATTGTAAAAGTAGGCGGAGAAAAAGCGATAACAGCTATATCTGCTGCTCCTTATGGTTCTGCTTTAGTATGTTTAATTTCATACGGATATATCTCTATGCTAGGTGCTAATGGATTAAAACAATCTACTTGCACAGCTATATTAAATGCTAACTATATGAAGGCGCGATTAAGCGAAGGATACGAAGTATTGTATTCAGGTGAAAGAGGCCGTGCTGCCCACGAAATGATTATCGATTGTCGTATGTTTAAAGCGAAAGGAATCGAGGTTACAGATATTGCTAAACGATTAATGGATTATGGATTCCATGCGCCTACAGTATCTTTCCCTGTTGCCGGAACTTTAATGATTGAACCTACTGAATCAGAGGATTTAGCAGAATTAGATCGTTTTTGTGATGCTATGCTTTCTATTCGTAAAGAAATTGAAGCAGTAACAGCTGAAGACACAAATAACGTATTAAAAAATGCTCCACATACTTTAGCAATGTTAACTGCTGAAACTTGGGAACAACCATATTCTCGTCAACAAGCGGCTTATCCTTTAGATTATGTACAAGAAAACAAATTCTGGCCAAGTGTACGTCGCGTAGATGATGCATATGGTGACAGAAACTTAATTTGTTCTTGTGCGCCTATTGAAGCGTATATGGAAGCTTAATAATAAAAATTGCAATAAAAAAATCCCAACTTTATCAGTTGGGATTTTTTATTAATAACAAAGCAGGTATTTCTACCTGCTTTATTATTACTTCTTGATAACCTTTACTAATTGATTACTTTCTCCTACCCAAATGCGTACCATATACGTACTTGAAGCTAGTGAAGTCATATCAATTACAGTTTCGATGTCTTCTACAACAACATTCATTAAACGTTGTCCTAATAGAGAATAAACTTCAACTCTGTCTATACTCTCATAGTACGAAATGTTTAAGAAATCTGTAGTAGGATTTGGATAAATCCTCAGTTTAGCTAAATCAAAACTTTCGTTATCTAAATATAAATTCACAGTTACACCTGTAGGCTCACTTACACATCCAGCATCTGAAACCAATACTCCATAATATGTATGCCCGTTTATAAGCGGAATTGAGTTTGATAACGCTCCTGTCTGATGAATTGCTGATGCATTAAATGTAAGTAAAAACACTATTCTCACTCACAGAAAAAATATATTAAGTAAAACTAAAAGCAATAGTTTTATTGAACTAATTAAAAAAATG
>Ga0209075_1005167_pt1 | contig 10103 bp, 8 predicted proteins | sample Stecom2011_FD_187523 | JGI IMG/M metagenome (GOLD analysis project Ga0209075, IMG submission 187523) | Agricultural soil microbial communities from Utah to study Nitrogen management - Steer compost 2011 (SPAdes) (version 2) | ecosystem: Environmental > Terrestrial > Soil > Agricultural land...
GGGATTCGAACCCACGACCATCGGCTTCGGAAGCCGGTACTCTATCCAGCTGAGCTACTCGCGCGAGGTTGGTCGATTAAAAATAGGCGATGCGATGCGTGTGATAAAGCTCGTGGCAAAATCGGTTGCATGCACGGTTTTTAGCTAGCAGCCTGCACCGCCCGGGTCAAGGTTCAGTGGGTCGAAATTGGCCGAAATACTCAGCGGTACTGGGCCTTCTCGATCTGGCGCAGCACGTCGGTGCCGACCTGGCGCAGGCGAAAGGGAAGCGTGGGGTCGTTGACCTGGCGCTGGAACCAATCTTTTTCGCTGAAGGCATCGGCGTTGGCGACAATCTTCATCAGTTTTTCGCGGTAGGAGTCGCCGTAGACCAGGATTTGTTTGGACTCATCGTGGTCGGTCCAGACGAGAAACTCGCATTCGGTCGATTCGGGAAGTGTGGGGTCGGTGGTCTGAAATTGACGCTTGGCCCACAGGACGTCGTCGGGCGTCGCGATCATCTTAAGCGTATCGTATAGGACGCAGCGCCGCACGCCCTTGGGGTCGGCGGCGATACCCTTTTTAACCAGCGGGCGCGCCGCCTCGGAGTCGATCTGGCGGATGAGCCAGAAGGCGTGAATCATCACCGACTCGTCGCTCGACTCACTGAGGTCCAGCGCAGTTTGCAGGGAGCTTTCCTGAGCCATGAGCCCGAGCCCGCGCAGGGCGCCGACGGTCACCTCGGGGTCGGCGCTCTGGGCGGCGAGCGCCTCCAGGGGCAGGCGCGAAGTCTGCGGGTCCTTGATCTTTCCAAGTGCCACCGCCGCTTCCTTTTTTTCGCCGGGGGCAAAATCCCCCTGGATGATGGCGATCAGGGCGGGTTGTGCGTCGTGGATTTTGAGCAATCCGGCCGTCCAATAGGCGCGCTCGCGCACCGATTGTGCCGGGTCGTCGAAGGCGTTCAGGACCACGGCTTTAAGCCCGGGGCGCTCCCAGATCTTATAATTCATGGGCTCGGCCAGGGTCTTGAGCGCCCCGACGCGCTCCTGGACGTCGTCGGAGCGCAGTTGGACCGCAAAAAAGCCCTCGGCCTGGTAGCGGTCCAGGAAGTCGTCGGTGATCAGATTGAGCATCATCGCGTTAAAGACCACGGCAATCAGCAAGACGATCACAAACTCCAGGTTATGATCGTCGATGGTCACCAGGCTATCTTCGCCGGGCGTCTTGCCCAATAATACCTGCTCGCGCCAGGGGCCGGGGAAGAAGAGATCGCCGGCGAGCATCGCCATAAAATAGGATGTGACCAAAACGAGCATCATCATCACGGTGATGATGACCAAATTCAGCCCCACGGACTGGCTGACGTCGAGAATATATCGCGTGCTCCACAGGCCCACACCGGCGGTGAGGGCCATCATGGTCACGGTTGCCGCGATCAGGCGCCGCCGGGTTTTGGCGACTCCCAGAAAGAAGCCGAAATCGGAGACGTTGGTGATGAGCTGGATTCTGGGCATAATGCTGGATATCGATCAAATGTCGATCATTCAAGGATGAGCGCGAACTCGCAAACTCGCGCTATTATATGATAGTCCCAACGGGTTACCCCGTTCATTTGCAGTCTGCGCTGCGAGACTCCATGATATAAGAGTTTTAACGGACCAAATTGTTCCTGCAACCCGTGCTCGCGCGCGGTGAGTTTTGAGAGGGAGGGATTTTATGAATACGAAATGGCAGCGCCTCATGATTGCTGTTGCGATGGTTTTTCTGGCCGCGATGCTCGGCGAGTCGAATATGGCGATGGCGGTAGATTTCGGCAAGCTCAAGCAGGAGCGCGCCGCCGAGGAAAAGGTGACGGCTGCGGCCGCCAAGGCGGTTGATGATACGCCTGATGATGCCGACAACGAAACGGCGGATGCGCCGGATCATAAACCCACGGCCCCGACCATTAATGCCGCGTGGGAGTTTGAGCGCGCCAATCGCCTGGCCTCAGCCGGCGCGCTTACGCGCTCGATTCCGCACTATAAAAAAGTCCTTGAGGCGGCGCCCGGGCGCTATATTCAGGCCTACTTCAATCTGGGGGAGGTTTATCGTCTCAAGGGGGAGTGCCGCGAAGCGGTGCTATTATTCGGGCTCTATCTGAATATGGAAACCAACGAGGCGAATCGAGCCGACGCAAAAACGAGTCGCGAGACCTGCCTGCAGGGGAGTTCAACGGGCGAGGTGAGTCTGGAGGCGTCGCTGGACTATGCGACGTTGCTTATCGACGGGTATCAGGCCAGCGCGGAGGGCAAAATTGAGAAGCTTCGGCTTCTGAGCGGAACCTATACGGTTGAAATTCGCGCCGACGAGCATATTTCTCAGACGATTCAGCTTGAGGTAGTCGAGGCGAAACCGCTTGTGAAAAAGATCGACCTGGAGAAGATGCTCTTCTTCGGCACGCTCAAGATTACGGTCAGCAAGCCGAATGCGACGGTTCGCATTGAGCCCAGGAAGCTCGACTCGAAAAAAGCAGGCAGCGAGGTGCTTACGCTGAGTTCCCCGTTGGAAGGGCCGATCAAATTGGCGACGGGGAAGTATTTTATCGAAGTCACTCTGCAGGATAGCAAACGCTGGATCCGAAATGTCGATATCCTGCGCGATGAGGTCGCTGTGGTGGAGGTCCAATTGAAGCCCGAGGTTCCCGAGGCGATTCGTCCGCGTTGATTTATCCGGACGAATCTGGGCGCGCCCCCGGCTGCGCCGCCCCAGAAGCATATTGCCAAGGCTATTTGCAGCCACTAGGAATAGCGGGGCGATTCGGCCGATTTATAGTCGGGCTGTATTTTATCCAATAAAAAAATCACTTTTCATATGGTTGAGGCAAGCGAGATGGCAACGCGTACGGAATACGACAGTATGGGCGGAATTGAGGTGCCTACCGAGCGATATTGGGGTGCCCAAACGCAGCGCTCCTTTGAGAATTTCAAGATCGGCGACCAGAAGATGCCTCGCCCCATGATCAAGGCGCTCGGCCTGGTAAAATACGCCTGCGCGCAGGCCAACTTCAACCTGGGCACGCTCGCCGAGCACAAAAAAGATTTGGTGCAGCGCGCGGCTCAGGAAGTCATCGACGGAAAGCTCGATGGCGAGTTTCCGCTGGTGGTCTGGCAAACCGGCAGCGGCACCCAGACCAATATGAATACCAATGAGGTCATCGCCAATCGCGCCATCGAGATGGCCGGCGGCCAGATGGGCTCGAAGACGCCGGTGCACCCCAATGATGACGTCAATAAAAGCCAGTCGACCAACGATAGTTTCCCCACCGCCTCGCATGTTGCGGCGGTCGATTCTCTGCGCGGGGCGTTGATTCCGTCGGTTAAGAAGTTGCGCGATGCGCTGAATCAAAAGGCCGAGGATTTCAAGGATATTATCAAGACGGGGCGCACCCATTTGATGGATGCCACGCCGATCACGCTGGGCCAGGAGATCTCGGGTTGGGCGGCGCAATTGGATAACTCATTGCGCGCGATTGAGCAGTCGCTTCAGGGGCTTTATGAGGTTCCGATTGGCGGCACGGCGGTCGGGACCGGGCTGAATACGCGCGAGGGATTTGATAAGCAGGTCTGCGACGCGCTGGCCGAAAAGACCGGCTACCCTTTCGTGGTCGCCCCCAATAAGTTCGCGCTGCTCGCCGGTAAAGAGGGGCTGATGGAGGCGCACGGGGCGCTGAATACGCTGGCGACCGCGCTGAATAAGATTGCCAATGATGTGCGCTGGATGTCGAGCGGTCCGCGCTGCGGGCTCGGTGAGATCACGATCCCGAGCAATGAGCCGGGCTCCTCGATTATGCCGGGCAAGGTCAACCCGACCCAGGCCGAGGCGATGGCGATGGTCTGCGCGCAGGTCTTTGGAAATAACGCGGCGGTGACCTTTGCGGCGGCCAGCGGCAACTTCGAGCTCAATGTCTATAAGCCGATGCTCATCCATAATTTGCTGGAGTCCTCGCGGCTTCTGGGCGATATTTGCGTGTCTTTTACCGACCACTGTGTGGTGGGAATTCAGCCGAATCGCGAGCGAATCAATGCCGATCTGGGGCGCTCGTTGATGTTGGTGACCGCGCTCAATACGCATATCGGCTATGATAAGGCGGCCCAGGTCGCCAAGAAGGCGTTCGCCGAGGATACCTCGCTGCGCGAGGCCATGTTGGAGCTCGGGTTTATGAGCGCCGAGGAATTCGACAAGGTCATGGACCCGGCGACCATGGTGTCGCCGAATCCTGCGTGATGACATGATTCTCAAAGGCCAGCGCTGACTCCCTACAAGCTGCCGCGCGCGCGGCTGGAATTCTGTGAGCCCAAAGTTAGACCCAAATCTTTTATTCTCTGCGTATACCCAGGGGATCTTCCCGATGGCGCACCCGGAGCTGGACGGCGAGGTCTACTGGTACGCGCCGGACCCGCGCGCGATTTTGCCGGTCGCGGACTTTCATTGTCCGACACGCCTGCGCAAAACGGTGCAGAAGGCGCGCTTTGAGATTCGCTATAATACGGCGTTTCGCCAGGTGATGCAGGCCTGCGCGGCGCCGCGAAAAATTCAGAAGAGCACCTGGATTTCGGCCGGGCTTATCGAGGCATATTGTCAGTTGCACGCGCTTGGGTTTGCGCATTCGGTGGAGGCGTGGCAGGAAGATACGCTGGTTGGCGGGTTATACGGGGTGAGCATCGCGGGTTTTTTTGCCGGCGAATCGATGTTTTACCGCGCCACCGACGCCTCCAAGGTTTGTCTGGTGCATCTGATTGAGCGCATGCGCGCGCGCGGCATGCCGCTGCTCGATGTCCAGTATGTGAATCCCCATCTGGAGCAATTTGGGGTCATTGAAATTTCGCGCGAGGCCTACGAAGCGCGCCTGGAAGCGGCGCTGGATCTGCGGGTTCAATTCGCGTGAGGATTCGACCGATTGAGCGCGCTGTTTTCAGCCCGACCGCATTGCTTCTATGCCTCGGCTCTTGTTTCCCTTATAAGTCTTTTTATTGAGCGCGGCCTGCCCGGAGCACCCGATTTGATTGCTTCGCAGACGCGTGTCCAAATTCCCAATCTGGAGAGCCATTCATGGCCAAAATACTGACCATTACGCAGGGCGATATCACCATTCTTCCGCTTGAAAATGGTGCGATCGTCAATCCATCCAATACCGGCATGATTCTGGGGCGCGGCGTGTCCGCCCAGATTACGCGTCGTGCGGGGCCCTTTATTCAGCAGGCCCTGCATATGAAGCGCAGCACGCTGCGCAATAATCGGCTCGAGCCCGGCCAGACCATCGAGACCGAGGCGGGTCAATTGCCGGTCAAATATCTGATCCATGCCTCGATCCTGGGGGCGAAGCGGGTCAACCGCAGGCTGATCTCCAGTTGCGTCTTAAGCGCCTATGACCGGGCGAATCAGCTGGAATTGAATACCCTGGCATTCCCCGCGCTTGGTACGATGATCGCGGGCTTCCCGCTGGAAGAGTTTCTCAAGCTCTTCTGGAAGATCACCAACGAGGAGTTGCCCAATTCGGAGCACCTCGACCAGGTGATTTTATGCCTGGCGAGCAACGACGATTTCGAGACGACCGCCGACTTTTTGGAAGAGCATTTCGACACCCTCAACGAGAATATCGAAGCCGATTTTCGCCCCGACGGTGTGGTTCCAGGAATGCGTTGATCGCCGCTTAGGAGATATTTGTGACGCAGGCAGAGTCGGGCATATCGGGCGTCGTGGCCCGCGGTCATGGGCGCGCGAAGTTGATCTTATTTGGCGAGCACGCGGTCGTTTATGGCAAGCCGGCGGTGGCCGCGGGCTTGCCGCGCGGGGCGCGCGCCACGGTTGGATTTGGCGCGGCGGGAGCGCATCAATTAACGCTTCGAAGCGCGCTGGATGAAGATGTCTATGCGCGCGTTGAATGCGACGCGCCGCCCGCGATGGCCGGCCTTGCGCCCGGCGAAAGTGAGCGACTTCAGCAGGCATTCGCCGCGATCCTCGCACAATTTCAGCCTCCTGGCCCGCTGCAGGTCGAGGCGACGATCGAAGTTCCGATGGGCGTGGGCCTGGGGAGTTCGGCGGCGCTGTCGGTTGCGGTGGCGCGCGCCATTGGCGAACTTTTGCAGCAGCCCGATCGGGTCGATGACGCGGTTCAGGCAAGCGAGTGTGTATTTCACGGAAATCCATCGGGCCTTGATCAGATGATGGCCTCGTCCAATAGCGGCGTGTATTTTTACGCGCGCGACCATGATTTCGACCTTGAAATGGCCCCCATTGAAGGCCCGCCGATCACGCTGGCGGTTTGTGAGGCGGGGCCTGCGGCCTCGACCGCGCAGATGGTCGATAAAGTCGCAAAGCGAAGGCTTCGCGAACCCCAGCTCATCGATACCTTGAACCAACTGATTGGCGACGTCGCGCGCGCCGCAAGCGCGGCGCTGGCCGACGGCAATTGGGCGCGCGTCGGGGAGTTGATGGATATCAATCACGGCGCCCTGGGCGCGCTGGGCGTGACCACGCCGGCGATCGATTCGGCGTGTCATATCGCGCGCCAGGCCGGCGCGCTGGGCGCCAAACTCACCGGGGCCGGCGGCGGCGGGTGTGTCGTCGCGCTGACGCCCGGCGGCGCGCAGCAGGTCCTGGCGACCTGGGCTGAGCACGGGTGGTCGGGCTTTGAGGTCACCATCGATTATCGCACCAAATAATAGTCAGCATTCCTTTAGATTATCCAATTCTATGAAAGCATCTGCCCTCGCGCATCCGAATATCGCTCTGGTGAAATACTGGGGGAAACGCGATGTCGCCTATAATCTTCCGGGCGCCGGGAGTTTGTCGTTGACGCTCGGCGGGCTGGCGACGCGCACCTGTGTTGAATTCGACGCCGCCCTGGATCAGGACCGGCTGCAGCTCGACAAAGAAGACGTCGCCCGGGGGGACAAGCTTGAGCGCGTGTCGCAGTTTTTGGACCTGGTGCGCGCGCGCGCGGGCATCACCGCGCGCGCGCGCGTGATAACCGAGAATGACTTCCCGACCGGCGCGGGGCTTGCGTCCTCGGCCTCCGGGTTTGCGGCGCTTGCGCTTGCGGCGACAAAGGCCGCCGGGCTCGACTTAAGCCCGCGCGAATTATCGATCCTCGCCCGGCGTGGGTCGGGCTCGGCGGCGCGCAGCATCTTCGGCGGATTTGTCGAGATGAATGACGGTATTTTTCCATTTTCAGAAGATGCAAAAAGGGTCGAAACAAAGTCGCTCGAAGAGGCCAGTCAGGCTGCCTTCGCGCGCCCCATCGCCCCGGCGTCGCACTGGGATTTGCGCTGCCTGATTGCGGTGACTTCGGCCGGCGAAAAAGATGTCGGGTCGACTGAGGGGATGGTGCGCACGCAAAAAACTTCGCCCTATTATCGGCAGTGGATCGCGTCGGTGGCGCCCGATATCGAGCGCGCCGCGCACGCGGTCCAGGCGCGCGATTTCGCGGCGCTCGCCGCGGTGGCCGAGGCGAGTTGTTTGCGCATGCACGCGTCAGCAATCGGCGCCGAGCCCGGGATTCTGTACTGGAACGCGACGACCGTGGAGCTTATCCACGCGGTGCGCCAGGCGCGCGCCGGCGGGCTGCCGGTCTTTTTTACCATCGACGCCGGCCCGCAGGTGAAGGTCTTTTGCCCGGCCGACGCGCGCGATGCGTGCCACGCGCTGCTGGCCGCCACCGCCGGGGTGCGCCAGATCCTGCAGGCGCACCCGGGCGAGGGCGCGCGCTTATGCGAAGACTTTCGATGAGGCGGAAATGCTCAAGACTTCGGCACCCGGAAAACTTTTTTTATTCGGCGAATACGGCGTAATTCGCGGGGGCTGGAGCGTGGTGGTGGCGGTGGATCGCCGCGTCATTGCGCGGCGTCGCGAGGCGGCAACCGGCTACCAGATTCGGGGCGCGGACTTCGACGACCCGCTTGCGTTGCCCGAGGCGGTGGTCGCTCAAGCGCGCCCGGCCGGGTTTGGTGGGAGCGGCGACAAGCCGGTGGGCGTCGCGAATTTAAGCGCCGATATCCGCGCGCTCTATGACTTTAAAAGCGGTCAGAAGTTGGGGTTGGGATCTTCTGCGGCGTCGACTGTGGCGTTGAGTGCGGCTTTATTACTCGAGGACGACGCGGGTGTTGAGATTACGCCAGGCCAGCGCGAGGCGATCTTTGGGCATGCGTTCGGGGCGCATCGGGCGCTGCAAAACGGGCGCGGCAGTTGCGCGGATATCGCCGCGGCGACCTTCGGCAAAACCATCGCGTATCGCTTGCGACACCCGACCTCCGGGCTGGCAGATATCTCGGCGGATGAACCGACGGAGTCTATCAGAATCCGGGCGACCCATCGCAGCGAAGAGGCCGAGATTCTGAGCGATCTGCAACTTCCGCCGGGCTTGAGGGTCGAGGCGATCTGGCTGGGCGCGCCGGCGCGCTCGACGCGTTTTGTGCGCGCGTGTGAGGAGGCTTTTGCGCGCGAGCCGGCTGCGATGACGCGGGCATTGGCCGAGACCTCGACGGTCGCCGAGGCGGCGATCGCGGCGCTTCAGCACAGCGATAATGCGGCGCTCCTCGCCAGTGTCGAGCGCGGCGATCGCGCGCTCGATGAGCTCGGCGAGCTGATCGGTGCGCCCATTATCACCGAGGCGCATCGCCACCTGCGCGGCCTGGCCGGGGCGCATCAGATTCAGGTAAAACCCTCGGGCGCCGGGGGCGGTGATTTCTCGCTGGCCTTCGGGCCCGAGGGCGCCGATTGGGACGCGTTTCTGCAGAGCCTTCCGGCGCTGCTGCGCCATATTCCGCTCACCTTCGGCGCGCCGGGCGTGGCGCGCGAGCGCTGATTCTGCCAAAGCGGCGCAGAATTCCAAACTATTTTTGCTCCTGCCCCTTCTCAACTGGCAATCCTCGTTTACGTTCGGGGCTAAGCGACAAAATGTCGTTCGGTGTCAGTAACTTAGCTCATCGACAACGGACAAAAAAGAGCGCGCAGGGGGCGCGCATTTTTGCAGTACACGTTTTGCGCGGTCGTAGATTCTACCTGGTCTTCGGCGTGCGACGGACCTGAGTATGGGGCCGTAGCTCGCCCAGAAAAGGAGTACGTATGAGTAAGACGAGATGGAGTATTCTTTCGTATCTTGGCGCGGTTTCCTTGCTGCTCGGCGGGCTGAGTGCCTGCGGAGATACCGGCACAGCGGCGCCCGCTTTCAACATGAGTTCGGCGGCGCAGTCGACCGCCGAGCAGGTCGCGGCGGTCGATGATTCGGAGTGTCCCGAGATTGCGGACACCGTCAATATCCACAGCCAGGCCGACCTGGACGAGTTCGATTCACTCAATTGCTTTACGGTTGAGCGGCATCTTTTTGTGCAGGAGAGCGACGATATCATGGACCTGAGCGCGCTGCACGGGTTGCGCTCAGTGGGCGGGTATATCGGCATCGCGGATAACTCAGAGCTGATGAACGCCGAGCTTCCGAACCTGGTCAAGACCGGCGAGGGGCTGGTGCTGGAGGGGAACCTCTCGCTGCAAAGCATCTCCATGCCGGCGCTTCGCTACGTGAAGGGAAACCTGCACGTCTTTGATAACCAGGCGCTGCAATCGGCGAGCTTTGGCTGGCTGATTTCGGTCGGCGAGGATGTGATTTTCGCCGGGGATAACGCGCTGACAAGCCTTGAATTGCCCGAGCTGACCACGATCATGGGGCAGTTTATCTTCGAGCATAGCGATAGCCTGACATGTCTGTGCCTGCCGAATCTGGTGGCGGTCAACGGTGACTTTACCGTCCACTTCAATCCCAGCTTGAAGAGTGTGACCGCGCCGTCGCTCACCACGATCTGGGGGAATGTGACGATTGAGCGAAACGCGACGCTTGAGGTGCTCGACCTGTCGTGTTTGCAGTGGGTCGCCGGTGATCTGAAGATCATCGATAATCATCTGCTGGCGCAGTGTAGCGTCGACGCGACGGCCAGCTCCATCGAGCATATCGGCGGGGATACGAACCTCGGCGGCAACCAGGCGATGTGCCCGGACGTGCCGGTCACCAGCGAAGATGTCGGGTGTGTGGATTGCACCAGCAATATCTGCGCGGCGCGCGACGCGGGCGATGAGCCCGAGGTGGGAGACGA
>Ga0209075_1005168_pt1 | contig 10101 bp, 10 predicted proteins | sample Stecom2011_FD_187523 | JGI IMG/M metagenome (GOLD analysis project Ga0209075, IMG submission 187523) | Agricultural soil microbial communities from Utah to study Nitrogen management - Steer compost 2011 (SPAdes) (version 2) | ecosystem: Environmental > Terrestrial > Soil > Agricultural land...
GCTGTTGCTACAAAAGAAATTGTTGACGACGTATACGAAACCGTAAACGACAGAAATAAATTAATCCGAACACTTGCAATTGCTAAAAGTGCGATTCGCCATAATATGGCTAAGGATTTACCGAAAATGCCCACACCAACATGCATTATATGGGGAGCAAATGACAACGTCACTCCACCTGAAGTTGCAAAAGAATTCAACGAACTCCTGCCAGATTCTGAACTCTTTTGGATTGAAAAATGTGGTCATGCAGCAATGATGGAGCATCCTGACAAGTTCAACGAGCTTCTATACGCTTGGTTACAAAAAAGAGGCTTTTAGCTTCTAATTTATAAAACACGAGCTTTACACATTTCTCCAAGACCTTCAACCCCTCCTATTGTGGATAAGTTGATAAAACAAGAAAGATGCATATAAAAACAGCTGAATTTGTAAAGAGTAATAGCGATGTGGATAAATGTCCAAAAGATCGCCTACCCGAATATGCGTTTATAGGACGAAGTAATGTTGGCAAGTCATCTCTCATCAATATGTTGTTGCAGCGAAAAAACTTGGCCAAAACTTCTGGAAGACCAGGAAAAACACAACTAATTAATCATTTTCTCGTAAACAAGAATTGGTATCTCGTAGACTTACCTGGATATGGATATGCTCGCGTTTCAAAAAGCAGTAAAAAAACTTTTCAGAAGTTTATTACTAGTTATTTTGAAAGAAGAGAACAATTAGTGCTTGCTTTTGTACTTGTTGATTGTCGCCATGAACCACAGCCCATAGACATGGAATTTATGCAATGGCTAGGAACAAACGGCATTCCCTTTCATATTATCTTCACCAAAGCCGACAAATTAAAACCAAAGGCATTAGAAAGAAATATTCAGGCCTATACCGATAAAATGCTGGAAACCTGGGAGGAAATGCCTAGATATTTTATCACTTCCTCCAGTAATTCCGAAGGACGAGAAGACGTCCTAAATTATATTGAAGAATTAAACTCTACTATTCAGAGCGCTGAATTTTAATCTACTCTTTTTTCAACTCCAATTTCTCGGCAAAGTAATCGCAGAAATCTCGCATAGTATCACTCATTCTCTTATCATCGGTCGCCCTTTGAAAAGTGTCGGCCATAGCAGTTAGAGTTTGATGAAAAAATATTTTCATTTCATCTACAGGCATGTCTTTTGTCCAAAGATCAATACGCAACGATTCTTTATTTTTACTATCCCAAACGGAAAGCATTATTGCTTTTGTTTCTTCATTGGTAATACCACCGTCTTCAGCGGTCCAATGCATCGTTTCTGGAATCTTGTTTTCATCAAGATCGACTTTAAGTTTTATTTCGGAAGTATGTTTTACAGCCATTATTTCTTAGGTTTATATTTTGATTCTTTAAATATTTCGTCTGCTTCAGTAATCATCAATTGCTGGACGTCTACATCATTGTTTTCCATATATGCACGCACTATTTTCCACCCTAAGTATCGCCCAAGCATCCCAGGTGATTCGTTATCTATTTCTAGGTAAAACTTAGAGAAGGGCGCAGGATTGATAAACCGAGCTCCTAATTTTGGATCAGTACTGTAAAGCAGCTCATTTTCAACAAAATAACGCCACATATACAACTCATTCTCTTCTGCCCAGTCATATTCTTCTGGAGTGTAGCCAATTTTTTCTGCATCTGGGGTTTTAGTCAACCATAGATCCTTGAGATAAAGTTGTTTTCCATAGTAAACAATCTGATCCATAAACGCAGCTTTCCTTGGAGGCTTTACATATAGAAGCGCGTATGCTTCCGCCACATCTGGCCCTATCTGAGAAGGCTTCATCCCTTTTGTAAAGTATTTTTCAATTCCTGCATAGAAGTAATGCTCAGACCCCAAATAACTATCTAAACCTATAATTAGCTTGTTTTCGGTTAAGATCACTTTGTTTCTATAATCAACATCGGAAGTGGTTGTAATAACTAACGGCACCTCAAACTTAGGAAAGTAGTATTTTATATGTTGAAAAAGTGGCACAAGCACATCTTCTATTTTTTCATCTTTCGGAAACGTCTTAATTACTTCATTTTCCAATTCTTTTTGAAGTGTATCTGTCAGCTTTTGAACCCAAATACTATCGTGGTATTGTTTAGGAAAAAAAGCAGGATATTCATCTTTTAGAACCGGAAGATCAGACGGAGTAGCTTTAGCAAAGTCTTTGTCAAAACGACGAATTTCAACATCAATTGGAATTCCACCTATTTCTTTTTCAAGTTTACTCTCATCCGCACAGGAGAAAAAAAGCAAACAAACGAACAATAAAGCGCTGTATTTCATCTACAAGTAAAAATCTTCTGATTGGTTTTCGCCAATCCTTTTTATTAATTTTATCTTTATCAACTTTTGCACTGCAAAGGTATTATTATATATAGAATTGAAGTAACCGTCAGGCATATATGACAAATGACTTTTGAATCCTCCGTGGATTTAAATAAAACAATGAATACTCATATATATCATGTCTATATAGCCTTGAAAAAAATAATATTTTAACGAATAAAATCAAGAATGAAAACCGAGAAGGTAATTGAACATATAGTAGAGTGGTTAAAATCGTATGCTCAAAACGCTAAAATGGATGGATTTGTCCTAGGAATAAGCGGAGGTGTTGATTCTGCTGTAGTATCGGCTTTATGCGCAAAAACTGGGTTGCAAACTCTTTGTGTAGAAATGCCAATCCACCAAGCTGAAAGTCAAGTTTCACGAGCGAAAGAACATATTGATTTCCTAAAACAAAACCACAAAAACGTAAGCAGCACTCAAGTTGACTTAACCACAGTTTTTGAAGAACTAAAAGTTCAACTACCTACTTCTGAAAATGATAGCGCCTTACAGCTTTCTCTCGCAAATTCGAGAGCCCGATTGCGAATGACTACACTTTATTATCTCGCTGGGATTCATAGGTATTTAGTTGCAGGCACAGGAAATAAAGTTGAAGACTTTGGCGTAGGTTTTTTTACAAAATATGGTGATGGTGGTGTTGACTTAAGTCCTATCGGCGATTTAATAAAAAGTGAAGTTTACAAAATAGGAAAGGTCTTAAATATTCCTAATTCAATTTTAGAGGCTGTACCAACCGACGGACTCTTTGGCGATAATCGATCTGATGAAGACCAATTGGGTGCAAGCTACGACGAATTAGAATGGGCTATGAGAATGAAAGAAAACAATCAATCAGATACTGAATTCTCTAAAAGGCAAAAAGAAGTAATGAAAATTTACGAACGACTATACAGAGCTAATCAGCATAAAATGAAGCCTATCCCTATTTGTCAAATACCAACCAACTTAAAAAAAACCTAAACAACTAAACATCTATAGGTTAGCAATATTTTTCGCAAAAACACCTATAGTAACCTACCTCGTTTTGAACCTAATTTAAATGAAAAAAATAGTCATAGCAGACCCCCACCCTATTACCCGAAGAGGAATAAAAGAACTACTTCAGAACTCTGAATCATTTAAAGTAATAGGAGAGGTTTCTAACGGAAATGAATTAATAAAGGTTTTAGCAAAGAAAAAACCAGCTGTACTAGTTTTAGAATTAGACATGCCTGGAGTTATTGGTTTCAAAATTTTCAATGAAGTTCTAAAGGCTCTTCCCAAAATAAAAATCGTTGTTTTTTCGTCTTATCCTGAAGAAATTTATGCAGCACACTCTATCAAGACAGGAGCAAAAGGATATATTCATAAAACCGCAAGTGCTAATCAATTTTTAAAAGCTTTAAAGATCGTTATTTCTGGAAACACCTACCTCAGCAAAGAAACAAGAGATACCTCTAAAAAATCATTAACCACGGCTTCTATTAAAAACAGGTATAGCCAACTCTCTACGCGTGAAATTGAGGTGCTTGATCTTCTTGTAGCCGGAAAACGCAACAAGGATATTGCAGCCCTTTTAGGGATTAACGAGAAAACCGTAAGCACTTATAAATCGAGACTTCTTAAAAAATTAAATATCAAAAACCTCGCTGAGCTCATTAGTCACTCACGCGCTTTACCTACTCTTTAATTAAAGAACCCGATTTAGCCTATCTGAAAGCAGTTTTTTAAGTCCAATATAGTCCACTATTTCTTGAAGCCCAGCCTCTCTTTCTTCTTCTTCTTCTGCGTTTCTCATACCCTCAGAAAGTTCACTAATCTTTTTAGAAACTAGAAATCTTCTAAGGTTGAGAATGGTTTCACTCACTACTTGGGCTATGGTTTGCTCCTTTTCTTTAACGTAAATCTCTCTCCTTTGCCAATCGTGTAGAGCATATCGTTCTTCCTCCATTAAAATATTGGTAACAAGAGTAGCCATTTCAGGCTCTAATTGATTTACAAACGATTCTGCTCCCTGCTCTGGATTACTGGCAAATCGATTTATTATTTCAGCATATAGCTTCTGAAACTCTTCATTAGTAAACTCTACTTCATCTTCCTGTAAATCCAAGTATATTTTCTCAAAAACACGGCACTCCTGCGTTTCCGATTTATAATCTACAATATCGGTTTGGTCAGGAACGAGCAACATATCGTTAAATGACTCTTCCACATTTCCATACAAAACAAGGAGTTCAAGTAATTTCTGCTCCAACTGAAACTGGACGTCAACTTTTTTCACAACCTCTTTCTCTGAAGAAATTACATCAAAAGGCTCGGGACTTGGTTTTTGTTTTTTGGCTGCTTCTTTTAAGTCCTTATTAAGCGTTTGTGACAGTGTATTGAAAAGAACTTGCTCGGAGATATCCATAATCCGCGAACATTCTCTCAAATATACTTCACGCTTAATATTGTCTGGAATTTTGGAAATGCTTACAACCATATCGTGAATGGTTTCAGCTTTTTTTATCGGATCGTTTTTAGCATCGGCAGCTAATAACGACGCTTTAAAAGTGATAAAGTCTTTAGAATTTTCTTCTAAGTATAGTGTAAGGTCTTCGAAAGAATTGTTTCGTGAAAAACTGTCGGGATCTTCACCTTCGGGAAAAGTGCAAATTTTTACGTTCATCCCCTGCTCCAAAATTAGATCAATCCCACGAATAGCAGCCCGCAGTCCAGCAGCATCCCCATCAAATAGAACCGTAATGTTTTTGGTAAGGCGATTAATCAAGCGTATTTGCTCAGGAGTCAATGCAGTTCCCGATGAAGATACAACGTTATGCACGCCAGCTTGATGCATCTGAATTACATCGGTATAACCTTCTACCAAATAACAATTATCTTCCTTGGCAATACTCTGTTTGGCATCGTAAATGCCATAGAGAACTTTGCTCTTATGGTAAATATCACTTTCGGGAGAGTTGAGGTATTTTGCAGCTCTTTTATCTGAAGTTAAAATTCTACCTCCAAACCCAAGAGCTCTACCGCTCATGCTTTTAATTGGGAACATTACACGTCCCTTAAAGCGATCAAATTGTTTCTCTTCCTTTACAATGGTTAACCCTGTTTTTTCAAGAAACTCGAGCTTATACCCTTTTTGGATGGCATGACTTGTAAACGCATCCCAAGAATCGGGTGAATATCCAAGCTCAAACTTTTTTATGGTTTCATCTGTAAAACCACGCTCCTTAAAATAGGAAAGACCAATTGCCTTTCCTTCTTCAGTTTTGAGTAGTGTTTTATGGAAATATCCTTTTGCAAACTCACTAACCAAATAAAGACTTTCACGTTCGTTGGCTTGCTCTTTTTGCTCGTCGCTCTGTTCAGTTTCTTCTATTTCAATTCCATACTTTTTGGCCAAGTACCTTATAGCCTCAGGATAGGTGAAATGTTCGTGCTCCATCAAGAATGAAACCACGTTCCCACCTTTTCCACTACTGAAATCTTTCCAAATCTGTTTTACGGGACTCACCATAAAACTCGGAGAACGCTCATCGGTAAAAGGGCTTAATCCTTTAAAGTTACTTCCCGCTTTTTTCAACTGCACAAAATCACCAATCACCTCCTCAACTCGGGCGGTTTCAAAAACATTGTCTATGGTGGTTCTCGAGATCATGAAGTTTAAAGATAGGCGTTTGTAGATTCCAAGTTGCAAAAATAGGATATTAAAAAAAGAAACCTACAAAGTTTCAGAAACCTTGTAGATTAAGACTTCAAAAGAGGCTTATATTAACTAATCCAAATCAAGCCTGAAACCCAATGAAATATTCCGCTGTTCTACAGTATTGTTTTTAAAAATCGGGTTGAGGTCATATTTGAAATAAATAGAACTTGCACCCCACCCCACATAGCTACTTATACCATAAACAAAGTTTGTTGAGTTATAGTTTTCTTTTAACTTTTGCTTCTTCTTATCACCGTCCTCAGTAAATTTCAACTTTTGACGCACCCCCAAATTAATTCCTCCATAAGCTCCAATTCCAAATTTAAATTGGCTGCGAGTGTCATATCGAAAATAATCTGTGTGATCTACTTTTTTTGAAGGCCCAAATTCAAAATGTACAGGGATTACAAGATTATCCATTCTAAACTTCGATTTCTTAAGGTCTAGCGGAAAGATCTGTAATTCGGTTTGCTCTCCAGTATCGACAAAATAGCGATTCTCAGTTGGCTTTAATCCATTAAATTGAAACGAGAACCCATATTTAACACGAAACCAATTACTGTTTTTAAGAACGCGTGTTTTCCACACCCAACCTATTTCAAAAAATCGACTTCCCGCTACTTTAAAGTCGGAATCCTCTAAAGACTCTCCTTCTGTTATAGCATTATTAAGTCCGAAAGCTATAATAGCTCCAGAAGTAGTTCGTCTATCATAGAGAACTTTTCGTTTTTTTCTTTTGACCGACACTCCAAATATTCTTTCTCTATCAGCATTCTCATTCCCAATCCCTATTAAAAAATGTGCATTATCCACTTTAGAACCTTGTTCGCTATTTCTTTCTTTAAGTGCAGTTTCATTTTCTATAATTGCAATTCGATTTTCTATATTCAACGCATGCTTTTGAGCAGCTTTTCTTTTTAACTCTTCCGCTTCTTCTTTTGAAACTGACCCGTTTTCTATGTTGGAATTTATTTTTTCTACCTCACGTTTTAAAGCATCTTTTTCCTCTTGAATTATATGCTCTTTCTCAGTTGAAAGAGTTTCAACAAAAGTTGAATCCTTAGCTTTATTATCGGTTTGGGCGCTTAGAGACATAACTGTCATTAGCGTCAAGGCTATGTAAAGAGTAATTATTCTCATAATATTCTTTTTAAATTTTAAATTAATATAGTGGTTATAAAAAAACATCTCATCCGCGCGCCCGACGAGATAATAAGATTAATTGTTTCGTTGTGATATAGCTGTACGAAGCCTGTGGAAACCTTCTCCCAAAGCATCAAACACCTTATCACGAAAGCTCTTGTCGAGCTCCCATTCCACTTCTTCCAGTAATGCCATTGCATCAACTTTTTGACTCTTCAACACTCTTTGGGCCTGAATATCCCGACGTGCATTTTCTAGCAAAGCTTCTACTTCCTCTATAGTGACCTCGGCATTAGTATCCTGTAACGACCTAATCTGTAAAGCAACTTCACTTGCCTTTTCATCTAGTAGCTGGTTTTCATTTTTGATATAAGCTTTCACAGACAAAGCTTCTTGAGTAGTTTCCGAAACCTCAGCAATAACTTCACCTTTTAGAATTTGTCTATCAACTGCCGACGCTTTCGAAGGGATCAATTTAGTATCATCCTTGGATGGTTTCTTTTTTGTCTTTATTTCTTTATCGACATCTTCTACTACAACTCTTTCCTGAAACAAAGGTTTTACAATAATCTCAGATTGCTTTTCAATATGGATCTCTTTCGCGTTTTCGTCTACCAGTTTTAAATTTTCATCTATATTAGTTCCTGTGAAGAAAATAGCACTTAAGATTAAAACTCCAATAAAACTAGCAGCCACATAATACCATATCACTGTTTTCTTTTTGGGCTGTTCTTTATCCAACCGAGACTCTAGTTTTGCCCAGGCATCTAGAGAGGGTTTAAGCTCCCTGTCCTCCAGCTTTTCACGAATATTATTTTCAAGATTTAAGGGTGCCATAGTTTATATTATTTTGATTATTGAGCATATTCCGAAGCATTTTACGGGCTTTAAAAAGCTGAGATTTTGAAGTGTTTTCACTAATCTGAAGCAATTCGGAAATTTCATTGTGCTTGTATCCTTCAACTACATAAAGCACAAAAACCGTTTTATATCCCTCTGGAAGGCTATCAATTAATTTCTGTATTTCGTCCACCTCCAAAACTGTTTCAATTGTTGTGGCATAATCTGAAGAATTCTCAATCTCCTGATCGGAAACAAATTTCAACTTGTTTTCTTTTCGAAGCTGAGAAATACTTTCATTCACCATTATCCGTCGAATCCAACCTTCAAAACTACCTTCGTGTTTAAAGGTTTCTAAGCTTGAAAATATCTTCATAAAACCACGTAGCATAACCTCTTCAGCTAAAGAAGTATTTTTTAGATACTGCCGACAAACCCCTAACATCTTTGGAGAAAACTGCCTAAATAATTCTTGCTGCGCCCGACGGTCATTTTTCGATGCTTTAGCAATGAGTTTAGTATGGTTTTTATATAAAGAAATAATTTTCACAATTAGCTTCGTTGTTCTGGGTCTCTATTTTAACAGACGCAAATTATATGGAAAAGGTTGTCTGAAGGATGGAAAAAAGTTATAGGCATCAAGTATCAAATCTCTTCAAAGTAAGATAACTGCTACCTAAGCAACGTATTACGAAAAGATTTGTGACGTTGGGAAAAAGAAAAGTCAACAAAGCATTAGACCTCGATATACTCTAATGTAAACATACAAATGAGGTTTAATTTAAAAAGCTGGAGTATTCTCAATCCAAATCTATTCTTAAACCTAAAGATAAGAGATGGAAATCTTCGGGTTGGTTTTCAAACAGTGGAGAGAGATCATATTTGGCAAAAATACTTAAAATATCATATCCCACATAGGCTCCAACTCCGTAGACAAAACCTGTTGTATTGTAATCCCTCTTGATTTTGTTTTTTACGCTAACGCCATCTTCTTTGTACTTCAATTTTTGCATGCTTCCTATGTTAAAGCCTGCATATCCTCCGAGCCCAATTTTAAATTGTCTAGCCTTAGAAAATGTGACGTAGTTGTAATCATTAATCTTTCTTGATGGCCCAAATTCAAAATATAATGGAACAATTAAATTGGTGAAACGCAATTCGCTTTTCTTTAAGTCAAGTGAAAACTCCTCTAAATTATTTATACCATTTTCATCCACCATATATTTATTTCCACGAGGTGATAATTTATTCCATTGTATTGCCAAACCATACTTTAATCGAATAAAGTCTGATTCTTCAAACAATCTCGTTCTTAAAATAACCCCAATCTCAGTACTGGAAGATCTTCCAACAGCAAAGGGAGTTTCTCCATAGGTATAGTCATGACCTACCAAATCTAAGAAACTACCACTTGCATATACCCCAAGTCGCGTTAGATAATCATAGGTTATTCTATTTTCCTCAACTTCAACCTCTTGAGAATGCAATATACCACTGACCAAAACAGACAAAATTGTGGCAATATATAAAGTGATAAGTTTCATAGGCTCTTTTTTAACTTGTAAATTTTAAATGCTAAGATAAATAAGAAAGAAATGATTTTATTAACAATGTCTAATTCCTCATAGCAATCCTTATGGAGCCGACTTTAACCTACTTCTTCCTATCGATAACATAATTAACCATTAGCTCTAAAGACTCTTTATATGGTGAAGATGGGTAAGTTTCTAATAGTTGAAGCGCTTCCTGTTGATATTCCTTCATTCGGAGAACTGCGTATTCTAATCCACCATTTTCTTTAACGAAATTGATAACTTCCTTAACCCGCTTTCGGTCCGTATTGTGGTTCTTAACAGAATTAATAAGCCATTTTCTATCCTTCTCTGATGCATGATTTAGAGCATAAATTAGTGGAAGCGTCATTTTCTGCTCTTTAATATCAATTCCAGTGGGTTTTCCAATATGCTCATTTCCATAGTCGAAAAGGTCATCTTTTATTTGAAAAGCAGTACCGATGAGCTCGCCAAATTTCCTCATTTTTTCCACTTCTTCATC
>Ga0209075_1005169_pt1 | contig 10099 bp, 7 predicted proteins | sample Stecom2011_FD_187523 | JGI IMG/M metagenome (GOLD analysis project Ga0209075, IMG submission 187523) | Agricultural soil microbial communities from Utah to study Nitrogen management - Steer compost 2011 (SPAdes) (version 2) | ecosystem: Environmental > Terrestrial > Soil > Agricultural land...
GCTCAGGCGCGGCTGAATATCCACTTCAAAATGATGCATCAGTCAATGACTCCTACTGCGGGTGCTAGTGTGTGATAAATACTGCAGTCCGCAGAACAGAAGCGCGTTCAAACCGCCCTGAACTGCGTTTCGTAAAGCTGGAAGGGAGTGCTCTGCTGAAGACAGAATTTGGAGTAGACCATTGTTAGACTTTTGGCCTTGGTGCGATTCCGTGCCCAGGCTTGAGCCTGGCCGGTATTGCGGTCTTCCGTTGACTTGAGCTCACCTCGAGGTTCGCTCTGATCCCTTGCTATTCCTTGCAGTAGCACCATTGTACCAGCGGCACCTGGACTTTATGTGCTTTGTTCCGCAGATTGAAACCTGTTCGCTACGCAGATTGTTCCAGCCGAGAGAGTTGAAGAGTCACAGCGATAGAAAGGGAGGGCGATGGAGCTACAGGCACGTAGGCTTATTTGTTGTCGTGCGCGGCGGTTTTAGGCAAGTAAGGTGTGATGGCCTCAGAAGGCTTCAAGAAAAACTTGAGGCTTGTGGAATATCCACTAATGTTATCTTCACGTCGGCTCGGGGTTGGGCGAACACCTGTTAATAACTAGTACGGTGCGGCTTGCTTAGAAGAGGGGTGGCCGGGAGCGATAGGAATACATCTGTATAAGCCTAAGGGTGAAAGAGAAGATTGATATAGATCAAAGGTCCTTTGGTTTTTACTGGCTGCTCCGACGAATCCAAGTAGTATGAAATAGAAACGTATAAGAATTAACCAAAGGTGGCTTTGTGCCCTTTCACAACAAACCGACTCGACCCCAGCCGGCTTTTTTCCAGTTAATCCAGAAACTGTGGCGATCCTGGACACCAAGCCTTGGCCAGAAACTTGCGCTGGTGACCGTGGTCTTTCTGTTGCTGTGGAGTGGCTACGTAACCATTAGCCATCTGGGTCGAGTTCATTCCGCGGAGTTTGCCGCGCAAATTAACGAAGCTGGCAAGTTGCGGATGTTTAGCCAGCGTATTGCCTTTCTGGTGACGGCTTGTGAGGGCAGTCCGGAAACTAGTGCCTTGTGCCAGCCCGAAATCCTAAGTCAGATTTTGGAGGACTATGCCACCAGCCTGCAGCGGGTCGAGAGTTTGTCGGTCATGTTGTTTCTGGGGGAGGACCGTAGTCGCTTGACCTCCAGCATTGCCGAGTTGCGCGCTGCCTGGGGGGATTATCGACGTGCGGCGGCCATTGCCAGCGGCATTGAGCAAGCTGATGAGCGTGAGCTGCTGGACGCCGAGAGTGCCCAGGCTTATGTGGAAGAGCAGGCCAGCCGGATGTTGAATCGGGCCCAGGGGCTGGTGGATCTGTTGATCGCCAGTGAAAAAAAGGCCCAGATGTGGCGGGGTTATGCGCAAAACTCCCTGCAATTGACGGGTTTGTTGCTGCTGATGCTGGTGGCGGTGATTGGCTATCGCCAAGGCGTCAGGCCCCTGCGAGAGTTGGCGCTGTTAAGCCGTCGGGCAGGTTTGGGTGACTATAGTGGCCGGCTCAACTATCGGTCCGGCGACGAGATTGGTGAGCTGGTGGAAGCTTTCAACTATTCCAACGTGCGCACCAAGCGCCTGATCAATGAGCTGGAAACAGAAGCGGCCGCCGCCCGTAAGGCGAATGCCGAATCTGATAGTCTGTTGGAATCGGCGGCGGATGGGATTGTCATCATCGGCAGCGATGGCCGGATTCTCAAGGTCAATCGAGAGGCGGAACGGATTTTCGGCTACCCCCGCGAAGAGCTGGTGGCCCATTCCCTGGAGCGCCTGATTCCGGACCGATACCGCCGCCATCATCACGGTCATATGGCTAATTATATGGCCCAGGCGACCACTCGCCCGATGGGGCGGGGTATTGCGGTCATGGGGCGGCGCCAGGATGGCAGTGAAGTGCCCCTGGAAATCAGTTTGAGCCCGGCCACCGTTGGCGGGGAACGACGGGTGATTGCGGTGGTGCGGGATGTGAGCGAGCGGGTTCAGGCCGAAGCGGACCGCCACCGTTTGGCGACAATTTTGGATGCCACACCCGATGTGATTGCCATTTTTACCGAGGATGGTGCCCTGGTGCACCTGAACCCCGCTGGCCGCCGTTTGCTGGGGGTGGGGCGGCATGAGTCTCTCAAAGGGCGCACGCTGGAAGAGCTGTTAACGCCGACCGCCCGTCAAATTCTGTATGACAAAGCCCTGCCGACGACCTTGGAAAGCGGCATGTGGCATGGCGAGCTGACCCTGCAGGGACAGGGTGGACGAGAGGTGCCGGTGTCGCAGCTGCTGATTGCCCACGAAGGGCCTCAGGATGGGCCGCTGTATCTGTCCACCATTGCCCGGGACATCAGCGAGCGTAAATCCCACGAGGCCGAGTTGTTGCACCGGGCGACCCATGACGCCCTGACCGGGCTGGCCAACCGGGTGCTGTTCGAGGACCGCTTGCGCCAGGCGATTTTGCATGCCCAGCGGGATGGTCATCTGGTGGCGGTCATGTTTATTGACCTGGATAACTTCAAGCTAGTGAACGACACCCTGGGACATGCGGTAGGGGATGAACTGCTCTGCGAAGTGGCCCGCCGACTGGACGTTCAGCTCCGCAAGGGGGATACCAAGGCCCGTTTGGGCGGAGATGAGTTTGCGGTCATTCTGGAAAACCTGCATAAGGCAGAGGAGGCCGCCACCATTGTCCGGGAGCTGGCGGAGGTGCTGCAGCGTCCGATTCGCCTGCAGGGGCGGGATTACGTGGTGACCACCAGTATGGGGATCAGTCTGTATCCGATTAATGGCACCAACGCCGAAACCTTGTTGATGCAGGCCGACAGCGCCATGTATGAAGCCAAGGCCGCGGGCCGCAACGGCTACAGCTTCTACACTTCTGATATGAACCTGCAGGCGGCAAAACGGCTGGATACCGAGCGGGAACTGCGCCGGGCCATCGAGCAGGGCGAGCTAAAGCTGCACTATCAGCCGATTGTCCGTTCCCAGGACGAGCGGGTACTGGGCTGTGAGGTTCTGCTGCGCTGGGAGCACCCGCAACAGGGTTTGATTGCTCCGGCACGTTTTATCTCGGTGGCTGAAGACAGCGGGCTGATTATTCCCATTGGTCAGTGGGTGCTGGAACAGGCCTGCCGTCAGGCACAAACTTGGCGACAAGCCGGGCTGCCGCTGGATTATGTGGCAGTGAACATCTCTGCCAAACAACTGCGTAACCGGGAGCTGGTGAAGACCGTCCATCAGGCGTTGGCCGAGACTGGACTACCCCCCTCGGCACTGGAGCTGGAATTGACCGAAGGCAGCGTACTGCAAAGTGCCGATATTGCCCGCAGCCTGTTGGATGAAGTCCGCGAGCTGGGCGTGCGGCTGGTGGCGGACGATTTTGGAACCGGTTACTCCAGCCTGAGTTACTTAAAGCTGTTTCACTTCGACAAGATCAAGATCGACGGTCAGTTCGTGAGGGATCTGCTGGTGGATGAAGGCGATGCCGCCATTGCCCGGGCCACGGTGGCCATGGCCCATGCCTTCGAGGCCCAGGTGGTGGCCGAGGGGGTGGAAACCCAGGCCCAGGTGGAACAACTGAAAGCCTATGGTTGCGATCTGCTACAGGGCTATCTGTACGCTCGTCCCTTGGAGGCCAGTTCGTTTGAAGCGCTGCTGCGGGCTCAGACCGACGAGCAGCGCCTCTGCTCCGGCATGCATCACTAGCCCCCATCGTTAACGGTTCCCTTCTGGCACTGGCCGCCCCAGCCCATCAAGTTGCGGGCGGCGTTGACTTTGGCTGTCCCTTTGGAGCGATTCCATGTTATAACATAACGTTTGTTGGGTTGGATAACGAGATGTTGTACACATGGCCAGTTCCTTGATGGTCGACCTTCAAGGCGTGCGGTTCGGTTGGAACCGGCAAACGCCTGTTCTGGATATTCCCCGGTTACAGATTGAGCGCGGCTCCAGAGTGTTTCTGTATGGCCCCAGCGGTTGTGGTAAGTCCACCCTGCTGGGGTTGTTGGGCGGCGTGTTAATGGCCGGTGAAGGCGTGGTGCGGATTATGGAGACTGATCTGACTCCATTGTCTGCCGCCCGCCGCGATCAGTTTCGGGCTGATCATATCGGTTTTGTCTTCCAGCAGTTCAATCTGATCCCCTATCTGTCGATCGTTGATAACGTCTTGCTGCCCTGTCGGTTTTCCGAGCGGCGCCGCCAGCGGGCCCGGGCCCAGTCGCCAAGCCTGGAGGCCGAGGCCCGGCGCTTGCTGGCGCAGTTGGGTCTGGATCGCCGTTATGAACGGCGGTCGGTGACGGAGCTCAGTATTGGCCAGCAGCAACGGGTGGCGGCGGCCCGGGCCCTGATCGGCAGCCCGCCGTTGTTGATTGCCGACGAGCCGACCTCGGCGCTGGATGAAGACAGTCGCGGAGCGTTTCTGGAACTGCTGTTCCAGGAGTGTGAGCGAGAGGCGGCGACCTTGGTGTTCGTCAGCCATGACCAATCCCTGCGTCCGCTGTTTTCCCAAAGCCTGTCATTTCTCGAACTGAACCGGGCCGCTGCCCGTCAGGAGGGGTGAGATGGCACTGTGGAGTCTTGCCGTAAAGTCCCTGCGCAATCGCCGCCAAACCGCGCTGCTGACGGTGCTGTCCATTGCCGTGAGTGTCTGCCTGCTGTTGGGGGTGGAGAAGGTGCGCCATGAGGTGCGAGCCCAGTTCCTCAATACGGTGTCGGGTACGGATTTGGTGGTGGGTGCCCGGAGCGGCTCCATCAACCTGTTGCTCTACACGGTGTTCCGGATCGGCGATGCCACCAATAACATCAGCTGGAACAGTTATCAGGAGTTTGCCAATCATCCCCAGGTCAGTTGGAGCATTCCCCTGTCACTGGGGGACTCCCACCGTGGCTATCGGGTGCTGGGGACCAGCAACGCCTATTTTGAGCATCTGCGTTATGGCGGTGGACACAGCCTGCGCCTGCAGGAGGGCCGGGTGTTTACGGAGCTTTATGACGTGGTGTTGGGGGCGGAGGTGGCGCGCCAGCTGAATTATCAGCTGGGTGACCAGATTATTGTGGCCCATGGAGGCGGCCAGGTCAGTTTTGTACACCATGACGACCAGCCCTTTACCGTGGTGGGGATTCTGGCCCCCACCGGCACCCCGGTGGATCGCACCCTGCATGTCAGCCTGGAAGCCATCGAGGCGATTCATGTGGGTTGGCATAGTGGTATGCCGTCCCGCCGGGTCAGTGCGGAACAGCTGGCCAAGATGGATCTCACACCGAAGACCATTACCGGCTTTATGGTGGGTTTGAAATCGAAGGTGGCAACCTTCCAGCTGCAACGGCAGATCAACGAGTACCGTCGTGAGCCGTTGTCGGCGATTATGCCTGGGGTGGCCTTACAGCAGCTGTGGAGCCTGATCGGCGTGGCGGAAAAGGCGCTGTTGGTGGTGTCGGCGCTGGTGGTGGTCAGTGGCTTGATCGGCATGATGACCAACCTGTTGTCGAGCTTGAATGAACGCCGCCGGGAAATGGCCATTTTGCGCTCCATTGGCGCCCGGCCCTGGCAGATTGCCGCGTTACTGATGTCGGAATCGCTGGCGCTCACCTTCGCCGGTCTGATCCTGGGGCTGGCCTTGCTCTATGGCGGGTTACTGGCGGCGCAGCCCTGGATCGCCAGCCAGTTCGGTTTTTATCTGAGCCTGGGGCTGCCCGGTCCGGGCGATTGGCTGTTGATGGGGGCGGTCCTGTTGGCGGGATTGCTGGCCGGGCTGGTGCCAGCGGCCAAGGCCTATCGACAGTCGTTGGTGGATGGTTTAACACCGCGGATTTAAGTGACCTCCCCAGTTTGAGGGGAGGTCGAACCTGCTTGGGATGCTCTAGCGCAGCCGGATCTCGGTATCCTGGGGGGTGAGGTGTTTGGCGCCTTGGCCCTGGGGGGTGATCCACTGGACATTCAAGCGCTCCAACCCCGGGGCCTGCTGAAACAGCCTGACCTGGAGCCGGTCGAGATGCTGGGGTGACTGACAGCTCAGGCTGTAGGTGACCTCAATATCGGCATGGCTATCATGATGGTCGTGGTCGTGGTCGTGGTCGTGGTCGTGGTCGTGGTCGTGGTCGTGGTCGTGGTCGTGGTCGTGGTCGTGGTCATGCCCGGGCTCCGTGGCCAGCAGGGCCGAGTGGATCTCCACGTTATCCAGGCGGCAATCCGCCGCGTTTTTCCAGCTCAGCAGGCTGGTCGGCTGCTGTAAAAACGCGGTCATCTTTTCCAGGGCCTGCACCTGGGCGGCAGTGTGGGGCCTGTGCTCGAACCCCACCAGATTGATCGCCGGCGAGTTCAAGAGGATCTCCAGCCGATTGCCATCCAGCGCCAGGCTTAAGGTGGCACTGCCGTGTTCATGGGTACCGTGTTGCTCAAAGCCATGGTCATGGGCCCAGCTCAGAGACGCCGCCATCAGGCAGACGGACAGGGTCAGGGTTTTACGAGGAAACATCAGGATTACTCCAACGGAAGATTGACCCCGCTGGTCTGAAACGGCGGGGTGGTCGGTCGAACAAATCAGAATTCGTAGACCAGGATCTGGTCCGCCTGCATGGCATAGGAGGCGCTCGCCATGTCATTGCTGATGGTTTCCACCCGCAAGGTACCGAGTACCCGAAACGGGGTGGTCAGGGCATCCAGCGCCAAGCCCTTGGGATAGCGGATATGGATGATCTGGTTGGCAGGCGGTGGCGGTACATGGATGCAGGCACCGAAGTAGGGCACCAGAAACATCTCGGTTACATCCCCTTCGGCATTGGTATCGATGGGCACCACGAAACCAGCCAGTTCCACCTGCTGGCGGTCCAATTCCGGGCGCACCCGGGTGGAGGACAGAACTTCCTGCCAGGCTTTATCGGCAATAAAGCCGTCCTCACTGTCATGGCCCAATTCCGGGAGATTCAGGGTGGCCTCCCGGTCATGGTCATCCAGCAGGTCGAGCCAGTCGAGCACCCGATATTGAGTCCCGGCGGTGGCGAGCAGGCTGGTGCAGGCCAGAAGGATACAGAGCAGTCTGCGCAGGTGTGTTGAAGCCATAGAAGTGTTTCCAGAGTGATGGATAAGCCCGGGCCGAAGAGCCAAGAGTTTGTTATGTTATAACATGTTTTGGGTGTCGCCAAGTGATGATGTGCGCCTCCCCGGGTTCGGGCATTGTTGTTGGCTGGCTGATCCCGTTCTTCACGGGCCGGGGTGGCAGGGAATAACTAAGAAGCTCTCTGTATTTAGTCTAAGCTTATTTAGAGATATTGCCCTTCTTGGAGGAGGGGTATTTCCTAACTGTGTCACCTACAGGAGGCTCATATGGCAGATTCATCCACCATGATGGCGATGGTCTACCACGGACCCGGGCAAAACGTCTGGGAATCGGTTGCCAAGCCGATGATTTCCAAACCTACCGATGCCATCGTCAAAATCACCAAAACCACCATCTGCGGCACCGATTTGCACATCCTCAAGGGCGACGTACCGGCAGTGACCAAAGGTCGGGTGCTGGGCCATGAAGGGGTAGGGATTGTGGAGGAAGTCGGGGAGGGGGTGAGCAACTTCAAGAAAGGCGACAAGGTCATCATTTCCTGTGTGACTTCCTGTGGCAAGTGTGAGTACTGCAAGAAGCAGATGTACTCCCATTGCGAGGACGGCGGTTGGATTCTCGGCCACCTGATCGATGGTACCCAGGCGGAGTATGTGCGCATTCCCCATGCGGATAATAGCCTCTATCACATTCCCGACGGCACCGATGAAGAAGCGCTGGTGATGCTGAGTGATATTCTGCCCACCGGGCTGGAGATTGGCGTGCTCAACGGTGAGGTCGGCCCTGGCGATACCGTTGCGATTATCGGCGCCGGCCCCATTGGCATGGCGGCGCTGCTGACGGCCCAGTTCTACTCACCCGGGCGCATCATCATGGTCGACCTGGATCAGTCCCGGTTGGAGACCGCCCTGAAGTTCGGCGCCACGGAAACCATCAATAGCGGCACCGCCAATGTGGTGGACGCCATCATGGCCTCCACCAAGGATGGTGTGGATGTGGCTATCGAGGCGGTTGGGGTGCCGGCCACCTTTGATATCTGCCAGAACATCGTGCGCCCCGGCGGACGCATTGCCAACGTCGGCGTCCATGGTCAGAGCGTGGACTTCCAGCTGCAGAAACTGTGGATTCAGAACATTACCCTGCGTACCGGCCTGGTGAATACCAATACCACCCCGATGCTTCTGAAGACGGTGGAATCGAAAAAAGTGCAGCCCGAACAGCTGATCAGCCACCGCTTTAAATTCGATCAGTTCATGCAGGCCTACGAGGTGTTTGGCAACGCCGCCCGGGAGAAAGCCATGAAGGTCATTATCAGCAACGATTGACCACGGTGGCTGCTCCGGTCTCCCAGCTCGACAGGTAGGCAAGGGCCACCTGGATGGCCTGCTCCTGAATGGGTTGGGAGATCACCCCTTCCCGATAGTAGCCATGTTTCAGGCAGGCAAAGGTGACTTCCACGGCCAGGGTGACCACGTCCGGGTCTTCCGGCAAGTGCAGGGTGGGATCGAGCCTTGCTACCGCCGCCCGGACTTCCCGGCCGATATGCTCAATGGTCACGGTCTGGGCGAGATAGGCCGTGCGGCTGAAGGGCCCGCCCAGAATCAGCTTGCTGGCGAGCGCCGAGCGGTTGTAATAGGCACTGGCGGCCTGAATTAACTCCCGCACCAAATCTTTCCAGTTCCGGCTGCCGGAGTTTGCCGCCACCACGGAAACCGCCGCGGCAACCTGGCCGAGCTGCTGTTCGGCCAGTTGTGCCAACAGTACATATTTATTAGGGAAAAACTGGTAGAGGCTGGCGCGGGGCACCCCGGCTTCCTTGGCGATCTCCGGAATGGAGATCTCTTCGGGGTCGAGTGTGGCCAGCATCCGCTCGGCGGTTTCCAGGGCCGCGTCCACGCGTTTTTGGGAGCGGGCTTGCAGCGGTTTGCGACCGGCTTTGTGTTCGGCTTCACCTGGCTTGGACATATGACTTGACGCTAAATCCGACATAAGTTAGTTTCTGATCCTGACATTACAATAATAACTGATCGGCCTGTGCCAAGGCCAAGGGTCTTACCATGCATAAAGCAAAGCGTATCTGTGTGATCGGCGCGGGCCCCAGTGGCATTACCGCGGCTAAAAACTGCATCCAGTCCGGCCTGGACGTGGTGGTCTTTGAAAAGAACGACAAGGTGGGGGGCAACTGGGTGTTCAACGCCAAGACCGGCCACTCCAGCGTCTATGAGAACACCCATATCATCAGTTCCAAGATCTGGTCGGAGTATGAGGATTTCCCCATGCCCGCCGACTACCCCGATTACCCCAACCATCGCCAGTTGCAAGCCTACTTTGAGTCCTACGCCAGGCATTTTGGGGTGTACGATCACATCCGCTTTAATCACACGGTGCAGCACATCACCCGCACCCAGGAGGGGCTGTGGGAGGTGCGCTATCTGGACGACCAGGGCGCGGAACAGACCGAAATCTTCGACGTGCTGATGGTGGCCAACGGCCATCATTGGGACCCCAAGTATCCCCAGTATCCGGGTGAGTTTTCCGGCCAGTTCATGCACTCCCATGACTTCAAGGGCGTGACCGATGACTGGCGGGGCAAGAATGTGCTGGTGATCGGTGCCGGCAACTCGGCCTGTGACGTGGCGGTGGAATCGGCCCGGGTGGCGGGCAAGGTCTGCCTGTCCATGCGCAGTCCCCAGTGGTTTATGCCCAAGTTTATTTTTGGGGTCCCATCCGATGTGTATGCCGCCCGCGTCCGCTGGCTGCCCCCGGCGATTCGCCAGATCCTGCTGACCAAGTTGTTGCGTCTGATACAGGGCCCCTACAGCCGCTATGGCCTGCCGGAAAACACCAAGCCGGCCTTGAGTCATCATCCCACCCTGAACTCCGATCTGCTGGATTATGTCCGCCATGGCCGGGTACATCCGCGCCCGGCCATCAAGGCGCTGCATGGGGATGAAGTGGAGTTTGTCGACGGCCGTCGTGAGGCCTTCGATATCATCTGTGCCTGCACCGGATTCTGGATCAGCTTTCCGTTCTTTGATAAGTCC
>Ga0209075_1005170_pt1 | contig 10099 bp, 7 predicted proteins | sample Stecom2011_FD_187523 | JGI IMG/M metagenome (GOLD analysis project Ga0209075, IMG submission 187523) | Agricultural soil microbial communities from Utah to study Nitrogen management - Steer compost 2011 (SPAdes) (version 2) | ecosystem: Environmental > Terrestrial > Soil > Agricultural land...
GTATAACCTGGAGGTCAAAGAGGTTATAAAGCCCGTTGCGGCCGGAGATTATGAAAAACCCTTTACCGATCCCGACCATGGAGAAATGGTGAATTCCGGTCCTTTTACCGGGCTGCCGGCGGCCGAAGGGCGGGAAAAGGTCATCGCCTGGTTGGAGGAGAAGGGGGTGGGAAAAAAAACGGTCAACTACCGCCTGCGTGACTGGTTGATTAGCCGGCAACGGTATTGGGGAGCGCCCATCCCCATTATTTACTGCCCGGAGTGTGGAGCAGTTCCTGTTCCCTACGAACAATTGCCGGTTCTTTTACCGGAAGATGCCGAATTTTTACCCACCGGTGAATCGCCGTTGAAACATCACGAAGGTTTCTTAAAAACCACCTGCCCGCTGTGTCACAGACCGGCGGAACGCGAAACCGACACGATGGATACTTTTCTTTGTTCTTCATGGTACCAGTATGCCTATCTCAGTCCCTACTATGAAGGTTCGGTTCCTTTTGACCCCGAAGAGGCGGCGTACTGGTTGCCGGTCGATCAGTATACCGGCGGGGTGGAGCATGCCTGTATGCATTTGATTTATACCCGCTTTTTTACCAAGGCGCTTCGTGATATCGGCCTGGTAAATTTTGACGAACCCATGCTTTCCCTGTGCAACCAGGGAATAATTTTGGGAGAAGACAGTGAAAAAATGAGCAAATCCCGGGGTAATGTAATCGCCCCCGATGAACTGGTGGATAAATACGGCAGTGATACCGTGCGGATTTATTTGATGTTTGGTTGGCGCTGGGAACTTGGCGGCGCTTGGGACAGCAAGGGAATTGAGGGAACCCACCGGTTTTTGCACCGGGTTTGGGATCTGTTGCTGACTCCGGCGCCCGGTAAAAGCGGGAAGCCCCCGGAGGAACAGGTTAGAGATTTGCGCCGGAAGGTGCATCAAACAATCAGAAAGGCCACGCGGGATCTGGAGAATTTTTCTTTCAACACCTATGTTGCTTCATTGATGGAACTTTCCAATCTGATGGCGAAAGTGAAAAATGATCTGTACCAGACTGAGGCCTGGAAAGAAGCAGTGGAGACTTTTGTTCTCCTGCTCGCTCCCGCCTGCCCGCACCTGGCGGAAGAAGTTTGGGCCCGTCTCGGACGGGAGTATTCCGTTCATAAACAGTCCTGGCCTGTCTGGGACGAAGACCTGGCGGCCGAAGAGACGGTGGAAATAGTAATTCAGGTGAACGGGAAGATTAAAGACCGGATGGTCATTCCGGCGGCGGCGGAAGAAACATGGGTGAAAGAAACCGCCCTCGCACGGGAAGCGGTTTGTGAATTGCTCGGCGGCAGGCCGGCGCGGAAAGTAATATATGTTCCCGGACGGTTGGTTAATATTGTAGCCTAAGTTCGAAAGCCCAAGAGCGGGGAACCAAAGGATGAAGATCTACTCCGGTAGGTCTTTTTTTTCTTCCAGGCCGGTTTATATTTACATCGTATAAACACCTGTTTAAGCGGGGAATTTATCAGTAAACGCAGACGAAAACAACCTTGTCAACGATGGAGGAATGAACAATGCCCCCCCGCCAGCTTAGAAAACCGCTCCTTATCCTGTTGTGTTTTTTATTTTTTGTAGGCGCCGGCTATTATATTATACCCCAAGTGCTTGAGATAAGCCGGTTCCCTGCCGACCTTCGTCTTGCGCCCGGTGAAGAACTGAACTTGACACTTAGACAGCCTTTTAGTTTTTACCTTCCGGCCAAGAGACCGGACGGGGTTATTGGGTTTAACGGAACTGAAATCCTGGAGAAGGGGATAAGCGGTTATTGTAGTGCTATCACAGTTCGCCCGGAAAAAGAGGGCGTTTCTTTTCTGGAATTACGTTTTTTAGGTATTACTGTTCGCCGGGTTAACCTGGAATTCGTGGAAATGCCCCGGGTGGTGCCGGGTGGTCACGCCGTCGGTGTTTTGATGGCCGAAAAAGGAGTGGTGGTAGTCGGTCATTTTCCTGTCAAGGGTGAAGACGGGCGCGAATACTACCCGGCCCGCGATGCCGGAATCAAGGTTGGCGACCTTATAGTGGCCATTAATGACCGTCCTCTTCGTTATCTTGAAGATTTGGATATTTTGGTCCAGAATTTGGCGGCAGGAGGAAAACCTTTAACCCTGACCATTACCCGTGACGGCGCCGAAAAGAAACTTCTGGTTCACCCGGTAAAAAAAAGGCAGGAGACCGCAGAGGGAGAAAAATCTTTTTACCTACTTGGACTGTATGTTGAAGATCCGGCTGCCGGGGTGGGGACCCTTACCTACTTTAATCCGGAAAACGGGCGGTTCGGTGGATTGGGACACCGAGTAGTCGGTTTTGGTAACCGGGATATCCCCCTGGTAGAGGGGAAGATTGTCTCTGCCCGGATTACCGGGATTAACCATGGCAACCGCGGAGAACCGGGAGAAAAGATCGGGATTTTTAGCGGCCGGGAAGATATTATCGGGGAGATTGAGGCCAACACGGCGCTGGGAATTTTCGGCGTCCTGGCAATTGATTTAGATAACCCTTACTTCCCTGTTCCCGTTCAGGTGGCCAGCACTTTCGAGGTAGCTACCGGTTCGGCGGAGATTATGACGGTGATTTCCGGAAAGGAAATCAGACGGTTTTCCATAGAGATTCAGCGAGTTTACAGGCAAAACACCCTGCGCGACAAAGGAATGGTAATCCGGGTGACCGATCCGGTACTACTTTCGGAAACAGGCGGAATAGTTCAAGGGATGAGTGGGAGTCCCATTATTCAGAATGGAAAAATAGTCGGCGCTGTTACTCATGTTTTTGTTAATGATCCTACCCGCGGGTACGGCGTTTTTGCCGAATGGATGTTACAAATGGAAGGAAATGTTTACGGGAGAAAAAAGAAAGTTTCGTAAATTTGCCAATAAAGAGGATTTTTTATCTTCCCCCCGAATTTTTTAATAAAAGATGGTTAACACTCAGAACGGAGGAGTTGTTTTGTCTGATGAGGGGAGGATAAAAATCGGCCTGGCCGAGGACAATGTAGATTTTTGCCGGGTTCTTCAGGAGTTTTTTAAGCCCATAAATGAGATCCAAGTAGTAGGAGCGGCTCATGACGGATTGAGCGCGCTGAAAATGGTGGAACAAAATCTTTTGGACGTATTATTGCTTGATATCATTTTACCAAAGATGGACGGGCTTGCCGTACTGGAAAAAATAACAAATATATCCAATAGGCCCCGGGTGATCGTTTTCTCCGCTTTTGGGAACGAGGAAATGACCAAAAGAGCCGTGGATTTAGGCGCCGATTATTTTATTGTCAAGCCGTTTAACTTGGAAATATTGGTCCGGAGAATCAAAGAGGTTTCCGGCTGGGGAAAAAAGAAGCCGGTTGGATACACCCGTAATGATGTCGAATTGGAAAAAGAAGTATCAGAAATCCTTCAGAAACTACATATTCTGCCGCACCTGAATGGGTATGCTTATTTGCGGGCCGCCATTATACTTTGTATTAAAGAACCGGCAATGATTAACGCCGTTACCAAAAATCTTTATCCCCGGATTGCCGAGCAGTTTAATACCACCAGGCAGTGCGTGGAAAGAGCCATGCGGTTCGCCATTGAAACCGCCTGGAACCGTGGCAAGGTTGAAAATCTTCACCAGTTAATGGGGTACGCGGTGGATGAGAAAAAAGGAAAACCCACCAACATTTCTTTTGTCGCCAAAATTGCCGATAGGATACAGTTGGAAAGGAAAATGCGTTTTAAAAACTGAATTAGTTAATTAACCGCAAGACCCGCCGGTGAAGAAATTTAACCCCACCGGATGGGATTTTTTAACTCTAGTGGCCAAAGGAGATGGGAGAACCGGAATTGGAAATTCGGTCTATTGTCAGAAAAGATAAAAAAACCAAAAACTTGGCAAAAAGAATTAAACCAGGAGAAATTGCTGTTATTAATCACCCTGATCTCGACCGAATTGCCGCGGAAATGTTGGTGAAATCCAAACCCCGGCTGGTAATCAACGCCGGGGACTCGATTTCCGGGCGCTATCCCAATCCCGGGCCCGGGTTGTTGCTGGAAGCGGGAATACCCATTCTTGACCGGGTGGGAGAAGACTGTTTTGCCGCTCTTCCGGACGGCGGGGAGATTGCGGTCAAAGACTCCCGGATTTTTTATGCCTCCCGTTTGTTGGGAGAGGGCCGCACGCTCACCGGCGGGTTGGTGGAGAAAATGGCGGAAAAAGGCCGGCAAAATCTTCATTTGGAATTGGAGAATTTTGTCCGGAACACCCTGGAGTACGCATTGCGGGAAAAGGATTTGCTTCTTAGAGAGCTCCCATTACCGGAGATTAAAACCGGGATCCGCGGGAAACAGGTTTTAATTATTGTAAGGGGAGAAAATTACCGGGAAGACCTGCAAACAATTTCTTCTTATATCCGGGAGATGAAACCGGTCTTGATTGGTGTGGACGGAGGCGCCGACGCCTTATTGGAATCCGGCCTCACCCCGGATATAATCGCCGGGGACATGGACAGCGTGAGTGACGAAGCCCTACTTTCCGGCGCAGAGCTGGTGGTTCACGCTTACGCCGACGGGCGGGCCCCGGGTCTTGAGCGCCTGCGGAAACTGGGATTGGAAGGCGTAGTCTTTCCCGTCCCCGGTACCAGCGAAGACATTGCCCTGCTTCTGGCCTATGAAAAAAAGGCCGCCTTGATTGTGGCGGTGGGGACTCATACCAATATGATTGATTTTCTGGAAAAAGGAAGGAAGGGGATGGCCAGTACTTTTTTGGTCCGGCTGAAAGTCGGCTCCATTCTGGTTGACGCCAGGGGAGTAAGCATGTTATACCGGAACCGGATTAAAACCCGGGATATTATCCTTATTTGTCTGGCCGCCCTCATTCCTCTGCTCGCCCTTTTTTCCCTGGAGCACCCGGGAAGCAACTGGCTGCGCCTTTTATGGCTTAGATTACGGATTATCTTGGGTTTATAGCTTACAGAGGAGAATTACTTGATGATTATTGACCTACGCTACCATATATTCTCTCTTGCTGCCGTATTTCTGGCTTTAGGACTGGGAATCGCTGTGGGCAGCGCTTTACCGGGCGCCGATCCTCTCCTGCGGGAACAGGAGAAAGTCATTTCCCAGCTGGAAAAGGATTTTGAACAATTGCGGGCCGAACGCCGGGCGGCGGAGGAAATGGTTAGAAACAAAGAACTGGAACTGGAAGCCGTGCAAGAATTCCACCGGCAAGTTCTCCCCCTTTTGGTCGGGGGGGTGCTGGACGGTTACATGGTAGTGTTGGTTCATACCGGCGACACCGTGGCGACAGAAACGACAGAAGATTTACGCGCGTTTCTCCGCCGCGCCGGCGCTCAAGTAGCGGCGGTGCTTTCTTTTGGCGGGCGGCCGGGTTTGGCCAAAGACGAAACACTGGCAAAAAAGTTGGGGTTCTCCCCGGGAAAAGACTGGGTGAAAGGTTTTTGGTTGGAACTTGCCGCCGGGTTCGAAAAAGAAAAGGATTCCAGTGTACTCTCTAATTTAGAGGAACTAAACCTGATTAGCCGTCATGTTTTGTCTCCCGGCCCGGTTGACGCGATGATCCTGTTGGGGGAAAAACAGACCGGCGCCGGTTCTGATATTTTGGAATTTGCCCTGGCCGGGGCGGCCCGGGAGACCGGGTTAACGGTTATCGGCGTTGAATCCTCGCAGGTAAAGAACTCCTGGATACCCAAGTTTAAAGATATTGGGCTTACAACAGTAGACAATATTGATACCATCCCCGGCCGGGTAGCGTTGGTCTATGCTCTGGCCGGGGCCGGCGAAGGGCATTACGGGAGGAAAGAAACTGCCGTTGCCCTGCTTCCGGAATTGCCGGCAGGTAGAACAGGCGACAATGAATGACGTGGTGACGGTAATTATCCCGGCGTATAATGAAGAATTCACTATTGCCCGGACGGTGACGGCCGCCCGTTCCCTGCCCGGTGTGGTACAGGTAATAGTGGTTGACGACGGTTCCACGGATAAAACAGCGGAAACCGCCCGGGCCGCCGGGGCGGAGGTTCTGAGGACCGGAGCCAACCGGGGAAAAGGCGCTGCTCTCAACCACGGGTTAAAGGCGGTGAAAGGAGAGTTTTTGCTCCTGCTGGACGCGGACTTGGGAGATTCGGCCCGGGAGGCGGAAAAGATTCTCCAACCCGTGCGGGACGGCCAAGCCGACTTGTGCATCGGCAGGTTTCCCCCCGGGCGAAAAAAAGCCGGCTGCGGGCTGGTAAGGGCGGTGGCCGGCGCCGGGGTCCGTTGTTTAACCGGAATAAAGCTTGCCGCGCCTCTTTCCGGCCAGCGGGCTTTAAACGCCAAAGCCTTGGCCGTGCTGGGTTGGAGATTCGCACCGGGTTTCGGGGTAGAAACAGCGATGATCATCGACCTGGCCCGTAAAAAAATGGTGATAAAAGAGGTTCCGGTGGCCATGAAACACCGGGAAACCGGTTGGGATTTCCAGAGCTGCCGGCACCGAGCCCGTCAACTGTGGGATGTTCTGGCGGCGGTTGCCGCCCGCCTGTTTTGACCCGCTGTTCTCACTTGTTGTCCTGCCGGCAAAATTATTTTCCGCCGCCGCGCGTACCGGCAGGCGTCTGACAGGAGGAACTATGGTGGCTGCGATATTTTTCCCGGTAGCCGCGTATATACTAGTCCGGGCAATCTTGCCGCCCCTTTCCGGCCTGTTGGTCATCTCCGGGATGGTGGAGGAGAATTTCCGCGGGGAGAAAACGCCGGTACCTCTGGGACTGGTCTTCCCCCTCACCGTCCCGGTTGTTTATGCGGCTTTGGGTTTCTGGCGCCGGGACTTTTCCCTTCCGGTTCTTTTTTTCCTGTTGTTTTATATTACCGGCATGGGTTTTCTCGGTTTATGTGACGATGTGTTAAAGGATACCGGGCATAAGGGTTTTCACGGCCATTTTGCCGGGTTGACGAAGGGGAATTTGACCTCCGGAGCGGTAAAAGCCCTTTTCGGCCTGGGTTTTAGTTTAGTTTTCGCCGCCGGTGTGGGGTTGTGGTTTGGCGAAAGTCCGGTTTTAATTGTCCCCCGGGCGCTGGTGGCCGCCCTTGCCGCCAACGCCTTAAACCTCTTTGATCTCCGGCCGGGCCGGGCGGTTAAGATTTTTTTCGTCTTGGTCTTTCTGGTTTTACTTTTTGGCTTTTATTTGGCCGGCGGACGAAAAACTGTTTTTCTGACTTTTTATTTTGTCCTTCCCGTCATAGGGGCCGTTACGGCTTACCTCCCTTACGACCTGCGGGCCCGGGGGATGTTGGGCGACACGGGCGCCAATTTTTTGGGAGCTTTCCTTGGAGGAATGCTGGTGCTAAGCGCGAATTCCTTGATGCTCTGGGGAGCGTTGGCAGTGTTGGTTTTTTTACATATTTGCGCGGAAAAAGTCTCATTTACAAAAGTTATTGAAAATAACTGTTTTTTACGTTTTTTGGACAAGTTGGGGAGGGATTAAATGCGTTTCGGCGTTCATACGTCAATCGGCAAGGGACCGGCCGGTGCGGTTTTCATTGCCGAACAGTTGGGATGCGACTGTTTTCAGATTTTTGCCGGCAACCCCCGGGGTTGGGCACGAAAACCCCTGGACCCCGGAGAAGTGGATAAATACCGGACGGCTTTACGGGCCTCGGGATTGGGACCGGTGTCGGTTCACCTTTCTTACCTTCCCAACCCGGCCACACCCGACGCGAAACTATACGAGCGGTCCGTTTTGGCCATCGCAGAGGATTATCGCCGGGCCGTGGCCCTCGGCGCGGATTATTTTGTCGTGCACCCCGGCAAGAGAGGGAAAGACCGGGACGAAAAAGCGGCCTTGCAACGGGTGGCAAAGGGAATAAAAGCGGTGTTGTCACATGTACCGGGTGAGACCGTTTTTCTCCTGGAAAACCAGGCGGGGAGCGGTTCTGAAGTGGCGGCCGGCATGGCGGAACTGGCCGGGATCCTGGATCTGGCAGGCGAAGAAAAACGGACGGGGATCTGTCTGGACACCTGCCATGCTTTTGCCGCCGGTTATGAACTGCGCACGCCGGACGGGGTGGAAAAATTGCTTTCCGAAATAGACCACCTGATAGGCCTTTCCCGGCTGGGTCTGCTTCACCTCAACGATTCTACCGGGGACAAGGGTTCCCGCATTGACCGCCATTTTCATATCGGCCGGGGTAAAATCGGCCGGGAGGGTTTTAAATATTTACTCACTGACCCCCGGCTTGCCGGGAAGGCCGGGATCCTGGAAACCCCCAGAGCTTCTGCGGAAGACGACCGGCAAAACCTGGCGGTTCTGCGGGAACTTAGCGGCGGGGAGGGAGAATAGTGAAAGATACGCATCCGCGGGCGGCTTTTTCCAACAAGGGGATTTTAAGCGGGTTGAAGGGTTACGAATTTCGCCCGGCCCAGATCGAGATGTCCGCCGTGGTCTGGGAAGCGGTGGAACGGGGCGGGTATATCATGATTGAAGCAGGGACCGGGACCGGTAAATCCCTGGCTTATCTTTATCCGGCGTTTTTATTGACTCTCCGGGAAAAAAGCCGTCTGGTGGTGGCCACACACACGATAAATCTGCAGCAACAACTAATTGACAAGGAGATTCCGGCGCTGGCCGAAGCCACCGGCCTGCCGTTAAAAGCCGCCCTCCTGTTGGGCAGGGGAAATTATCTTTGTCGCCGGAAGCTTTCTTTTTTTCGGGAGAATCCGGACAAGCTTTCTCCCGGCCTGCGCAAAGCCTTCATTCGTGTTTTGACCTCCGCGGAAGGCGGACGGGGGTGTTTGGAACAGGTGGGCTATGCTGTTCCCGGGGAATTACGGACATTGCTGATCTCCGAAGCAGAGACCTGTCTTCGCGCGTATTGCCCGTACCAGAAGGAATGTTTTTGGTTTCTGGCCCGTAAGAAGGCTTTTGACGCACAAATTGTCATCAGCAATCATCATCTCTTCTGTGCCGACTTGGCGGTCAGGAAACACTATGATTTCAGCGACGACCGGCTGATCCTTCCCCCGTACGAGCATGTAATCTTCGATGAAGCCCATCACTTGGAGACCGTGGCTGCGGAATATCTCGGCCTGCGCCTGGACGAGGCGGAGACCAAAAGATTCTGCGGGCGCCTGCTGCACCGGGAGGGACGTTGGGGTACGGGTTGGCTGGTTTCCCTGCGCAAACGCCTGCTGGACAAAGGAAGAGACCTTTCCTTCCTTCAGCAGAGCATCGCCCTTTTGGAGACCGTAATTATTCCCGGTCTTTTTAGCCTGGAGGATGCTTTGACCGCCTTCTTCCGGTTGTTGCGGGAAGACAAGACTCTTCGTGATTCTTCCAAGGGTGAAGGGACGTATCGTTTCACTGTTGATCTGCAAAAAAAAAGGCCTTCCCTGGCCGAGGCGGCGGCCCGTATCGATTCGGAAGGAGAAGAATGGGAAAAAAACCTTTCCCGGCTCGTCGACGCTTTGGAGGAACAGGAAGAAATGGTGGAAGATGCCGTTTTTCTTGCGGAAGCCGCCCGCTATTTTCGCGGGCTCCGGTCCGCCCTACCCCTTGTTTTAAACGGCGGGGAAGAGGACCATGTCCATTGGGTGGCTGTGGAAAACCGGGGAAAGGGAGAACAGCGGACCGTGCTTTACCGGGCCCCGTTGCAGGTCGGCGAAATATTGCACGAACACCTTTTTTCCAACCTCAAGAGCGCTGTTTTTACCTCCGCCACCATGGCGGTGGGAAATAATTTTACCTATTTTAAAGAACGGCTGGGGCTGGATCTGCTTCACCCGGCGGAACGCAAAGAGCTTATTTTAGAATCGCCTTTCAATTTCGGTCGCCAGGTTTTATTGCTGGTGACCGGGGAGCTGCCGGCGCCGGACGACCCCGCTTATACGGGAGAGATTTGCCGCCTGCTTCCCGGGCTTTTGGCCGCTTCCAGCGGGCGGGCCTTGCTTTTATTCACCAGCAGGCGCCAGATGCGGGAAGTCTATACCCGACTGGCCTCCGCTTTGGCACAGGAAGGATATGCCCTGCTCGTGCAGGGTGAAAAACCCCGGAACCGGTTGTTAAAATCCTTTCTTTCCTCCCCCCGGCCGGTA
>Ga0209075_1005171_pt1 | contig 10098 bp, 5 predicted proteins | sample Stecom2011_FD_187523 | JGI IMG/M metagenome (GOLD analysis project Ga0209075, IMG submission 187523) | Agricultural soil microbial communities from Utah to study Nitrogen management - Steer compost 2011 (SPAdes) (version 2) | ecosystem: Environmental > Terrestrial > Soil > Agricultural land...
CCTGGATGACCCAACGGGCAGTGGAAACGGCGGCAGGCACCAGCCAGGCGGGCGCCTCCCCGAGTTCTGTGGGTATAGCGACATCCTCGAAGGCTAGGCCGACGTCATCCGGTGCCTCGTAATAGATGCCGCTCACCCGCGAGGCGAGACCCGCTCGAAGCGTGCCCCGCACCTCTTCAACGAGGCGCCTGGTCACCGCACCCTCCGCCATTGAGACGATCTCCCCCACCCGGGCGAGTCCTCGGTCGCCTGCAAAGTACAGGGCGTACCGTCCGGGGATCGTCGAATCGGGATGCGCTGAAAGCGTCACCGTGCCAGCCGACCGGTCGACCGATCTCACCACGACCTCTTCGGGGCGTTCCCGCACCGGTACGGTGACCAGCCGCGCAACCCGAAGAGTCACCATGAAGGCTCCCAACGCGAGTGTGGCGCTGCCGGCAGCCAGCGCGATCAGCGGCGCGAGCCACCATACCCGGCGACTCCCGGCGTGCCTGCGCGAAAGCTTCACGCTGAAACTTTAGTCTTCACAGGTGTCCGAAACTGTTGCGGGGCCCACCCCACCCGCGCCCTTCGCTGAAGCGGTCGCGTCAGTGCGTGCCTCGTCGCCCCGTGAAGAGCTCGATATCACGGAGATCTCGGCACCCGGCAAGCTCGCCCCCTACTCGATCGCCCTGTCTGCCGATGTCTCTCCGGCGCGACACGGAACCGATTCCGACCTCGGCACTGGTCGGTTCATCCTTCTCTACGACCCTTCCGCCCCAGAGTCCTGGGGTGGAGTGTTCCGCGTCGTGTGCTTCGTCCAGGCTCCGTTGGAGACGGACATCGGCATCGATCCTTTTCTCGCGGACGTTGCCTGGTCCTGGCTCGTCGATGCGCTCGAGGCCAAGGGTGCGAAGTACACGGCGGCTTCCGGCACCGCCACCAAGATCATTTCCACCGGGTACGGCGAGCTGGCTGACCAGGGTGACGGCGCTCAGATCGAAGTTCGGGCTTCGTGGACTCCGACGGATGCCGACCTCGCCTCACATGTGGAAGGCTGGGGCGAACTGCTGTGCATGCTTGCCGGGCTTCCGCCCGCCGAAGGAGTGAGTTCCCTATCTGCGCGAAGAGCCGGACGTGAGTGACGCCGACGAGGCACCCCCGCCTGCGCACGATCACGCTGTCTTCACTCCCATCGATACCCGGGAGGGCTACCTGGAGGCGGTCCGCGCAATCGCAGCAGGCACCGGCCCGATCGCGATAGACGCCGAGCGAGCATCCGGTTTTCGGTATTCGCAGCGGGCATACCTCATACAGGTCTTCAGACGCGATGCCGGCACCTTCCTCTTCGACCCACCAGCGATCGGCGACTTCACCGAGTTGAACGATGAGATCTCCACGGTGGAGTGGGTGCTGCACGCGGCCAGCCAGGACCTGCCCTGCCTGCGGGAGGTGGGACTGAAGCCAACGAAGATCTTCGACACCGAGCTCGGCGCGCGGCTGGCCGGACTCCCCCGCGTGGGGCTGGGGACAGTAGTCGAGTCCCTCCTGGGCATCCACCTGGCCAAGGAACACTCGGCGGCCGATTGGTCGACCCGCCCTCTTCCGTCCTCCTGGCTGATCTACGCTGCTCTCGACGTCGAACTGCTGGTGGACCTGCGCGATGCGGTGGCCACCCTGCTCGAAGACCAGGGCAAGACGGAGATTGCCGCGGCCGAGTTCGATACCGTCCTTCATCGCGAACCCCGGCCCGGCTCGCGGGGTGAGGGCTGGAGGCGTCTGTCTGGCGTCAGTTCCATCAAAGGGGCAAAGAATCTCGCGGTCGCTCGCGAGCTGTGGGAGACGAGGGACAGGTACGCGCAGGAGATCGATACGGCTCCCGGTCGCCTGGTTCCCGACGCTTCACTGGTGGCTGCGGCCAAGGCGCTCCCCTCCTCCAAGCGCGAGCTCGCGGCCCTCAAGGAATTCAACGGCCGCGCGTCCCGATCCGAACTCGACCGCTGGTGGGCCGCGATCGAAGTCGGATCCGCGAGCACCGACGTGGCACAGCTGCGCGTGAATGGTGACAGCCTGCCCCCGCCACGGGCATGGTCAACGCGCAATCCAGAAGCGGATGCCCGGCTGAAGGCCGCCCGGACCAGAATCTCCGAGGTCGCGACGGAGCTGAACATCCCGGTGGAGAATGTGCTGACCCCCGACGTATTGCGCCGTGTCGCGTGGAGCCCACCGGAACCGACCACCGCAGCTGCCATCGCGGTTCAACTGCTTGAACTGGGTGCGAGGCAATGGCAGGTTGACGCAACCACACAGGTAATTGCCGAAGCCTTTGTTGATGCCGACCAAACCAACGAACCGCCAGCCGAAGCGGAGTCGTAGGAACAGTCAAAGGATTCTTTCGCCAAAATCGTCCCGCCTAGGATCGGAATTGACCAGATACCAAGGAGGCATTGTGGCCGAAAGACATGAAGTCGTGTTCGTCGACGGGGTCCGCACCCCGTTCGGCAGGGCAGGCGAAAAGGGAATGTACTGGCAGACCAGGGCCGACGACCTCGTGGTCAAGGCGATGACCGGCCTGATCGAAAGAAACAGCACTCTTCCGCTTGACCGGGTTGATGACGTCGCCATCGCTGCCACTACGCAGCAGGGCGACCAGGGACTCACACTGGGCCGTACGACGGCGATCCTTGCTGGGCTTCCGCTTTCCGTCCCCGGTTTTGCCATCGACCGCATGTGCGCCGGGGCCATGACCTCCGTCACCACCCTGGCTGGCGGTATCGCCTTTGGCGCCTACGATGTGGCGATTGCCGGCGGCGTGGAACACATGGGCCACCACCCGATGGGGTCCGGGGTGGACCCGAACCCGCGTTTTGTGGCGGAGAAGCTCGTCAACGCCGAGGCACTCAACATGGGAAACACGGCAGAAAAGATCCACGACCGCTTCCCGCAACTGACCAAGGAGCGCTCCGACCGGTTCGCGCTGGGCAGCCAGCAGAAGCTCGCGGCCGCCTACGAGGCCGGCAAGATCCAGCCAGACCTGGTCCCAGTTGCGATTCGCGGTGAAAGCGGATGGGGCCTGGCCACGCGGGACGAGGCCCCCCGGCCGGACACCACTATGGAAGGCCTCGCAGGCCTCAAGACCCCGTTCCGGCCGCACGGACGCGTCACTGCCGGGAACTCCTCCGGCCTGAACGACGGCGCAACCGTCAGCCTGCTCGCGAGCGAGTCGGCAGCCAAGGAGCTCGGACTCAGCACCAAGATGAAGCTGGTCAGTTTCGCCTTCGCTGGCGTCGAGCCGGAGATCATGGGCATCGGCCCAGTGCCGTCCACCGAGAAAGCCCTGAAGAAGGCCGGGCTCACTATTGAGGACATCGGCCTGTTCGAGCTAAACGAAGCGTTCGCCGTTCAGGTGCTGTCACTGCTCGACCACTTTGGAATCGCGGATGACGACCCTCGGGTCAACCCGTGGGGAGGGGCCATCGCCGTCGGGCATCCGCTCGCCTCCTCCGGAGTCCGCCTGATGATCCAACTCGCCCGCCAGTTCGAAGAGCACCCGGAAGTCCAGTACGGCCTCACCGCCATGTGCGTCGGCCTCGGGCAGGGCGGTTCAGTCATCTGGGAGAACCCCCACTTCGACGGAAAGAAGAAGCGCAAATGACCACCGAAACCACCGCTGCAACCTTTGAAGACCTGAGATCACTGTCGGAGGACGAGGTCGTCACTCACTCCTACGTGAGGGACGTCCCGCTCTCCGGGGGCAAGACGCTCGCCCTGATCACCCTCGACAACGGGCGTGACCACACTCGCCCGACCACGCTCGGCCCGCTCACGCTCCTCGAACTGGCGGAGGTCCTTGACGCGCAGAAGGAGCGTGCGGGCAAGGGTGAGATCGCCGCCGTGGCGATCACCGGCAAGCCATACTTCCTCGCCGCGGGCGCAGACCTGAGCAAGGTCGGCGACATCCCGAGCAAGGACATCGCTCGCAAGATGGCCCAATTGGGTCACTACTCCCTCGGCAAGCTGGGCACCCTTGGCGTGCCCTCGTTCGTGTTCATCAACGGACTGGCATTGGGTGGAGGACTTGAGATCGCCCTCAACGCGAACTACCGCACGGTAGATAGCACCGGCCCCGGGATTGCGCTGCCCGAGGTCTTCCTGGGGATCATCCCCGGCTGGGGAGGCGCTTACCTGCTGCCGAACCTGATCGGTATCGAGAACGCCCTGAAAGTCGTGATCGAGAACCCGCTGAAGAACAACAAGATGCTGAAGCCGAAGGAGGCGTTCGACCTCGGGATTGCGGATGCGATCTTCGACTCGACGAACTTCCTCGAGCGTTCCATCGCCTGGGCCGATGGCGTGGTCTCCGGTTCCATCACGGTCAAGCGTCCAAACGAGCCAGGCAAGATCGAGCGGGCCGTCAAGTGGGATGTGGCGATCGGGATCGCTCGGAAAATGCTGGAGAGCAGGATCGGCACGGTAGCGAAGTCACCGTACGCAGCGCTGGACCTCCTGCAGGCAGCGAAGAAGGTCGACCAGGAGGCCGCGTTCCGCCGGGAAGACGACGTGCTGGCAGAGCTCATCTCCGGCGACCAGTTCGCCGCCAGCATCTACGCGTTCAACCTGGTTCAGAAACGCGCGAAGAAGCCCGCGGGCGCCCCGGACAAGGCGATCGCGAAGCCCGTCACCAAGATCGGGGTGATCGGCGCAGGCCTGATGGCCCAGCAGTTCGCGCTGCTCTTCGTTAGAAGGCTCAAAGTCCCTGTCGTGATCACCGATCTCGACCAGGCCCGGGTAGACGCTGGCATTGCCTACATCCACGGTGAGATCGATTCGCTCCTCCAGAAGGGTCGGCTCTCCCCAGACGACTCCAACCGACTGAAGGCGCTCGTCACCGGAACCACCGACAAGGCCGACTTCGCGAACTGCGATTGGGTGATCGAAGCCATCTTCGAAGAACTCGAAGCCAAGCAGAAGGTCTTCGCAGACGTCGAGGAGTACCTGTCGGAGACGGCGGTCCTGGCGACGAACACGTCATCACTGTCGGTCGAACAGATCGGGGCCAAGCTGAAGCATCCGGAACGGCTGGTCGGCTTCCACTTCTTCAACCCGGTCGCGGTGATGCCGCTCATCGAGGTGGTCAAGACTCCGAAGACCGATGACGAAACCCTCAGCACGGCAATGGTGACCGCGGCGAAACTGTACAAGAGTGCGGTGATCACCGCTGACACCCCCGGCTTCGTGGTCAACCGCATCCTGGCAAAACTGCTCGGCGAAGCCATGCATGCCGTCGACACGGGCACACCGTTCGAAGTGGTGAACGCGTCTATCAAGCCCTTCGGCCTGCCCATGACACCGTTCGAGCTGCTGGAACTCGTCGGGCTCAAGGTGGGCGCGCACGTTCTCGACACTCACCATGCCGCGTTCCCGGACCGGTTCTTCGAAAGCAAGAACCTGCATCGTCTCGCCGAGCACGGCAAGATCTTCGACCGCGACAGCAAGGGCAAGATCAAGGGGTTCGACAAGGGCGCCCAGAAGATCGTCGCCGGTGGGAAGTCACCGATGACCGGGGATGAGATCCTGCGGCGGGTAGAGGACGGCCTGGCCGACGAGATCCACCGGATGCTTGAAGACGGCGTGGTGTCGGCGGCGGAAGACATCGACCTGTGCCTGATCCTGGGCGCCGGATGGCCGTTCCAGATGGGTGGGGCAACGCCTTACCTTGACCGGGTGGGCGCATCGGAACGTGTCTTCGGCTCCACCTTCCACACCCCGACGATCAGCGGAGTCTAGGAGTCAGCTTCCGGGTGTGGTCCGCTGGTCAGCGTGAATGACCGGGACTGCATCCGGAAGCGCCCTGGCGATCGGGATCTTGCTCCCCAGCACCTGGGCTACCACGTCACGGGCTATCGCCTGGGGTGTCAGCCCGACCTCGGCAAGTATCTCAGCCCGCGAAGCGTGATCCAGGAACGCATCCGGCAGGCCCAGCTCGGTGACGGCTGTATCGACTCCGGCCGCCCTCAGGTCCTGCCTGATTCGTGTGCCGACACCGCCGACCCTGACGCCGTCCTCAATGCTGATGACGATGCGATGATCGGCAGCGAGGCTGATGATGCTCTTCGGCACCGGCACCACCCAGCGCGGGTCGACGACGGTCGCGCCTATTCCCTGAGCGGCCAGTCGCTCGGCCACCTCCAGCCCGAGTTCTGCCATCGGACCCACCGTGACGATGAGCACGTCCTTGTGGGGCGCCTCGCGCAGCACATCCACACCGTCGTCGGTGCGTCGCACCGCGTCGAAGTCCTTGCCGACGGTGCCTTTGGAGAACCGCACCACGGTGGGCGCGTTATCTACAGCGACCGCCTCCCCGAGTTCTTCACGTAACCTCGGTGCATCCCGAGGCGCGGCCAGCCTGATTCCGGGAATCACCTGGAGTATTGCCAGGTCCCACATGCCGTGATGGCTCGGTCCATCGGGCCCGGTCACGCCGGCCCGGTCGAGCACGAACGTGACGCCGGCCTTGTGCAGCGCGACATCCATTAACACCTGGTCGAAGGCACGGTTCACGAACGTCGCGTACATGGCGACGACCGGGTGAAGGCCACCGAAGGCGAGTCCAGCTGCTGAAGTGACCGCGTGCTGTTCGGCGATGCCCACATCGAACACCCGATCCGGATGCTTCGCCGCGAGCCGGTGCAGGCCCGTCGGTCTCAGCATGGCCGCCGTGATTCCCACGATCTTCTCGTTCTGGTCAGCGAGCCGGACGAGTTCGTCGGCGAAGACTGCGGTCCACGATTCCTTGCCCGGGGCGTCGAGCGATTCGCCGGACTCCGGGTCGATCTGGCCCACGGCGTGGAACTGGTCGGCCTCGTCCAGCATGGCGGGCTCGAAACCCTTGCCCTTCTGGGTGATCGCGTGCACGATGACGGGCGCCGAGTACTTCTTCGCCTGGGTCAGGGCCGCTTCCAACGCGCCGATATCGTGTCCGTCGATCGGACCCAGGTACTTGATATCGAGGTTGGAGTAGAGGGCCGAGTTGTTGGTGAACCGGCTGAGGAACCCGTGCAGCCCCCCACGCACGCCGCGGTAGACCGCGCGCGCCGGACCGCCCAAGCGGTCGAAGAGCTTACGGCTGGACAGGTGGAGCTCGCGATATGACTGGCGCGTCCTGACATCGTTGAGGAAGCGCGCCATCCCGCCAATCGTCGGCGCATAGGAGCGCCCGTTGTCGTTGACGACGATCACCAGGTTTCGGCTGTTGTCATCGCTGATGTTGTTCAGCGCCTCCCACGTCATCCCGCCGGTCAGCGAACCGTCACCGACGACCGCGACCACGTGGCGGTCCTGCTGGCCAGTCATCTGCAGGGCGCGGGAGATCCCGTCCGCCCAGGACAGCGAGCTGGAGGCATGCGAACTCTCGACGACGTCGTGCACCGACTCACTGCGTTGCGGGTAGCCCGCCAGGCCGCCCTTGAGGCGAAGCCGACTGAAGTCCTGCCTGCCCGTCAGGAGCTTGTGCACGTAGGACTGGTGTCCGGTATCGAAGACGATGGGGTCGTCCGGCGAATCAAACACCCGATGGATTGCGATTGTCAGCTCGACGACACCGAGGTTCGGACCGAGGTGTCCCCCGGTCTTCGCAACCTCGGTGATCAGGAAACGCCTGACCTCACCAGCCAGCTCTTCCAACTGCTGCCTGGTGAGGGCATCCAAGTCGCGTGGGCCGTGGATCGTCTCGAGAATGCCCATGGAGCGAGCCTAGACCAGCGACCTCAGAACATACTGGAGGATGCCGCCGTGGCGATAGTAGTCAGCCTCACCGGGCGTATCGATGCGAACCACTGCGTCGAACTCGACGGTCGCCTTGCCCGCGGGGGAATGCGCGGTTGGTTCAGCGACCACATGGACCGTCTTGGGCGTACGGCCCTCGTTCAGCTCAGTAAGTCCGGAGATGCTGATCTGCTCGGTGCCGTCCAGCCCGAGGCTCTCCCAGCTCTCGCCGGCCGGGAACTCCAGCGGGACGACTCCCATGCCGATCAGGTTCGACCGGTGGATCCGCTCGAAGCTCTCGGTGATGACCGCCTTGACACCCAGCAGGCTGGTTCCCTTGGCGGCCCAGTCCCGGGAAGATCCGGAGCCGTATTCCTTGCCTGCCAGCACGACCAGCGGGATGTCCGCTGCCTGGTAGTTCTGGCTCGCATCGTAGATGAACGACTGCGGAGCATCCGGCTGCGTGAAGTCCCTCGTGTAGCCGCCCTCGACGTTGTCGAGAAGCTGGTTGCGCAAGCGGATGTTCGCGAAGGTGCCGCGGATCATCACCTCGTGGTTACCGCGGCGCGAGCCGTAGGAGTTGAAGTCCTTGCGATCGATGCCGTTCTCGGTGAGGTAGTGGCCGGCAGGGCTGTCGCCCTTGATGGAGCCGGCCGGGCTGATGTGGTCGGTGGTGACCGAGTCACCCAGCTTGGCGAGCACTCGGGCACCAGAGATGTCCGTCACCGGCGTCAACTCGAGGGTCATGCCGTCGAAGTACGGGGGCTTGCGCACGTAGGTCGAAGCCTCGTCCCACTCGAAGATGCCGCCGGCCGGGGTGGGGAGCGAACGCCAGCGCTCGTCGCCCTCGAACACGCTCGCGTACTCGCGCGTGAACATTCCGGAGTCGATGGAGGTGTCGATGGTGTTCTGCACCTCGGCGGCGTCCGGCCAGATGTCCTTCAGGAACACGTCGTTGCCGTCCTGGTCCTTGCCCAGGGCATCCGCCTCGAAGTCGAAGTTCATCGACCCGGCGAGAGCGTAGGCAATCACCAGCGGCGGGCTGGCCAGGTAGTTCATCTTCACGTCGGGGTTGATCCGACCTTCGAAGTTGCGGTTGCCCGAGAGGACTGCCGTCACGGCCAGGTCGTTCTCATTGATCGCCTGGGAGATCTCGTCAGCCAGTGGACCGGAGTTGCCGATACAGGTCGTGCAGCCGTAGCCGACCGTGTAGAAGCCGAGGGCCTCCAGGTCCTGGTCAAGGCCGGACTTTGCGTAGTACTCGGTGACGACCTTCGAGCCGGGAGCCAGGGTGGTCTTCACCCACGGCTTGCTCTTGAGGCCCTTCTTCGCCGCATTACGCGCCAGGAGGCCAGCCGCGAGCATCACCGAGGGGTTCGACGTGTTGGTGCACGAGGTGATCGCAGCGATGGTGACGGCGCCGTGGTCGAGAACGAATTCTCCGCTGCCGTCCATTGACACATTCACCGGCTTCGAGTTAGAGACCGGAGAGTGGCTGCGGTGGCTGTGGTGGTGGTGGCTCGACTCGTTCTCCGGGGTGTTACCGGGCGGGTCAGAGGCGGGGAAGGATTCCGCGACCTGCAGGTCGACCAGGTCATGCTCGACGGGTGCGTAGTTGTTGAGGTCCCGTCCGAACTGCTCCTTGGCCTCGGTGAGGTTGATGCGGTCCTGCGGACGCTTCGGTCCAGCGATTGACGGTACGACGGTGGCAAGGTCGAGCTCCAGGTACTCGCTGAAGGCAGGTTCGACCGAGGGGTCGTGCCACAGGCCCTGCTCCTTCGAGTAGGCCTCGACCAGCTTGACCTGCTCCTCGCTGCGCCCGGTCAGGCGCAGGTAGTCGAGCGTCACGTCATCAATGGGGAACATGGCGGCGGTCGAACCGAACTCGGGGCTCATGTTTCCGATGGTGGCGCGGTTGGCCAGTGGCACCTGGCCGACGCCCTCACCGTAGAACTCGACGAACTTACCGACCACGCCGTGCTGGCGGAGCAGATCGGTGATCGTGAGAACGACGTCCGTCGCGGTCACTCCGGTGGGGATGGAACCATTCAGCTTGAAGCCAACCACCTTGGGGATCAGCATCGACACCGGCTGGCCGAGCATCGCTGCCTCGGCTTCGATTCCGCCGACGCCCCAGCCGAGCACACCCAGTCCGTTCACCATGGTGGTGTGCGAGTCGGTCCCGACGAGGGTGTCCGGGTAGGCCTGGAGAACGCCATCCACCTCACGGGTGTAGGTGACGCGAGCCAGGTATTCGATGTTCACCTGGTGCACGATGCCGGTGCCGGGCGGCACCACCTTGAAGTCTTCGAACGCGGTCTGGCCCCAGCGCAGGAATTGGTACCGCTCTCCGTT